>Ga0058704_10000181_pt1 | contig 34432 bp, 23 predicted proteins | sample AgamicMgSfe_FD_71363 | JGI IMG/M metagenome (GOLD analysis project Ga0058704, IMG submission 71363) | Agave microbial communities from Guanajuato, Mexico - Mg.Sf.e | ecosystem: Host-associated > Plants > Phyllosphere > Phylloplane/Leaf | place: Guanajuato, Mexico | collected 2012-05-30
CAGGCGTGGAGTTTCTTCACCCATCATTTGGGGAATAGCTGGCATGGGGCCGACGTGCGGTTTATTTTCTGGGTGAGTCTCTTATCTCTATCTCGTTTCTTTGCGTTGGGGTTTCACGGCTGATGATGATGATGATGATGATACAGCTCTCCCGCAACTGGCTCCTCGTCACCATCCTCGGCTTCGCCATCGGCTTCGGCGTGCTTTTCGTCGGTTGGTGGGCGTACCGGCGCTGGGTGCTCGTCGCGTCGGATGTCGGGAGCCCGCGGTGGCGGACGCCGTCCTTCCGGTCGAGGTTGCCGTTTTGGCGACGCACGAGCGTGCAGAAGCATTATGAGTTGGTGAGCCGGCATGAGGTTTGATTTTTTGGGATTGTCGGTGGTAGTAGATAGGGTGATTTGGTTGTTTGGGTTTTAGCGTAGGCGTTGGATGGAGGGAGATGTTACTGTCGATACGGGACAGCTGACATGGTGGATGTCCGCTGTGGATATGGTGATCTTCGTGGGTGTACATATATACAGGCATGAAGACGAGATAATACACAGACATGAGGTCGCATACTGTGTACTACATAGTACATGAAGACGAGATCTCCCGTTTGATTACTTGAGAACTCGCGATGATGTTCTTCATTCATATGGAGATGACGGCTGGAACCATACAAGATCGACCGCTGGCACGATGTCGCACGTTGTACTGTTTCAGTGGTCCTACAGTATACATAGTACATGTACTCTATCACAACGCCTTCGACTGTCAAGGGGATACCTACATATGTAGGTACTCCCAAACTTCCCACTGCCGAATGTGGAAGCAGCACTTTGACAACGACTTACAGCCACAACAACATCGACTTTTGACCGCCAAGGCAGGCTCGGGAACACCCGCGCACTGCACTTTCGGCGTTGTGGAATTCATGACCAACGACATCCGCTCAGCGAAGCGACAGTCACAAGGACAATCAACACATACCCACCCAAGATGCCTGTACGTGCCCTCTCGCAAAAACCTGTATCGCGAATGGCAGTATAAATGCTAATCCTGTGGATGGAAACCAGTCGCACAAGAGCTTCCGCACCAAGGTCAAGCTCGCCAAAGCGCAGAAGCAGAACCGCCCGATCCCGCAATGGATTAGACTGCGGACCGGCAACACCATCAGGTACGTGTTCACGGAGATCCTGTCGAGAGGGTGTATCTGGACGGACGGATGGTCCTGACACGAAGATGGTAGATACAACGCCAAGAGGAGACACTGGCGCAAGACTCGCATCGGTATCTGAGCGACTCGCTTCCTGCCAACTCAACCACCTGCTGTCCACCATTCTTCACGATCCGCCGAGCTGCGATGCGCATGGCACGAAGCCCTGGGCGGAAGGAGAAAGGGGGATACTTTCCGATGGCATGGTATCAGCTGCGTGGGGTCTCGTGAGCGTTTTTTTGAGGAGGCTGTGATGGATCGCTTCGAGCACGACGTCTAGCCTCGGACACTGGCAGAGTACGACGCATGGAAAGAGCATTCTGAAACCTTTCCACACTGTTCCTTCGAGTTATGTTTCATACAGGAGTGTTCCTGACCCTGTATACACTGGACTCCGCGCTCGAAATATGCCCATTTGATCAATCCTCCATCAACAACCGCACACAATCCTCCCTCACGCAGAGCTATGTTGTAACAAAACCCGCGCCTTCTCCGCCGTATTCACCACCAACACCCCTTCCTCCCCTTTCCCCATGACCGCCACCTGGCCCGCCTTGCGCTCATACATCCTCACACTGCCGCCGTGAAACCGCATCACGCAACTACTCCCCGCATAGCACACCCGATCCCCTTCCACGACCGCCTCGCCGTCCTCCACCTGCACGCTCCCTAGCCGGTTCCCCTCGACGCCACACCGGTTCGCGAACACGACGACAATGCCATGCGCCGGCGCCGGCTCAAGAAACGGATAGAGTCGCTCGAGCCAGTACGCCACCGTCTCCATGTCCGGCTTGTCCGGGTCGAGGGCTAAGTCGGCCGGCAGCAGGCGCGTGAGCCAGGCCATGGATAGAATGACGAGTTTCGTCTTGGATTCGAGCATGCGGTTCGCGAACTCGTAGGCTGACCACGGTGCCGTGAAGCGGTAGGGGTTGATGTCCATGCAGATCCCGTGGCCGACGGTGCCCATGGTGCCTAGAGGGCCGATGAAGAAGGGCTGCTGCTGCTGTTCAGGATCATGATCAGTGTCGATGGTGGTGGTGCTGGTGCTGGACGGCCCAGGGCCTTCCGACGCCCATGTTTCGTCGGTGTAGTAGAGGAAAGATTTTCGATAATGATTGAGAACCGTTCCGTCCGGGGAAACGGTGACGGTGGCGTTGTAGTTGGTCGTCGTGCCGTCGATGGCGTCGGTGTGGATCTCCGGGTAGCCGACGAGCACGGCGCATTTCTCGCGTTGTGCGGTCGCAATGGCCCAGTGGGTGGATGGGCCTGCCGCGGTGGGTTCCAGGTATGGTTTGATGGCTTCCAGGTCGGGGAAATTGTAGCCTGTGAAGGCGAGTTCGGGCAGGACGAGCAGGTCGATGTTGGTGGTGTCTGAGGTTTTGAGCAGGGCGGTGGCGCGTTGGAGGTTTTGTTCGACGGCGCCTAGGGTTGGGTTGAATTGGAGGATGGCGACGCGCATTGTACTTGAAATCGCAACGGGAAGCAATGGTATTGAACGTTACTTTCGCTGCACTGGTTTGATTTTGTGACGAGAATGTGATTGAGTTTGAAATGGACTCTGGCGAAGAAGGAGAACGGGCAAGCACTTTTTACATCAACTTCGTGGTAACATGCGTGTCTTTTAAACAATTACAAACACTCCATATCGTCGTGATAAGAGGACTCAACTCATGTTGTCGCGTTGTACAGCTGTTGATCCTGTGCCTACTTAACCAAACCCTAACCCTTCCCCAGCGGGAAAGGCGGACAAGGCAACGGCAGTCCGGTTTAGGAAGCTAGCTCTCTGCCTCCAAGATCCACTTGCGCTTCCAGCCACTTGCGGACGCGATGCCGCCTCAGAGCAGAGGCACGCCGGTCAAGCCTCTGCCGTTACCGACGGGCTTCCAGTCCAAATCAACACCCAACTTGCCCACATTGGGATCTCTGGAGGAGGAGCGCAACACCTCACCTGGCATCGCTCCCGACCCTCAGGCCTCGCCGGACATCATCACGTCGCCGTCTGAGCCGGCATCCATCGACGAATTCTCTTTAGATTCATCAGTCGAACCGCGCTCGCTCTCCACCGGCTCGTCCGACGAGGACAGCGCAGGAGAAGAGGACGGACATGTCTCCAACCTGCCGTCGCGCCCGGTGTACCACCACCACTCGCGCTCGCACACCTACCTCGCGCCGTCCGCTTTCGCTCCACCCTTTTACAACCGGCCGCCCACCCCACTCCCCCCATCTCCCTCGTTGACCTCGCTCCTGCGACCCAACTTCAGCAGCGCCAACAGCCGACCCACCACTCCGGACCCGTCAAGCGATGAAGGCGGCACACCCCACACCCGCGACAACAGCAATGCCACCGGCACGCAAACCCCCAACTCAGCCGTCGCATCAACACTGACGAGCAGCTTCCGCACCGCAAAACCCATCCCTCGCGCCAGCCCCAAAGTGCCCACCTACGAGTACTACGGCTTCACCCTCTACCTGACCAGCAACGTCGTCTTCCTCGTGTACCTGCTCTGGTCCTTCCTGCCCTCGCCCTTCCTGCACCAGCTGGGCATCTACTATTACCCGAACCGCTGGTGGGCGCTCGCCGTGCCCGCGTGGGCGGTCATGCTGATCGTGTACATCTACGTCGCGCTCGCGAGCTACAATACGGGCTATCTGACGCTGCCGATGAACAGCGTCGAGTGCCTCGTCGACGAGGCGGCGAATGTGGCCGTGGTGGATGCGCATGGGAAGATTGTGCGCAACGATCGGCCGTCGTGGCAGCAGGTGGATGAGCGTGAGGGTCTTGGTAAGAAAGGAGGGAAGGGCAAGCACGGGGGCCATAGTCGCCAGCCCAGCTTGTCCAAGACGCAGATGGATTACGACGATGGGTTGGAATGGCGAAACCTGTGGAACGAAGGCACGGATGCCGTGATGGATATACCCATTGGCGGCGTCTGTGAGATCCTATACGGCGGGGACGATCGGATCGCTCACGACCCTCACGAATAGATCGCAAGTTATGGCATATACAGCCTCATGATACCCTGACCACATCGCTATAAGCAATATCCCTGTTCTCACGAACCGTCTCCCGGCGTGGGAAGCTGTCTCCTCTTCACCCACACTCGGGTGTCATCACGTGTGGTGTAGACACCCGTCGCCTTCTTGTGCTTCGGCAACCTCCAGGTACTTGTGCCGCCAGCGGGCACTATATCCCACAAGGCGACGATGGCCGCGGAGAACATCATGCACTCCTTGAAAGCAAAGGCACGACCTTTGCACATGCTAGAGCCGCCGCCTGTTTCATCGTTAGCGGGGAATCGAGCGCCTCAGTGAGCAGTGATGGGCTCATCTATTAAAAACGTACCGTAAGGTCTGATGGAGCCCATGTCCACCGCACTTTTTCCCCCGGCGCCCTGGTACCTGACGTGGCGATCCGCTTTCCATAACGTCGGATCCGAAAAGTGGTTCGGGTCGGTGTTGTGTAAATCATGTGCAGCGTGAGCGTACTCTCCTTTTCTCAACAACCAACCTTGCGCATCTTTTTCTTTCGATTGAAGGACGAAGTCTTGCTTCACAACCTTCAGGCTCCACGACGCGGTATCCAACCGCAAGCACTCGACGTAGCAACTTTTCAGCAAGGGACAACTCTCACACAAACCCTCGACGTCAAATCTGTCCAACCGCGGCGCTTCCGCGATACCACCAAACCCTGTCGTCGGTGCAGCAATAGCCCGGACGTACGGCTCGACCTCTTCCCGGATCATCTCCAACAGCGCTCGATCGGCGTAGATGCGGTTCACCATCCAGAAGATGAGACTATTCGAGTTCGCGTTGGCCGCCCACATCAGCGAGCTCTCAATCGCCGCCCTCGCTTGCATACTCCACCCGTACTTCCTGTACACCTGCACCCGAGCCTTCACCAGCGCGCCGACATCATCCAAGGAGCTCCATCTCGGGCCGGGGTCCTGGCCGTTGGCTTCCTTTTCCACCGCTTCGTGGAAGACGGTGAGTTGCTCCAACAGCCGCTTGCGCGCAATGTGCGCACGCGTCACGGCGGGGACGGGCACCCAGCGCGGCAGGCCGACGGCGAGGAGGAGAAAGCCTCTGTCAAGCGTCCAGACGTCGTCGAAGAAGTGTGGGTTGTTGGCGAGGAAGTCGGAGCCCATCAGGATTGGGCTGGCGGTGTAGGCGGCGAAGTTGCGAATCAGGGATAGGAGACTGGCTTCTACGACGTCCTCACCGGATCTATCGGTCGTAATCCTGACTCGACTCGTGCGCTCCCAGGGCGTCTGGTCGACGATACTGTCGTTGCCGGTCACGAGGTCTTTGATGTTGTCCTGGGTTCTCCGCGCGGTTTGGGCCACCATGTCCCCGAGCGAGGGTTCGGTGAGGAGGTGCTTGTAGCACGCCATGAGCTCCGGGAACGCGGCATCGTACTTGTCCATTTCGTTCGCCGGGAAGCCGAAGACCCCGGTCATAATCCGTTTCTGAACTTCCTCGGCGTCGGCGTTGCTTGACTTCTGATTGAGCAGTGCCGAGGCGAGACCAGGCGTGTAGACGATGTTGTGCGTCGTGCCGCCAAAGTGGAGGGCAAAGATGCCGTGTGTATAGCGGCTGCGGAGGCGTTTGATGAAGCCATCGGCATCCAGGACCATGTTAGGGATGTGGCCGAGTATTGGCAGCCAGTACAGGACGGAGGGCACGGTGTGGGCGGTCTGTCCATCATCGAGGTTGATGCTGCTAGAGACTGTGTTGCGACTGCTAATGGCACGTGTAACGAGAACGACGACTATCAGCCCGACCAAGGCGAAGACGTATGGGTTGTCAAAGTACTCGTGCAGATTGCCCCGCGAAGTGCTATCGTCGGCGGTGAAGTACCGCTCACCGGGGACCATCTTGGTGTAGTCCATGATGGACACGATGTCAACCCATGGTGGTGGTGTGAGATGCGTGGCGGACTCTTACTCGGGAGCAATTGAAGTCAACTTTGGCCATCCCGTGACCCCAGTCCTGCTTAGTAAGGACAAGGCCTGATGCACCTCTCCCAGACATCTCCTGTTCCCTCAACCACCAATCTACGTGATACACTCATGTGTGTACGGGGCTTAAGGGCAGGTTGCCTCGATCGCGCTCGTGTGTAGGAGGTCACGGAACGAGTAGGAGAGACGTCTCTACTGCCTCCCCAGCCCCACAGCTATACTGCTGTTATGGATATGTAAACCTGGCGAATCTCGCGTTGACACTACACCCACACCTGAACCCCGGCCAACGATACCGTGGCCTTGCCGATAGCATCCAAGGCTTTATGGCTCAACTCCCTATCAAGCACGAGGACCTGACCTCGCTGGCTGGCAAGGTTGTGGTCGTTACTGGTAGGCTCCAGCAAAGGCACTGGCGAGATTCGACGTGCTCACCAGAGCTCATGCATACGCAGGAGGCTCGAGTGGCATCGGCCTCGCCACCGTGCAACTTCTCCTGGATCCCGGAGCATCAGTCGTCAACGGCGACTTGAATGAGTCTCCCAACAAGCTCGACATGCTTGATTTCGTCAGAACTAACGTTGCCGACTGGCAGGACCTGGTAGCATCATCGTGACCGCCTCGGCGTCGAGTTTCCCACGCTTCCGCGTCGTTGATTACACGACGGCCAAGCACGGCGTGCTGGGCTCCTTGCGTGGCATCGTACCGCAACTGCAGGCTCACCACTTGCCGATCCGCTGTAACGCCGTCTCGCCCGGTTGGACGGAGACGGGGATCGTGCCGTCAGGTTTGCTGCAGGCGTCCAAGATCGTCTTTCAGACTCCCGAGGTCGTCACGTGGTCAGTGGCGCTCTTACTGGCGGACACCGCGAGGCAGGGCCAGATGATTTGTTCGAGGGCGGGCGAGTTTTGGGAGGTGGAGGAGAATGTGTTGTTGAAGGTCGTGCCGGAGACTGTGGTAGGCGTCGGGGATGATGAGATGGTGTGGCAGATGTTGAACATGCGACCAGATGATGGGTCTCATGGGTCTTGGATGAGGCTTATACTGCCTTGCAGTCAACGCTTGCCTGATTAGGCGTAGATTTGGTGAGTATCGGAGAAGAGGCTGTCTCAATGCGTGCATAAGGGGCAGGTACTGTGTGGTCCATGACAATGGGTATCGCGTGAAAGAAAGATAGTCGCCGTCTGGACATGAGCATACTAAGCTCCGCCTCCTCCGCCACAGCCTCCACCTCCACCGCCTCCTCCACACCCGCCACCTATCAAGTGGATGTCAGCACACCCGAATGTATTCAGAACTCGCGCGGACATTACTTACCTCCACCACAACCAGCCGCACCGCCCGCACATCCTCCTCCAACACCCGCACCACCACAAGCACCCGCCCCCACGGCTCCGCACGTCCCGGCTGCACAACCGCCGTACGAGCCCGGCGCGAGCGCCATACAGCCGGGATTGACGGGGTAATACATGGGCGCATAGGGCATGTAGCCGACATAAGGCGAGTAAGCCGGGATGAAGACGGGATAGCCCCAGGCGTCGGAGTAGTAGTAGTCGTCGCGTTTGGGTTGCGGGCGACCTTTCTTGCGCGCCCGCTCGCACGCTTTCTGGTAGTGCTTCTCCAGGGCTTCGGCTTTGTGGCGCGCGAGGACTTCGTATGTCTTTGAGTCGTCGGTGGGGCGCACGGCGTTGTGCGCGGAGATGTGGATGCTCTTGCCTGGGTCTTGGTTGGTCGAATGTACTTGGTCCTGCGCCTTGGCGTTGGAGCCGTTGAAGAGTCTACTGGCGGTACTGTTTGCGGTCAGTCGTGACATGGATGCTGTAAGGTCGAGTGGATATACTGCACAAGAGGTCAGCAAAAATGTATTCAGTGCACTGATAACCATCGCTTACCCTTGTATGACTCTCGCGGATCGCTTCACAATACCAGCACGTACACTCCGAATACTTCTCCTTAAACTTATCTTGGTACATCTTGCTCGTCCATGCAAAGGCGTCGTTGAGCTTGGTTTCGGCGACCTTGTCGTCGTGGTCGATAAACTGTTTGTGCTCTGCGCATGTGTATCTCAGGTACGCGTACGGATGGAGCTGGTGCGTGTGCCACGCCAGGTCAACGTCGAGCGTCGGGACGGCCATTTGGTACCTTTTGTGCGTATCGTCAGTGTCAACCGATTTGGGAAGTAGTAAACTGCAGAGAAAACGAACTTATCGCTCATAAGTGACATGAAGCGGTCGTACTTCGTGATCAACCGCGCCATCGTGCTAGGCAAGGCCGGAGAATGTAGCCAGTCGATATTGTGCATCTTCTCCACGAAGCTGCCTTGTCGGATGACAGCGCCCACAAGATCCAACGCAAAGGAGCAGCTGTTGTCCCAGTACCGACTCATCATCTTCCGGATCGCAACCTTCTCGCCTCGAGACATGCGTGGAGTGGCGATGCCGCGGATCTTCTGCAGGTAGCCTTTGTCTTTCAGAGCCAGCTGGATCATATCACGCACGGCCTCCATGCTTTCGGTGGTGCATTTGCCTTCGCCAATCCTTGCACCACGTACAATCTTGTCGCCCAGGCCTTCGCGAAGGAGCCCGTTCGTCGTTCGTACAACATACTTTGATTGGAAGTCGGTCACGCTGCCAACTGTGAACGGGATACCATCGGGCCCAAGAATGGTCCCACTCATCGGGACCGTATTTTTCACCAGCTGCTTGACGTCGCTGCAGAATTTGTCTGCCTCCAGACGCTCGTGCGTGATGTTCGTGCTGCAGCAGCTGCATGTCAGGCTGAAATCCTTGTCACAGAAGCCGTGACCAGAGGCGAGCATGCTGTCAATGGCCACAGACAACTCGTCATACGACTTGATTACGCCGGTCGGAACATGCTCTGAGCACGTTGTCCACTTTGCGGTTTGCACAGAATCGCATCCAGGGCATTGAACCTCTTTGCCACGGGTACTGGCGACACTGTCCCAGGAGCATCCAGTCAGACTCGCGAATATGCTCTCAGCCATCATGCTGGCCTCGTAGGCGAAGGTCTCCGAGTCGATGCAGTCAGCGGCCGCTTGCCACGGGAAGCGGGTGTGCCACAGTTGCATCCTGCCGTGACGGAGGCAGTCTTCAAGGTAGGCTCTCGGGTTTAGCATGTACGAGTGCCATACCATGAGTACATCTACTGGAGGCACGTTGTTCGCATCGAACTCCAGAGGCGGCGGCGCGCTGTTGGGCTCGCAAAGGGTGCCTTTTGGTCCTTCTTGCTCGAGCTGCGCCATCGTCATCATGCCTGTGCTCGGGGCAACAGCGGCGGACCAGGCAGCGAACCTGTCGACTGCACAAGCCACATAGACTGCCCATCGCTTCTCGCCCAGTTTGGCGAGTAACTCCGGTGTCTGTTCGTTCTTATCCACGCCCGAGTCGAGCACGGCTTTCTCGTCGATGCCGAACAGACGGTCGGTGGATCCCACTGTCTGCCGAAGACGGTAGAAGCATTCCAGCAGCTTGAGATGAGCGATGCATTGTGCTACCGTCGGCTTGCCGTGCGCGATGGGCTGGCCTATGTGTAGTTTGCTGAAACCGGCCGTGATGTCAGGCGGGTCCAGGGTGTCCTCGGCATCATATTCGGGCGGTGCATCGACATAGCCTGGTGGTGGCGACGAGGAGTCGGCGCTGGAGTCTTTGCGCTCAACTCCGGCGAAGGCACTCTTGTCCGTCTTCTCCTTCGAGGAAATCTTCTTGACACCCTCTGACAGGAAAAACTTGATGGGTTTCATAGCGTCGTGGTTATCAATATTGGATGGATGGGGTTGAGGAGATGAGGCGAGGAAAGAAGCGTCACTTTATACTCACCTGACCGCGTTATAGAGGTCCGACGATCAGGCCGCAGTCGACAAGGCTGAGGAAGTCGGATGTACGCTGCACTCCGCGATCCTCCAGACTCCGCCATCTGGGGTACTGCATGTTGATTGGATGTCGACGTGAATCACATGGATGAAGTCGATGTGTGCTTCCTTCTTCCCGCCTTCTCCCGCCCTTCGATCGTCGCTTATATCGCCCTAAGCATGCCTAGTGCCGAGGCTTAGCAGCTCGCTAAGCTTCAGACGTGCCGAGAGGGAGACGACCATGGGGGATGGCGTGCCAAACTTCAGCCGAAGGATGGAATCGACGTAGGCGAAGACGGCTCAACAGGCCGAGATACACATGTAGCGCGTCGAAGTATATAGTCGGGAAGCCTGAGGCTTTGACTGATAATTTAGGCCGTGACACTTCCAGAGTAGTTCGCGGCACGCGAGGCGTTCGGCTGACGCTGTACGCATATTCTATATCGAGGCTGAGCAAGCATCTTCTGACCTGCAGGACCTCCGAGGTATGGCTACAGAGCCAAGGCGGACGACGGCTGCAGATAGCACTGCAATCCCAATGCTCCCTAACTAGTGACAGACACAGGCTCTTCGATTCAGCAGACCAGGCGAACTTGATCAGTCAAACGCTTGCGTGCTGGACGGATCACGTCGCAAGCGCATGTGTAGCATCATGAGCATGTGAATGTCAATCATAACGCCTTGCCCATGAACTTGCGCTTAGAGAAGCTCAGCCACCACTGTCATGATAATTAGTACCACCATCGAAGAACCAACCTCTGCAGAGTCGTGAAACCTACCTTGCTCGGTTGTCCACTCCCATCCAAGTAGACCCGGTTCAACAGTCTTGTAGCGAGCTCCTGCCGCATCTGCATGATATACTGCCGCAACACTTCCGCCTCGTTCCGATCCCTCGGCGGCTCAAAGGCCTGTTTGAGCGGGAAGCTCGCGTCGCCCGGGATCGCAAAGTTGGTGTCCAACGCCACGTTCATGACCGCCTTCTCCGCATCCCGTCGACTCATGCCCGGCCGGATCTTACCCAATGCCTCGCTGACGAACAAGATGCCGTAGATGAGCACGCGATCCGCTGGCCCCTTGATCTCGAAGTTGCGGAAGAAGGTGTTGGCGCGGAAGAGGCTGAGCGTCTCGTCTAGCGGGTCGTAGTTCTCGTGGTTGGGCTCGATGTCGATCTCGGAAACGTCGGATAATGGTGGTAGTTGCTGCGCCGGGCCTCGTGTTTTCGTCCGGAGTGGGAGCAGTGCGAAGTTGCCAATCACCTGCTGGTTCGGCTCATCGAGGAAGACGCTGTGGTATGCGGGCATGTTGGCGAATGTCGCGGGCGCAGGGTGCCCTTGAACGCTTTGTGGTCTTGCGCTGTCGCTGTTCGCCGACTGTACTGCTGAGTAACTAGTGCGTTCTGTGTCGCTCGTGCGCGTGGTCTCGAAAGTGATGTCTCGTGATGGTAGGATTCAGCGGTTAGTCTATCTTCGCAGTCGTGGTTGATTGTCGGACATTCTGCGAGCTGCCTACTGCGTCAGTGGGGCACAGCAGCTTGGCGACGGGAAGTGCTGATGCCTGAGGCCAAAAGGTCACTATACGCGTGCTCCTCGACACGCGTTTACCGCCCAGCCAACCTCAATTTCAATCGGACACTTCGAACGCTTTTCACCGCGGAGACATCTGAAAGTAGAAAAAGTGGAAAAACAAATCAGTGATCAATCACCACCATGTCGGACTACGAGGACGATGTCGAGATGGACGACGCGCCCAGGCCGACATCAGACATCCAATTCTCTTCAGCGACAGACACCAAGGGCAAGCGAAGCGCAGCAAACCTGCCAGTGGAGGCCGAAGACAACCTGCCATGGGTGGAGAAGTACCGACCGAACACCCTCTCCGATGTCAGCGGACATCAAGACATTCTCGCAACCATCAACAAATTCGTCGACTCGAACAGATTACCACACCTCCTGCTGTATGGCCCACCCGGAACCGGCAAGACCAGCACCGTCCTAGCGCTTGCGAGGAGGATATATGGCAACAAGAACATGCGGCAGATGGTGCTGGAGCTGAACGCCTCGGATGACCGAGGCATCGACGTGGTTAGAGAGCAGATCAAGACCTTCTCCTCTACCAAGCAGATCTTCGCTGGCAGCTTCGACAAAAGCCAGCAAGACAGCATCGCCGGCTTCAAGCTCATCATCCTGGATGAGGCGGACGCCATGACCAGCACGGCACAGATGGCTTTGAGGCGCATCATGGAGAAGTACACCGCCAACACCCGCTTCTGCATCATCGCCAACTACACGCACAAACTGTCGCCCGCTCTGCTGTCGAGATGTACGCGGTTCCGCTTCTCGCCACTCAAGGAAGCCGACATCCGCCAGCTCGTCGACAAAGTCATCGCGGAAGAGAGCGTGAACATCGCCCCAGACGCCGTGGACAGCCTCGTCACGCTCAGCAAAGGCGACATGCGACGCGCCCTGAACGTGCTGCAAGCCTGCCACGCCTCCTCCACACCCCTCCACGTCCCGGGCCAGCCGGTCCAGGAGAGTAAGGATATCCACCGCGACCTCATCACGCAAGAAACCATCTACGACTGCATCGCCGCGCCGCACCCGGCCGACATCGCCACGATCGTGCAAACGCTGCTCACGACGTCCAATGTCGGCTCGTGTCTGTCGACGATCAACACGCTCAAGAAGCTGAAAGGACTGGCGCTGGCGGACATCCTCACCGCGTTGGCGGACCAGCTAGCCGAGGTCGACGTCCCCACACAGACGAGGGTGGCGTGGTTGGAAGGCCTAGCGGATATCGAATATAGGCTCAGTGGAGGCGGCAGCGAGAACGTGCAGACGGGTGGGCTGGTGGGCGTGGTACGGAGTGGAGTGGGGATGATGGCAAAAGGGTGATGGGACAGGGCGTGTGTGCAACTTGCTTGAGCGTTTCAGCGTGGAGTACGGTGGTGTAGCCGATGAATCGAGGGTATATGTATTAAGCGTCGATCTAGTCGTTCGTGGAAATGCTGCATAGTCGACGCCATCGCGAACGCATGGCTTTTCGGATGGGACTGAGGATGCGTTCTACTGGCTCCATTTAGCTTACGTGACTGGACTTATCCGTTCATCATCGTACAGGGTATAAAGAAGTGTTTCTCATCCTGCTCTTATCACTTCTTTCCTCTTTCTTCTTCCGCAGACGATCGCCAGAATTCGATGCAAAGGGCACGATGTCTCACTCCGATCAACCGAAACCCCTCTTCTTCTCTCTGAATCAAGTCCTCTTCTCTCGTCTTCGTACGGGGGCGACGATCAGCACCCACATCTTGTTCATCTCACGTCGTTGAGCCGGGTGAAGCCGGGACGGGTTTGCGCAATTGCAGCCATGACTCTGTGGGGGCCACTTCCCAAAAGCTTGCCATCACCCTGTTCCACCGGCTGGCCAGCTAAACCGGGCACGGCGTCGAGTTTGCTGTAACCGCCTTTGCATAGTCGCTGGCAAGGAATGTGCTATACGCCTCGTCGAGGGGGAAAGTGTCTGGACGCTGAGCTGCTGCTCGGGAAAAGTCCAGTGATCGTTTCTGTCCTTCCAGCATGCAATGCATCGGTCCAGCTCACATTGCTTGATCCCGTTCTGTAGAGTCTTGCCAGGCAGCGACTGATGTGAACGTGAATATCGTGCTGCTCGTGTTTCGCTTTCCACGCTGAAGCCAGCAGGTGTCGAATACCAACGGACGGGCAATGCAAACCTGGCCGTGCTCCAGACAGGCCGTGATAAGTATGATCCTGGCACCATCCTCTAAGTCTCATCCCATCATCGGACGTCTGACAATATCCTATCTCCAAACGCCGACGCTAATCCGGAAAACCGCTCACCAAACCCCACAATGCATGAAGGCTCACCCCAACCTCTGCCTCTTCCCCCCACCGAAACCACGCTGCGGCGCCAAGCGCTTTCGCTCGAGCTCCTCCTTCATGATGCGCTCCGCATTACTCATCCTCTTCTCCGGCTCGACGGAGGCCGTCTCCTTCCTTTTGGAAAGAGGGTTCTTCTTCATCATGAGCGGGTTGACGGGTTTGGGCTTGCCGCTGAGGGAGAGGGACATTTTTGGAGGAGGGGGTGCCTCTGCGGCTCCGGCCCCGTTTGCCAGTGTCTCGTTCCTTGGGTTTTCTGCTACAGCAGCAGACGTGGCTGTGGATGAGAAGCTGTCGATTGGTACAAGGGCATCTAGGGCCTGCTCTTTGGGTGGTGGCAGAGATGCCTGCTTGGAGCCGAGGCTCAGCGACACCTTCACCGACTCGAGGGCTTCCGTCGTCTGGACTCCCGGCTGCGCTGACGGTGACTCCGCCTTGCCAGCCCTCTCCGCCGCTTCTCTCGCCTTCTTGATCTGCTGATCGAGCAATCTGCTCTCCAGATCCTCGTCTCCCTTGGCCAATCGATCCTTGCGCTTGATGTCCTCTCGTCTTTGAATGGCTTCCGCGCTGTCATCGATCCACTGAATCTCCAAACCCCTCTCCCCTTCCTCGACCCTGCACACACCCTCGCGACCGAGGTACTTGGCGAACTCGGTCAGGCTGGGCCACTTGGTGGCGTTCATGTGGACGTGCTCTTTGTCGCGGATGTACTCCTGATAGAAGTTGTTCATGTGCACCTTCTTCTCGCCGTGGGCCGTCTTGAGCAGCTGCAGGAAGTCGCGCTTGAACTGCGCGCTGTACTGGTTGATGTACTTCTTGGGGTCCTCGCCGACCAGCAGCATGGCGCGCACGTGGCCCTCGGACATGGTGTGCTGCTTGAAGCCGTTCTCGTCCCGGCACTGCTTCTCGCAGATCTGGCAGTACCAGCGCAGGCGCTGCAGCCCTTTCGCCTTCATCTTGTTGGCGATGTATTTGGTCGAACCGACCTCGGCTTTAGGCATGTTGGCGGTGAATTGTTCTGTCCTTGCCTGTTTGTTTGAATTGTGTGAGGGTGCGAGATCGTCTAGAAATGATTTGATGGCGGTCGCGTGGGTTGAAGAGGCTGTCAAAGTTGTCCGCAGGTGACGGCAGGTGGTGGAGGTGATTCAAGTTGACATGAAGCATCGAACGCTGAGTCAGCGGCCACTAGCGACGGATCAGCTGCCGCTGTCAGGCGGCAAGGCTGAGCTGAGAACCTTTCAAGGTCATCGATCAAACACCTTCAAGGTTGCCTGCCTCTACGACACCACTCCCTGCGTAGATATCAACATCCAAGCCAGTGAGATTACAAACGGAGGACGCTCTGCCAGCGCTGCTGTCTGCGTCCCGATCCTTTCACGTTCCGATAAACACGCCCCGCTCTTGCTTTTGCGCAGGCATCTCGGCCCAGTCGGACCTGACCGAGTGGTGCTGTACTGTACCTGAGGTTTGACTGCAACGGAACTCGTCCAATTGTGCATCTCTCCCATGTCCTTACTACATGCATGTCCCGGCATGCACATCCCTCGGGCGAGAGGCGCTGCAGCCAACCGGCCGGATTGGACTCACTTTCTAACCGATCCTCCTCCAAACTCTCTGCACTCGGCCTCTTCGGGCGCTTCTGGCCTCTTCACTTCACGTCTGGATGACAATCGACGTGCCACCACCCGACTCATCGCGGCCCGCGGGGCGTCCTGACGGGCGATCGTTTCGGTTCCTGCCCGTTTGAACGCTTCACATGCAGACATATACCTAGGTATCCAAACAATTGTGAGTACAATTTCGAACTCGAGTTTGCCGCTCCTTCTCCTCTGCATCCCTCTTCTTCCACTTCCCATCTCCCCCTCTGGTCCTTTCCTCACCACCACCGCGACCATCGGCCACCGCTCCGAAACTGCCCTCAACAGGTCTCGACGCTGCCATCGCTTCTCACAAGCATGAAAGCTCCAGTCGTGGTCCTCCCTCCTCCGCTGCACCACCTGTACACCTAAGATTCCCTCGTTCAATAATCCTCCAAACCCGTTTGTAACCCGCAGACCCCATGTCGCTCTTCTGGCGCATCCTCATCGCTAGCCACACAATCTCCCGCCTTCCCCAAACCGAAGCTGGCTCCCTTCTTCCACCCTACCACCACCATCTCCGCCGTGCCGAACATGTACCCGTCGGAGATGATACCGCCAACGCGCGTGCCGCCTACGCTGCTACCTCTCTCCTCAGCATGCTCTTGATGGCCACCCTCTTCGGTAAGCGATGAGATTCGAATCCTGCAGCATGACCCTGAACTGCTTCCTAGGCTCGCGAGCCGGATTGCTCTTCGACCGCAAATGGAGAAGCCAGCTCGGCTTCTTACGCACCCTTCCGCTGCTCCTCTTCTTCTTCGGCATCGCCTTCAACCTCAGCGCCTCCCTGGCCGTCAACGGTCTCGATCTGACGACCAAGCCCGCATGCAGGGGAGCCATGTACATCTGTCTGGTCTTCTACGTCGGCGTCAAGGTCTGCGTCCAGCTCTTCCTCATCGAGCGCGCCCACGTCGTCCGCGCCAATTCCAAGCGCCGCCTGCACGACTTCTTCTGGCTGACCGGCGTTTTCGTCGTCACCGTCGGCTTTGGCACGATCGCCGTCTTCGCTTTCCTCGGGCCCGTCGCCGAAGTCGACCCACTTGACGGCCAATGTCGCATCGGCTTACCCCGGAAATCAACCATGGTGCTCATGGCCTACGACATCTTCATCAACCTCGCCATGACCGCCGTCTTCCTCGCCTTACTCCGGCCCATGTTCCGCATGCGCAACCCCACCTCTGCAACCGCCATTCTGACGCCGATGAGCTCCTTGAAGCCTCTGCGTCCCGCCCTCGCCATCCGCTACCCGTACAGTGGCATCTCCGGCGGCAAGTCCACCTCATCGTCAACGACCTCAAGCACCGAACCTCTGCGCCCGGGCCCTACGACACCCCAGGTGGCGTATCCTGCCGCCGGGAACCTCGAGGCGCTCGTGTACAAGTCTCTCCTCGGCGCCATCCTGATGATGGCTGCGACCGTGATCAATCTGGCGTTGTTGTTCAATTACCATGGGGAAGAGCACTCCTGGCTATGCTTTACGTGCTGTTTGGTAGATGGTACGTACCATCTCACTGGCACACTTTCTATACGTCAAGTCAGGCACTCATTGAGTAACCTCCCAGTCACCTGGTCCGTCGCCGTCATCCACTTCCTCACCGACGCCGCACGTAGCAGCGACGGCAACTTACGGGACAGCTTCGTCCTGCCCGGTCACGCGCGGGACTCTACACGCCTGTCTCGAACGCCTTTGCGCTCGTCTAGTCTGAGTTGGTAGAGCATAGCATGATTCTGAAGCATCGTGCGGTTCGAACCAGGGGACAGAAGGCATGTTATGAAAAGCAGTGGCGTTGGACGCAGGGCATTTCCGCATGATTTATGGATTGCGCTTTTCGGTTTTTGTTCTTGTTTGGGAGGAGTTGTACAAGACCCGTCATGAATGTTCTGCATGGCAGTATCACGAACTTTCTGCATAGGAGTACAGAGAGAAAGACAAAAACAGCCGGTCGACTGACTGGAGGCTTCCCATACACTCCTGGATAATCATCCAATCTCATCTCATCTTTTCCTTTCCCAATGCGCACACCAACAACCTCCAAAGCCTGCGGGACATTACTCAATCATGGGTACAGACGCGTGGTTATCTCTTTTCTTCACACCATTGTTTGAGCCCCGGGCGTGGCGAGGGAGACGATTCCGTCAGTGAGAGGCGGGATGAAGGACGACCGGCTAGTGCTGCTACTACGACGGCTAGTAAAGCTTCGAGTACTCCTGCCAGTCACAGCAGCAGCAGCAGCGCTAGATCTCCTCCCGCCTGTGACCGCCACCGTACCCGAAGACGTCGACCGACCGACCGATGACGATTTCGCCCCAGTCGCCCCCGGCCCGATCTGAGCGACGAACACGACGAGCTGTTCGGTCGAAGCCGTCGTGCTGTTGCTGTCGAAACCGAGCAGCGCGTCCTGGCAGAGTCGACACGTGGCGGAGGAAGGATCCCACCAGGCGGCGAGACAAGTCGCCGCGGCGTCGCAGTGCTCGAGACAGGTGGTTTGGGAGGTTGTGGTGGAGAGGTCGAGGGAGGAGAGGGCGGCGCAGTGGGGTGGCTGGGAGGTGCAGTTGATTTCTGGGGTGGGTTAGATTTCTTGTTTTTTTCTAGGTTGGGGGCAAAGGTTGGATGGATGAGACTTACTGGATGGAGGTCAGTACGTGGTCTTTCGTGTTCGTGTGATGGAAAGGGGGTGTTTGAGAACTTACCGATACGTCTGACTCAAATCATCCTGCACCACCCTCCCGTCGCATCTGGGACAAGTGGCGTTCGGAGGGGCACAGCTCTGCGCTTCCGCGGTCGGCGTGGCAGTGGCGAGATTCGCGAAAGCCGGGTTCGTCACCGTCGTCGCCACCGAGTACCCCGAATCCGACGGGTACCGACTCGGACTCGTCGGCGGGGCTTTACTGCTCGACGCGACGGGCAGGAAAGCAGTGTACCCCGGCATCTCCTGCGGGAAAACATTCGCGTCGGATCCGCCCTTGGCGAGTTGGCAGTTTCCTTGCGGCCAGAAGGTCGTGCCGGCGCACCAGGTCACGTTGTCGCAGGCCGCGAGGCAGCCGGCTGGGGTGGTCCACTGCTGGAGGTTGTAGTCGCTGGTGGCGAAGAGTTGGTTGTCGCAGTAGACGCGGTAGCGTTTGTTGTTGTGGTCGGTGAGGATTTTGTTGTCGCAGTGCGGGCAGGTGATGGCCGTGGCGGCGCATTCGCTGGATAAAGAAGATGATGATGTGGCGGCGATGGCGGCGACGGCGGTTTTGGTGGAGACGAAGGTTTTGCTCTTGGATGTTCTGGCTGCACTGCTCGACGTCGAACCCGCCACCGTGGCTCGCACGAACGCGACGAAGCCGGCGCGTGACGCGACGCGACTCGCCGCTCCGACCGCCACTTCGCAATGCCCGTCGTCGCCCGAGGCGAAGACGCCCCAACATCCCTCGGACTCGTCGCAGGCGGCCATGCACTGCCGGTGCGTCGCGGTCCCCTCGAGGACGTACATCTTGCTCGAGCTGATCAGGGAGTCGCAGTGGACGGTGTAGAGGGCGCCTGAGGCGTCCCGGATGGCTTGGCCGTCACATGAGGGACAGACGTGGGGGGAGGAGCTGGTGCAGAGTGGTGCTTGCCGAGATGCGGCTCTTGGTGTAAGTGAGACCGCGTCGTTGTCGGGGATCTTCGCGCCGAAGGTGAGAGTGATGAAGGTTGATATTGTCAGGATCACCGTGGTGAGTCTCATCGTGCCTTCTTTCGGGGAGGGGTGTGCCAGAAGAAATAGTGATGACGATATAAGGATGTAGAAAGGAAGATACAGCAGCGTTTTCAAGGGGAAGATGAAGTGACGATGTTGTTGAGTGAGGTGGGCAAAATGTCTTACCTGCCTAACCCGCGCAAAGAAAAGGGCGAAGAAGAATGCGGGCTGTGAAACGCGAATACATGCCAACAACACGCCCCAATACTTTTGGACAGAGGAACAACGGACGAGGCTATAATAATTGCTCACATTACCCAACCTTTCATACTACGCGGCCTTGTTCGTTTGGTGGTTCTTCCATGATCATCACCCAAGCCATGTGACCGATAGCTCGCAGCGGGCTGTTCGATATCACGGAGTAGCGGACGGCGCTTCATCGAGAACCGGTCGAAATCAAGCCAGGCAAATATCGAGACTCTCTGGTTCCATGATGGGCGTGCAATGGCGAGACATGTCTAGAAGGACTGGCTGATGTTGATGGGGTGAAGTTCCAACGCCGGGGTCTGTCATCTCATCGCCACCCTTTGCGCTTGGACGACGTGTTCCGAAGCATGTTTGGCGCTATGCCTTTCGCGAAATATACCGTGGTTATGTATGTGCAGTACCTAGGTTTGGAAGTGTTTGTAGATGACGACCAAACGGCGGTGCGGGCAGAACGAGATCTTCCGAGTCCTGACTCCTGACCCGGCGTCGACATTTGTGGTGCGCCCAGACGGAGGTATAGATACATAGGTAGTATTATTGTGTTGTTATATTCTGCACGACTCCTCTCGTTTGGCCTTTGGCAGATACAGGATCTCCATAAGCGTTTGTTATGTCAAAACCGGTATGTATATAGTAGGTACGTACCTGTAGCGGCCATTGCGGACTGATTTGTGCAAGCGTCTCGATGTTTGTGATTACCGTATGAAAGCCTCGCGGGATTCGAGCGTTGGGGTTTGAAACGGCCAAGGAACAAGATGGTACTCCCGAGTTGCTTACATCCTCGACATCTTCCCAGATACATCGACTTCATCCGTCTGTGGCCATGGTCGAACTCGCATGGCAGACTGCTGGCCATCCCTTTCTTGTTGATCAATGTACACACTCGCCTTCCGAATGCGGCAAGCGGACCCGGTAGACTACGGGCTCGGAGAGGGCATCTTCCGGGTCCTCACACTATGCAAAGTTCCCACGTCAACACGCCATCTCTCCAGTCATCACTCTCTCTCTCTCTCTCAAATCAACCGATGCCCACTACCTCCATGTACATTAGGTAGGTAGGCTGCCATTTCCTCTCTCTCTCTCTCTCAGGTTTGTATCCTTTCCCTTTCCTCCCCTACTCCCTACTCTTCCTTACTATTCCGATCTTCGACTCTTTCTTCTCATAACTTCGGAGCCGGCCCTGCGATAACACAACACACAGTCATCGCACACGATACACCCAGACCTTTCAGTACTTGTCGGACCCCTCCTCGACTGTGGCCTTGCGCCACCCATTACTCGACTTCGACCCCCTCAAACCCCTCATCCACCATGGCGCACGCCCTAGAGACCGAGAAGCAGCTCTCTTCCGGCAGCTCGAGCGACGGCGCCTCGAGAGATGAGATCGACGTGGCGGATCAGGAGAAGACGATGCTTGGTCAGACCCCGTTCCCGACACAGATTCCAGAAGTCCCCGTGCCGCCGCTACATCGATTGGACTCGAAAGCACCCCAGCAAGGGCAGCAGGCGGATGGAGAAGAGAAAGACCCGCTGGCGCATCTTCCTGAAAATGAGGCGGCGATATTGAGGAGGCAACTGGATATACCACCCGTGAAGCTCTCGTACAAAGACCTGTATCGGTATGCCACCCGCAACGATCTGTTCATCATTGCACTCAGTGCTCTTTGCGCAATCGCCGGAGGAGCAATCATGCCCCTCATGACCATCATTTTCGGCACATTGGCTGGGACCTTTTCCAGTTTCCTCAACGGCACCGGCTCTAGCGCCGCGTTCAATCAGAAGATCGGTCATCTGACGCTCTATTTCGTCTACCTTGCCATTGGAGAGTTTGTCACCATATACGTGTCGACTGTTGGTTTCATCTATACCGGCGAGCACATTTCGGGAAAGATCAGAGAGCAATACCTGGCAAGCATCTTGCGCCAAAACATTGGCTACTTTGACAAGCTCGGCGCGGGCGAGATTACGACGCGAATTACCGCCGATACAAACCTGGTCCAGGACGGCATCTCGGAGAAAGTGGGCTTGACCTTGACGGCCGTGGCGACGTTCATCACGGCATACGTGATTGGCTACATCAAGTACTGGAAGTTGACCCTCATCTTGACCTCGACCATCGTAGCCATCTTCTTCACCATGGGTGGTCTCGGGCGTACGATCACGAAGTGGAATAAGCTGTCCCTTGCCTCTTACGCCGAAGGTGGTACGGTCGCCGAAGAGGTCATTAGCTCGATTCGTAACGCGACCGCTTTTGGCACCCAGGACAAGCTTGCCAAAGAATACGACGTCCATTTGAGTGAGGCCGAGAATGCCGGGTTCAAGATGAAGGCCATTCTAGGCTCCATGATTGGTTTTCTGATGTGCTACGTATATCTTACCTACAGTCTGTCATTTTGGCAAGGAAGGTAAGTCATCTCTCCTCGTCCTGTCGACATTGATCCTCGCTAACGTGACGGCGCAGTCGGTATCTTGTATCAGGTGAGATGAACCTGTCTCAAGTCTTGACCATTTTGCTGTCGATCATGATCGGAGCCTTCTCCCTCGGCAATGTCGCGCCGAACATCCAGGCCTTTACCACTGCGATTTCGGCGGCGAACAAGATCTTCGCCACCATCGATCGGAAATCGCCGCTCGACCCGGAGTCGGAAGAGGGCAAGAAGCTGGATCATTTCGATGGTGTCGTCGAATTGCGCAACGTCCGACACATCTATCCGTCACGACCAGAGGTTGTCGTCATGGAGAGTGTCAACCTTGTAGTTCCAGCAGGCCACACAACGGCTCTGGTCGGCGCCTCTGGGTCTGGAAAAAGCACCATCGTCGGGCTGGTGGAACGCTTCTACGATCCTGTTGGTGGTGAGGTGTTGCTCGATGGTCATAACGTGCATGAGCTCAACCTCCGATGGCTTCGCCAACAGATCAGCTTGGTTTCGCAGGAGCCTACCTTGTTCGCGACCACGATCGCAGGCAACATCCGACATGGTTTGATCGGTACCGAGTACGAACACCTCCCGGCTGAACAAACGAAGGAGCTTGTCGAAAATGCGGCCAGAATGTCGAACGCGCACGATTTCATCACACAGCTACCGGAAGGATACGAGACCAATGTCGGAGAGCGTGGCTTCCTTCTCAGTGGAGGCCAAAAGCAACGGATTGCCATCGCACGGGCCATTGTCAGTGACCCAAGGATTCTTCTCCTGGACGAGGCTACATCGGCTTTGGACACCAAAAGCGAAGGCGTGGTGCAAGCAGCATTGGACAATGCTGCGCAAGGTCGCACGACCATTGTCATTGCGCATCGTCTCAGCACGATCAAGAACGCGCACAACATCGTCGTCATGTCTCAAGGCCGCATTGTGGAGCAGGGCACACACGATGTACTTTTGGAGAAGAAGGCAGCCTACTACAACCTTGTCGAAGCGCAGCGAATCGCGCAGCAGAAGGAGATCACGGACGAAGAGGACGTTGAAATCATGAACGAGAAAGATGGCAACCTCCTGCAGACTCCTGGCACCGAAAAGGGTGTCGAGGCGTTCGAAGCCGACCCGAATGACTTGGAGCTAGGCCGTACTAAAACGCAGCAGTCCGCTTCCAGCAAGGTTCTCAAGGGCAAGCAGCAGACCACGGACAAGAAGTATTCTCTCTTCACCCTTATCAAACTCGTTGCCTCGTTCAACAAGCCAGAGTGGCACTGGATGCTTCTCGGTCTCTTCTCCTCGATCATCACTGGTGGCGGCCAACCCACACAGGCGGTCTTCTTCGCCAAGGCCATCACCGCTCTCGCGCTCCCTCCGACAGAGTATGGATTGTTGCGATCTCAAGCCAACTTCTGGTCGTGGATGTACTTCATGCTCGCCATAGTCCAACTGATCTTCTTCATCATCCAGGGAGTCGCGTTCGCATACTGCAGCGAGCGCCTCGTTCACCGCAGTAGAGACCGATCCTTCCGTACTATGTTGAGGCAGGATATCCAATACTTTGACCGCGAAGAGAACACGGCCGGTGCGTTGACGTCCTTTCTCAGCACCGAGACCACGCATCTCGCCGGCATGTCCGGAGTCACACTGGGCACCATCCTGCAAGTCCTCACCACCCTCATCGTCTGTTTCGTCGTCTCGCTCGCGGTTGGATGGAAGCTCGCGCTTGTCTGTATCGCCACCGTTCCCATTGTCCTCGGCTGCGGCTTCTTCCGATTCTGGATGCTCGCTCGCTTCCAGCAGCGTGCCAAAGTCGCATATGAGAAGTCGGCCTCATACGCTTGCGAAGCCACGTCCGCCATCCGCACGGTCGCCAGCTTGACCAGAGAGGTCGACGTTTGGGAGAACTACCACGCGCAGATCGTCGGCCAAGAGGCCGCCTCATTGCGCTCCATCCTGCAAAGCTCGGGTCTGTACGCCGGGAGCCAGAGTTTCATGTTCCTCTGTATCGCTCTCGGCTTCTGGTATGGTGGAACGCTGATCGGCAGGCGTGAGTACGACCTGTTCCAGTTCTTCCTATGCTTCAGCGCCGTCATCTTCGGCTCGCAGTCGGCCGGGACGATCTTCAGCTTCGCGCCGGACATGGGCAAGGCCAAGCACGCTGCCGCGGAGCTGAAGAAGCTGTTCGACCTCAAGCCGGAGATCGACAACTGGAGCACCGAGGGTGAGGTTTTGCAGGGTATGGAAGGCTCCGTGGAATTCCGCGACGTGCATTTCCGCTACCCGACCCGACCGGAGCAGCCTGTGCTGCGCGGCCTGAACCTCACGGTCAAGCCTGGCCAGTACGTGGCACTCGTGGGTGCGTCCGGATGCGGCAAGTCGACCACCATCGCCATGCTCGAGCGCTTCTACGACCCGCTAGTAGGCGGCGTGTACGTTGATGGCAAGGAGATCAGCTCCTTGAACATTAACTCCTACCGCAATTACCTCGCGCTCGTGTCGCAGGAACCCACCCTGTACCAAGGCACGATCCGCGAGAACATCCTCCTCGGCGCCGACAAGAAACCCGAAGACGTGCCCGAGGCCGCCATCGTGCAGGCCTGCAAGGACGCCAACATCCACGACTTCATCCTCTCCCTCCCGGACGCCTTCAACACCGTCGTCGGCAGCAAAGGCTCCATGCTGTCCGGCGGGCAGAAACAGCGCATCGCCATCGCCCGCGCGCTGCTCCGCGACCCCAAGATCCTCTTGCTCGACGAAGCGACCAGCGCTTTGGATTCGGAGTCGGAGAAGGTCGTGCAGGCCGCGCTCGACGCCGCGGCGAAGGGGAGGACTACCATCGCCGTCGCTCATCGCTTGTCGACTATCCAGAAGGCGGACATGATTTACGTCTTTGATCAAGGGAGGATTGTCGAGAACGGGACGCATAATGAGTTGTTGGGCAAGCGGGGGAGGTACTTTGAGTTGGTGAATCTGCAAAGTTTGGGGAAGAATCAGTAGGGAAAAGGGGGATTCTGTATTGTTGATTTGGGGTTTGTCTTTGGCGTGGAGTTTCATGGTGTCTGGACCTTTCGCATGTTGGTTGTTGGGGATATATATAAGTTCCAAGGTTATCAGGCACCTCGCCTCTCCGGTTGGACACTTCAGTCTAAGGACTCGATTGAATATATAGAGTAATTTTCAACGTCGAACAAAACGGCAATCTTGCAAAATGATGCAAGAGCTATACATCATCATGGAGACCTGCGCATCTCGCAACCTTTGAACTGTTCTCCCAATCGGTGACTAGAGTCCGTGCATTGGTTCTGATTTGTTGGAATGGCAGAGCACGTCGGGCAGGTGTCACCTTGAGTCTGAGTTCCGAAGAATGAAACATCGTGTGTCCAGTGAAGGGGACGGAAAGAACGTCTGGACGATGAGAGGCAGAAGGCCAGAACCCGCGGGTTTCGAAGAAGATACCTTAGTGTTTGATGCGAAAGGGTGGTGAAGGTTTCTGCGATCACCTTTGGAGCAGGGTACTAGTAGTACCATATTCATATTCGGGCTTTTTTCGTTGTCGAATGCCTATCCGGGTATGTGTGAAATAGTCGCTGGCCTATAGACCATTACTAGATAACAAGGACAAGATGCACGAGCGTGTCTTACGTGTATGCAAGGCTCGACCAAAGGGAGTGGTCTACAACACATCATACACGCATATACAAGATCTCACGCTACGCGACGCCGACCTCCATCCGCGCCCTTCCCTCCCACACCGTCACCGCTCGCGCGAACATCTCCCTCGCCTCGACTTTACTCTCCAACCGTGCACACAACAAGAACGCCCCGCTCAGCTTGCGGTGCAGACTGTACGTTTCCTCGGGCGGCGGCGCGAGTCGTTCGCGCAGCATCAAGCCGATATTGGCCCGGACGCGATCCGTGATGGTCTGGTCCCGGAAGTCGTAGACCTCGGGTGCGCTCTCGACGAACGGCTCCGCGAGCGTGAGGATGGAGTCGACGTGGGCTTTTAGCATGCCTTGGCTTTCGTGGCCGGTCAGGTAGCCGAGTTGGACGGAGAGGTCGCGACAGCGGTCTCGGTCGCCTTTGGATGCGGCGATGAGGAGAGAGACGTACGGCTCCACGAACTGGTCGGGAAAGTCTCGACTGGCTCCGAAGTCGAGGAGTTCGACTTTGTGAGTTTCGCGGTTGTACAGGAAGTTGGTCCAGTTGGGATCGGTTTGCATGAAACGCCACTCCATCAGCTCTCGCAGACAGAGACGGAGGATTTGCGTGCCGATCCAGTCACGCTCCTCTTGTCGCAAGTCGGGGATCTTGGTCACGGCGGTACCGGTCATGAATTCGGCGGTCAACACATCCATGCCCGAAGCTTCCGAGTAGACTTCAGGAACGGCGAATGTGTTACGCTCGTCAGCTACCAGCCCTCGGAAGCGAATGCATGCCTTGCCCTCACGTTCGTAATCGCACTCCCAGCCCAGCTCCGTTCGAGCGTTAGCGATCGTTTTGTCCAGATACAGTCCTCTAGGCAACAAACGGCTGGCGGTGAGAAGCAAGGAGAGGTTGTTCAAGTCAGAGTCGATGCTGTTTCTGACGCCAGGATACTGCACCTTGACAGCGACCGCCTTGCCGTTGGAAGCCAGAGTCGCTTTGTGCACTTGGCCGATCGATGCAGCGGCGAACGGCTTCTCCTCGAAGATTGAGAAGAGATCGCGCCAATTTCGGCCAAGGTTGCGCACCAGGACTTGATTACGTTGCGACGGTGGCATATAATCGGCGCTATCTTGCACGCGCTGCAAAACAGCGTTGATCGTTGGGGGCAGCACCTTCGAGTCTGCATTCCTCGTCAGCAATCACTTACCCGATGCAGCTGAAAAGCACTCCAAAACTGAACGACGCAAACGGCAAAACGTAGAGCAGCGGGTATTCGCACGTGGTCACCCACCGTACTACTAATCCGCCAGTCGGCAGCTTAAGTATTCAAGAGCGAACGGGATCGTCTGTGCAGCCTGTGACCGTACGTGCTGGTGAAGGGCGTAAAATCGACAGTGAAAATGAGCCTTGAGCGCGCTTGGACTTACCTTGAAAGCTGATCATCTGCCCCAGCTTCAACGCAGCACCTCTCATCCTGCTGAGCTTGGCGACCAGACGGTTCATGTTTCCCTCGCTAAGCAGGAGACTACCTCCGCTGCTACCCCCGCCCAATCGACGGAAGCTTTCGCCAACTGCACCGAACGCCATGCTGGTGGCGAGGCCGCCATACTGCCACAGACGACCGAATCGCGAAGATGGTACCCGGGATTCACGCATTTCATATGGAGTGTCTGCAGGCTTGTCGATCACGCCGGGGGGAGCAGGCTCGGTCTAGCGAGCTGTCAGCGCATCAGTGGGCGATGTTGAGATCTGGGATGAATTACAATCGTTTCTTGAGCTATGGAAGCAGCGAGGTCTTGCATCTCCGCATCACCATGCGCCGGTGCCGACTCAGCGGCAACGGGTGGCGGCCCAGCTTGCGCCGGCACAGCGTCTTGCTGCTTCTGCTGCTCCCACCGTTGCTTCGCTGCCACCATCTCGGGCAGAGGTTGTGGTGGCAGCTTCTGCCTCCCTGCGTATGGGTTCTTGATGTCTCCACTACCCTGACCCAACATATGTGACACTCTCGGACTGGCGAAAACATCTGTATTCACTGTCCCTGCTTGCCCACCGCCTCCGTTTTCACCGGCCCTCAGGCTCTCATGACCTTGAGTTGGGGCGTAGTACACGTCTTGGTTCAGCTCTCTATCGGGTACATGTTCGTCACTTCCCTGAGCCTGTTCACTATGTTTTGGTAACTTGGCACGCGGCAATGAGGATAGTTCGGGCGAGGACGACTCGGAGCGCACGCCGAAAGTGTCCTGACCTCCGGCAGCATGGTGATCCGAAGCCTGTGTGTCCGCTGTGACAGCCGGTATCTGGCTCTCTAATTGCCTTTGCAGTTCTCGTCGACGTAGAGAAGACAGCGTGCCATCGTCGTGACCTACACCGGTTTCGGGCGAAGAGACTTCCTGAGCCGTGGTACCACCAACAGGACCCGGCGCTGTATCATCAACATCCGGCTCTTGGTTATCTTTACGCGTTATTATCGTCTCATTCACCGCCGGATGCGCCTGTTGAGCCTCATTCTGTCCTCGCTGCCACGACGGTCCAGTTTCGTTGAACCTCTTCGCAAGCTCAAATGCAGCCGCCGCCGTGACCGTGACCCTTTCCGTCTGGCTCCTCACCGCTTTGGCAAGCGTCGACGTTTTGCTGTACAGGTCCCATTGCTGCCGGCGCAGCGTAAAGTGTTGTTTCGCGATCGAGGTCCCGGCATTGAAGAGCTTCGCTGCGTCCAGCAGCCTCTTGCCGGCCATGTACGCTCCAATACCGCCGGTTAGAAGTGATACATCTGCCGCGGATTCATCGTTAGTCCGGTGAAGTGTGTATTTGCAACTTATCTAGTGATTCTACGTGTAGTAACGTGACTGAGCCGAAGCTCTTTCCCGAAGGAGGTTAAGCTCCGATCAGATTGTTGCATAGAAGCTTACCTGTATGCACGCACATGTGATTGTGCGTGCATAACACAGCACCTCCAGTCTTTCAGTCCAATGCTTCATCAAACCAGGGAACATGCAGGACGATTCAACATCTCACCATGATAGCATCACATTGCCCCCAGCGACAGAACGTACGCGCAAGGAGGTGGTAAGGCCAGAATACCAATGCTTCGTCGCTAGCAATCTTCAGAGATGTAAGCTGATATGTCCTCACGTTGACATGTCCTTGCGTCGTCCTTCCAACGCCCCTGAACCAAAACCATACATGTCCTCACACTGAAACGTCCTCACGTCGTCTACCCAATGCGCTCTATCGACATCACACATTTCCTCATGCTAAGATGTGCTGCGCTAAAATGTCCTCGCGCTGAAATGTCCTCGCGTTGTCTACTCAACGCCCTCAACCACAGCACATCCCTTGGATCTTCAAGGGGGAAGAGATTTCATATCCAAGTATATATCTACGTCTTCCCACACCCTTCTCACGTCTCTCATCTCTTCCGTCCTGATCTCCACAGCCATCAAAGACTCTTGACCCTTCACGTCTCCATCCAAATATCCAAATACACCACCAACCACCACCAACCACCAAAGCAACCATGAAGCTGCTCGCCATCTTGACCGCCGCCGCCGCTCTCACGAGCACCACCCCTGCCGCCGCCATCCCCATCAAACCCAGTGGCCAAAACGCCACCGCAATGGCCGCTGCACTACCAATCACCACCACCATCCCACAACCTCTCCTCACCAACCACACCTGCAACGGGTAAGTAAATACCGTCTCATCCCAGGCCCGCATCTCCTCTTACGTGGCATCGTATCGGCCCACAATATACTAACCCATACCCCAGGACCGCCGACAACACGAACACAACCAACCACCAGCTTCTCGTCGCCCTGCCCCCGGGCATAAGAGACTGGCACCCGGACCACTGGCACGGCATCGACTTGAAGCCCAACTCGGACCCGAACCCGGCGTGCAAGGCCATGTGCATCATGTTCTTCACGCCCGCGTGCACCTTTTGCAAGTGGCATAAAGGCCGTTCTTAGCTGCGCTGGTCGCGGTTCGGATCGCAATGTTCGGAGGAAGGAGCAGGCGTAATGGAGGGATTCGCGAATCGCTGGACTTTGGAGTCTTGGAGTCTTGGAGTTTTGGAGTTTGCAAGGATCGGGTTGTACTGTACAGGGATAGAATTAAAAGTGGAAAGTCTTCTAAGCCGATTGCAAGTCCTACTTCCCGTGAATCAATGTCATGGATGATGTGTCGAGCGGAGGGCTACTGCCATCGTATTCTGTCCGCATATCAACAAGCCGTGTGTACCATGTAGTAATAAACCCCCGTGACGCTGCCGTGACTAGTCCGCCACAGCACCACCTCATTAACTCCATGCTAGAAGCAAACCGCGGCCACAACGCCAGCGCTGCAACCACTCACCCGTCGTCTCTCGTCCGCGCCATAATCTAGCCAGTTTCTCTTCCTCACGTTTGATCTTGGGATTCAGAACAAATCACCACCGTTCATTATCCTCCATCGAACCTTCCACATCAGGCGTGACCGGGAATCCTCCAGGCATACCAGGCATTGCACCATTGTGATCATCCAGATCGGTCGTGTTGTCCAGCGCAGGCTCGACCGTCTCCGAACTCTTTTCATCCGAGGCGCCATCGAACCTTGTCGCTTCGAGTGGCGGGTCCACGTCATCACCCCGACTGTCGGACGTCGTCTTATCTTCAGCGTGGAGCGCTTGCGCCTCCTTCACGCGCGCAGCCAGCCCGCCACCGCCGCCGCTTTTGGCAGCAGCTGTGCTTGCTAGGCTGCTTAGCTTGTCCGCCATGCTCTTGGGCTCATCAGGCGTATCCACAATGTTGCCGTGCGATCGCAGATCTTCCCGATGCTCCACCCGCCGGTTGAGGTACAGCGAGGCGCCGTGTCCCTTGCGCTCTTGAATGCGCTTCATTTCGTCCTGATACGCCTGCTCGAACATGTTCATCTCGATCATAGGCGGGCTGTCACTGACGATGGGATGAAGTGGATCGTTTGGTGAATCATCATCCTCTGCGTTCGCGCCGAGTCCTAGAAACAGTGTGTCTGTCAAGGGATCGTGGGCGTGTCCTTTGGCATGGTCCTGTTCTGGGAAGGTAAATGAGCGTTCAACGTGACGGTGATGTTCGGGATCGTCGACTCTCGGATGGTGCTCCGCCGTTTCCTGACGTTGGTGAAAATGCGCTTTCGTTTCATCCTGCTTTTGCTCAATGCCACCGTCTCTCTTGCCTTCGGCAGGGTCATGCAGGAGAACCTTGTCCAATTGATGCGGCAACTTCTGCATATCTTCCTCGACATCAAAGTCGCCGTGCACGCCCTCGGTAACAAGGATTTTATTCAGTGGTCGACGATCGTGGTTATCTTGACTTCGACTACCGCCTCGGATGGCGTGTGGCGGCGTCACTAGCCTTGACTCGCGGCCAAAGATGCCCTGCATGACATGTGGCCTTTTGCGTGCGAGAAGCTGTTTAAAGCGCTTGACGGCCTTCATGACTACCAGAAGGTGACCCATGTTGCCCGTGATTGCTAGATCCATTTCAGCGTCAGTGGGTGGCTCGACGAGGTCTGCGCGGTTCTCTTCGGCGGACAGTAAAGGATCGGTGTCGTCCTTGGTCACCCATGGATGCTCCTGGTTGATTGTCAGCAAATCGTCCGTCACGACCGGTGTTCACGTACGCGAAGCTGTTCCATCGTAATCCGCCGGTCCGGGTCCTTGTCCAAGAGCTTAAGCATCAAGTCCTTGAACTTCTCGTCGTGTTCCTCATCCAGAGGTACATCATCGTGTCGTATGCTATCGTACAACTCGAGCATGTTGGCCTTCTCAAACGGAATGTGTCCGTATCGCAGACAGTACAGAGTGACCCCCATGCTCCAAATGTCGGCCGCCCGCCCGCTGACCTGCCCGTGCCTGGCGACGCATAGCTCGGGCGGCATGAACGCCGGACTGCCCGCCGACTTGGCTGTGGCCATGTCTGATTGCTTCTCGAACATCTCGCTGACTCCGAAGTCCACAATCTTCAGTACGTCGTCGTCCGTGATCAGGCAGTTGTCGGGTTTGATGTCGCGGTGGATGATGCCCTGCGCATGCAAGTACTCAATGCCGAGGATCATGTCGCGGAACCAACAACGACACGCGTCTTCTTCGTAAGGTTCGGCGCGTTCGTCGAGGCCGACTTTCATGACCACTCCCTTCTTGCACATCTCGAGCACCATGTACAGTGAGTCCTCCTGCGGGTCATCAAGGACCTCGATCAGATTGACGAGGTTGCTGTGATCGAGTTTCTTCATGATCGCGATCTCCTCCTTGATGAGGTTTAGGGAATTGTTCCCATCACGCTGCCGTAATTTGTCGGACGACGAGAGCCGATGGAGTGGCGAGTTGAACCCTACACCCGCGGCAAGATGACCGGACGCCCGTTCTCGGTTCGGCTTGCGAAGAAGATTTGACTGCGCTCGCTTCCGCAGGCGCGATTTGGAGAACTCTTTGACGGCCTGTACAGTATATAAGGGTTAGCCAAGCATCCGGCTGTCACTCACACAAACTGCGCAACGAGTAGTCCTGCGGACGAGGAATGCTCACATATTCATGCCCGAACTGGTCTGCGGCCAAGTGGACTGCGCCGAAGCTGCCTCTGCCTATCTCTTGCTTGATAACGTATTGGTTGATGCGGTGGACCGCCGCGCCGTCGTCGTCGCTGCTGCCGTAATGCGACCTCGCGTTGAGCGTCTCCTTGACGTTCTTCGACTTGGAGGGCGCGCGGCGATGGTGCCTGATGGGGCTTTGGTAGGTGGGAGCGGACCTTGACAGGATGCCTTTAGCTTGGTCGGCAACTGCAAGACGAGGTCGAGACGATCATACATGTGCTTGACCGAGTATGGCCTGCTGCTGGACGATCCTTGTGCTGGGTCGGGAAGGTTGATGCTGATGCCATGACTGGGCACGATGCCGAGCGCGGCCTCGGTTTCCGAGTGGGAGCGAGGATGTTCAGCCATAGCTGTTTGTCACTCCGATGCGGTGTCGTCGCGGAGGGAGAAGCATCTTCGGGGAAGGTCGTGGAGGGTCAGGTCATATCTTCCAAAGGTGGACGATTCATTTCCCAGTAGTCTGGCAGAGAGATGCAGGCTGCAGACGACCGGTGGGTTCTAGAGCTGGATGGGAAGTTGTGGATGGAGGAGGCGCAAATTAGAGCAGTACAGTACAGTAGCGTACGAGCCTCTCACAGCCACAGACACTCAGCCACAGCCACAGCCTGGCAGCAGCGGAAGGAGACCGTCGCAGATCGACCCCGACACAGCCTCACGCCTGGCCCGAAACTGCATACATGTACCTTACAGTCAGTACTTGGACTATCATCACGGCCCACAGCCTGGACTCTAGAGTCGTGATCATTATAGGGAAACGGCGCGTACATCGACGACGCATTGCACACAACTCGCCAGGGGACAGAGCGAACCGCGCGAGGGTGCCATGTGGTGTATGTAGCAAACATGTCCGTCTACTCCTTCTACATCTTCGACCGCCACAGTAAGCCCCAACCCGATGCCACCCAGCTGCACTCCCCGAGCCATCACTGACTGTCTCCAGCCGAGTGCATCTACAGCAAGCGCTGGGCTGACCACACCGCCGCCACATCGTCCAGCAATGGAGGAGACGTGCCGACCGCCGCGAGGAGAGCATTGAAAGCGGAAGACGATGCCAAACTCATCTTCGGCACCATCTTCTCCCTCCGACGCATGGTGCGTCAACTGGGCGGGCAAGACGACCAGTTCCTCTCGTACCGCACCGGCGAGTACAAGCTGCATTACTTCGAGACGCCGACCCAGCTGAAACTCGTCTTGTTGACCGACACCCGGGTGGGCAACATGCGAACCGTCCTTCACCAGATCTGGGCGACTCTCTATGTGGAATATGTCGTCAAAAGCCCGTTGGCTCCCGTGGAGCATCCCAAAGGCGTCGGGGTCGCGAATGAGCTTTTCGAGGGCGGCTTGGAACGCTTCATCGTGCGTGAGGGCCCAGAGACTCATTGTATGCGTTTCCCATAAGCTTACGGTCATTCAGGAACATGTAGTCTCGTCACAGCAGTGAGGCAGTGGCGAACCATATCCTGCTTTTCCTATACTGCCTGTAATACTGCCGGATCTCATTACGAGCAGTGGAGCTGCGTTGTGCCGTACCACCTTACTGCCACATCCTGTTCGTGGAGATGGAACATGATCATGGAATTGAAAGGTGGCGTACACGAGCGCAACAATTCACTCGGACGCGTTGTCGGGCCATAGAAGGCAGGACCACCCGCCGTCAACTCGCACTTCAGCTACGCCCCATGACATCCGGAAAGTCTGGCGCTAGCAAAGCCGTTCGGGACAGTACATGATCAGTCGAACAACGGTGTCGGCTTGCTCACCACATCAACTATGCAAACAAAGCGAACGAAAGATCTGGAAAAGCGCGACGACGGGGCGAACGCCACGAACATCAACTCTTGCGACTACACTGCAGGCTATGTGGATACTAAGAATATCGAGATCTTTGATCTCACCACAAGCCATCTTCGCCGAGTGCGCCATCATCGTCGTCGCAACCACGCCCAGTTCATGCCTCTTGCCCCTCCAAGCTCCCACCTCCCTACAGCCTCTCACCCTGCAAACTCATCACCAACCGCATGTCCCCCGACATGATGGCATCCACACAAATCTTCGTCGGTGCATTCCCCAACGCCACCTCAATCTCGCCAATCGAAGGAGTGCCCGGGCCGCCACTCCTCCAGTGCTCGAACTCGGCCAAGAACCACGCCTCGCCATCCTGCTTCTTCTTCTTCGTCTTCCCCCCACCACCCAGATTCACCTCACCCAACAACCCCCATTTCTCCTCCGCCCCCAACCCGGCTTGCTCCGCCTTGAGCTCGAGAAAGAGCAACCCGTCCGC
>Ga0058704_10000187_pt1 | contig 33514 bp, 32 predicted proteins | sample AgamicMgSfe_FD_71363 | JGI IMG/M metagenome (GOLD analysis project Ga0058704, IMG submission 71363) | Agave microbial communities from Guanajuato, Mexico - Mg.Sf.e | ecosystem: Host-associated > Plants > Phyllosphere > Phylloplane/Leaf | place: Guanajuato, Mexico | collected 2012-05-30
CCACCTTACGCCGCCCCTCCCTCTCCTCCACCCACTCCCACCACAGCCGCACCTCCAGCACCTCCTCCTCCTCCATCTCAACCAACAAAGGCCTCTGCCCCATCCCGACCTGCGGCCGGCACGTCAAAGACCTCAAAGCCCACACCCTAACCCACCAAACCGAACGGCCCGAGAAATGCCCCATCCCGACCTGCGACTACCACACCAAAGGTTTCGCCCGCAAGTACGACAAGAACCGCCACACCCTGACGCACTACAAGGGCACCATGGTCTGCGGCTTCTGTCCCAGCAGTGGTAGCGGTGGTGGGGGAGAGAAGAGCTTCAACCGCGCGGACGTCTTCAAACGGCATCTGACCTCCGTGCATGGCGTCGAGGGCACGCCGCCGAATGCGCGGAAGAGGTCTCCGACGGCGAACGGCGGCAACAACAAGAGGACGTTGGACGGTGGTATCGGAGGGATGTGCTCGACTTGCGCCGTCACCTTCGCCAGCCCGCAGCACTTTTACGAACACCTCGACGACTGCGTGCTGCGCGTCGTGCAGCAGGTCGATCCCATGCTCGAGGAGATCCTGCCCGTTGCCGGACATTCTTCCGACGAGACCCCGGAGGGCGATGGTGAGCGAGAAGAAGATGTCGGTGAGGCATCTCGCCGTCCGTCGCCGAAGTCGAAGTCCAAGACGAAGGCGGGAAGATCGGCGCTGCGGTCTCCGCGGAAAGTTGCCGGTTGATCTACCGCCTTTCCAACCAATCTCGACCGGCGCTCTGCGAACCGCCGAGCGACAGCATATCGGGTCCGTCGTCGGATGCTACTCACACAATAAGCAAGCAGGAGAAGAGACTCCGGGCTGACCGCGAACACGAACACAACCTCCTGCACCACCCCCTTCCCGCCGCCCCCAATCACAAAAGCGGTTGGAATCAACTGGGGTGCTGGACGTGCGAGGGGTTCGAGGCGGTGATGTGCGATCGGCATGCAGCTAATTGAGCTTGAGACGCGCGATCGCGGCTGTGTGTTGCTGAACGGTTGGGAAATGAGCGAGGGGTGGACTCTTTCGCGTACTTTGGGAAAATCTGGATTCCTGACCTTTTGAACTTGAAATCATGCTGCTGGACAGGGAGATTTGATGACATGAATGGAATGACTTTTATTAGGCGCTTGTTAAGATATTTTTCTTGCTGTGTCTTTGTGTTTTGCTCGGGCGACAAGTAAGGGGAAAGGGGAGGGAAGGGATGGGATGATACCACTGGGGACAATGATTACGAATAACGATATTTAGTTTAGTCTTTGGTCTGCGATGACACGCAATTCAATTCTGCTTTCGCTTTTCGCTTGCGGAAGGTTTCCCATATTCACTCACTCACGGTCGCAATCGAATGAGGTAGATGGAGTAACGTTGCGGAGTGGGATCCCTTTTGCCGGTGTGGTAAAGTCACGTGCCGGGACCGAGTTGCGTTTGGAAAGCGGTATACCGCGATGTTAGGACAGAGCAAGAGTGACGAACGGTGACCGTGCCACCGTCTGCACCGACGAAAGATGGCTTGCGAATGTAGCCATCTCACGAGGTGGAGGCTTGGCGTGACCAAGCTGTTTGTAGCCCTTATGGAGCTTGAGGAAGACCTTTGTCGTCAGCCTTCGTTCTCGAGCGGCTTGAGGCGGTAGTATAGCGGTCCTTCATCGAGGCGGCGGCCTGGGCACAGGCGTCAGTGGGATGGGAGCTCTGGTTGCTGCCTTCCCGTTTCAACGCGTCCTTGACCTCACCTCACCTCACCTCGCCTCATCTCTTCTTCACCTCGCCTCGCCACCACCTTACCCTGATACATCACAATGTCTGACTCCGACGACATGGCCCATACCGAAGTGATCAAGATGATGCACGAGCGGCACCAAGACCTGGAGCAGCAACTACGCCGAGCTCAGGCGACGAACGACAAGCTGTTGGAGCAAGAAGCCCAAACGAAGGCCGACATCGACGCGCTGCGGACTCGAGTCAAAGGTCTCGAAGACAGCATGTCCGCTACGGAAGATCTCCGTCGGATTCCCGTCCCGAAGCTCATCAGGGTTCTGCTCGAGTTTTTGGCGTCGGGACGAGTCCTGCGGTCTGCAAGAGGCCGAAGGACCGACCGCGTCTCGCTACCTGCTGGCTACGCTGGACGGCTACTTCTTGATCGATCCCCACAGCGCCCACGTGTCGGCAGCACCATCTGGACGAGTTGTCGCTGGGCCGCGACAACCGGCATGGAGTCAACTTCGAGGTGATCGACTTCGACGAGGGAAGACGGCAGCGTCAGCCTGCTGCCCTCCGCACGTTCGAGGTGGTGAGCACGAAGCAGACGCAATGGTGGTTCGCTGAGTACGCTTGGCCTCGCTTCGACGAAGTGGCCGGTGACTATGCGTGAGATGGCGCATCGATTTGAGGTTTGTGGGGGTTTGTCCCGGCTTCACCTTCTCGGTCACGCGGTTACTGACGCACCGCCAGAAGCTAAAAATGCGTACGACGAACGGCATTAGCCACCACGACGTGGAGTGGCAGCGGGCATTCGGCGACACTGCTGGCAAGTTACGGGGATTGAATGACGGTACGGAGGGCCACAGTCGGTTGATTTCGATGGGGACAGCACAAGCCAACATACTCGCACTCATCTGTCTCGGGCAGTCTCCAGAATGAAGTTGTCGCACTGATCCATATCAGTGAGCGTGCAATGAAACGGGATTCCCGTGCCTTGAGCGGAACGAAAAAAAGAAGGAGAAAATTCCTATACTTGGAGCTTGCGGATGATGAGTGAAATTGCTCCGTTTCAAGAGCAGAGCCCAGAGATTGCCAGAATTACAAATAAAAAGGAAAAAGATGGGATGTGTGAAATGACCACGCCAGGGGTCTATCAATGGTTAGAATTTTGTTCCCAACTCAGGGGCCGAAGTGGGATGAACGAACCGAACCTGGAATCTCTTGATTTCGCTACCTTTGGGTATCGTAGTCAAGCGCCTTGCCATTGGGCCACGTGGCCCATTTGGATGTGTTATCACTCTTTCGAATGGAATCCATCTGGGTCGATCTTGGTCAATCATTGACTGATGCACAAAGCTCAATGTTTTATTTTATATAGACGTTGAATCTGGGCGAGAAAGCTGAGCGAACTAGCGAAGACACGTCCTAAGCGAGCAGGGGACAGCATCGCGCGAACTTTGCGATTTCAAGAGTCAAAAAGATTGAAGCACTACGGCGAGTGCACGATAACTCTTACTGTGGTGAATAACAAACCCTTTGAAGACGACAGGAGTGTTTCGACTCACGACGTCCTTGACGCATACAATATCATACAGCTCCTACACAATGCATAAGTGTAAAGTATCTCGCACCACCCATCGTCCATAACCAAACTTCGATTGCGGAATCCTCTCCCGAGGCGATCCCAAACGCACTCTCCATATGCCATAAATTTTTGAAGCCACTATAGCCCCATTCGTGTCCATCTAATACAGGAGTGATTGCTGAGAAGCGTAAAATGGCATGACGTTAATTCACATCCGTCCATTGCGGTCTCGACTCGACTGAGTGCTACTCCACACTAAACTCGTCTTTGAAGAGGTACGAAATAAGAAAGTGCTGGCGCGATGGCCTACCTGGCGCTCATAGAAGCTCGAAATGGCAGGGGAGATAAACAGTGAATTTTAAATAATCAAACAAAATCCACAGTTAAATCGAAATGAACACTCTACACCTTCACCACCTTAAACCCCCCTCTCATCACCCTCAACACACAAAAGATGCCCCCCGCCGCGAGAACAGTCACGCCCGCGTACACCCACGTCCCCGTCCAATCCAAGCCATTCGGGTTCCGCTGCAGGATCCCACCTCCACCGGGACCGCCCGCGAGCACGCCGAACCCCAGCATGGCGAAGCCCATGCCGATGCGGGTGCCGACTTTGGACTTGTCTTCGGTGAGGGCGACGAAGAGGACGGGCGGCAGGGCGATGAAGATGCCGGAGAAGAAGCCGAAGAAGAGGGCGGTGCAGATAACGCCGGCGGCGTTGTGGACGGCGAGGTTGCAGAGGAGGACGATGCCGACCATGATGGCGCCTGCTTCGATGTTAGCGGATGGGGATGATATGTGGGTGAGTGGATGCTTACCAGGAGCGATCACGTTCAGAGGGCCGATCTTGTCAGATAGCCAGTTTGGAAGTGTGCGGCCGAGCACGGAGCCGGCGTTGAGGATGGGGACAAGGTAGAAGGATAGACTTTCGTCCGTGATGCCCGTGGCTTGGCCGAAGTAGGAGAAGTAGAAGAAGCCGACGTAAAGGCCGATGAAGCCCACCAGACTCCCCACGACGAACGTCATGAACGGTAGGTCCGTGAAGGCCGTCATGTCCAGCACGGCGCGGACGCGGCCGGGTTTCACGCGCAACTGCATGACGACGTTCGGGACGATGAGGGTGGCGAGGGCGGTGAAGCCGAGGATGCGCGTGCTCCAGCCGAAGCCGACTTGGTCGATCAGTTTATAGAATATGATGGGATAGATGATGCCGCCCGTGGAGCTGCCGGACGCCGCGAGGCCGAGCGCGAGACCCAATTTGGTGTTGAAGTAGGTCGACATAATGGCGACGGCCGGCACGAAGAGGCAGCCCGCGCCCATGCCGATGACGAACCCCTGTGCCAGTAACGCTTGCCAGAAGGTGTGGCAGAGGGAGAGCATCATGTGACCGAAGACGACGCCGAAACTGCCGGTAAGGAGTAATAATCTCAGATGGCCGCGGTCGTAGATGGGTCCAGCAATGACGCCGACTATCAGCACCATCACCGCTTGCACCGAACCAATCCATGAGATGTTGGACGATGAGGCCGTGAAGAGCTGGCCGGACTCATAATACGTCTGGTAAACACCGAAAGTGTTCAAAATCCCTGTTTGTAAGCCGTCAGCTCTCCGCCCGGACAGAAAAGCCAAAGAATCGCATGGCGTACCCCAGGTATTGAAGAACAGCATCCACGAGCCGAAAACCTGCATCCAGGCTTTCGTGCCTCCGTTAGGCACCGGTCCGCCAGGCGGGCCTCCTTTGCTCGATGATGGTGGTGGTGGTCCAGTCGGTTGCGCTTCAGCCAGCGCGCCCGCTCCGCCCGGGTGAGCGTCGAGCTTCTCGCCGTCGGCTGGCGAGCCTTTCTCGACATCGGGAGACTCGTGGTCGGAGATCTCGTCCAGCTTGTGGTTGTTGTCGCCGTCGACGTCTGTCTGCTCGTGCGATGCCACCTGCATGATGTGGTCTCGGCGCCAAGGGGCCACTAGTACCTGTCCAAGCTGCAGTGGCGCTGCGGCGGTCTTGTAACCCACTCTGCTGTCAAGTCACGAGACTGGTGTTTCCATCGATCTTGGTGGTGTGATGCTGGGAATATGAGAAGCGTCGATCGGTCTCGGTATTTGTAGGTAAAGGAGGTCGTAGAGGAGGAAAAACGCCGAGCGCCTCTGCCGGGTTCGGGAACTTCTTACGGTCCGGGTCATCGTCAGGACGTCAGCTTCCGTTATATCCGGTGAAGCCCGTTGCTGCTTTGCTAAATCCAATTGTCTACCACAGACTCACATGCAGTAACATCATGTTTTCCGTATGTCAGGGACAACGTCAATCACTAACGACTTCCATCCTCGTACGAGACCTTCTCAGACATTACCCCTTTGCAGTGATGCCTTCAGCTGCACGTCAGGAAGGATACGTACATGTACATTCGGTGGATTTCCGGCGCCCTGCGTGGGAGCCATCTCCACCTAGGTATATACAAGACCATATCTGTACACATGCCGCTTGAACGCTCAGATACACCCTCCCAGTCTAATACCCATCGCCCTCTTTCCACGCCCTCCCCGCCTCAAGCGCCCTCTGCGCCGGATTCCTCCCCAACTCGACCGCCGCCTTCTTCCTCCTCCCCATCTCCTCATTCAGTTCGGCAATCTTCGCCCTCAACCACTCATCCTCGCCCACCCGCGGCACCTCCAACATGGCCTCCTCGTAGATCCTGCCGTCCTTACTCTGCTCCCGCGCGGTCTCAATCAGCGCCGCCTGTTCCTCCCACACCCGCAACATCTCCATGTACTCCGCCCGCTCGAAGTTCAGTTCGAAATAATGATCAAACGCCGCCGGCCCGCCGAAACATACCCCGTACCCATCGCAGTAGCAGGCGCTCATGCTAGGGCAGTGAAGCGGCGAAGCGGTAAAGATGAACTGCCAGACGTACTCGAACACCCTCCCGCTCAACGCATCAGACAGCTCGGTGCGCAGGATCCAATCGCGGATGGAGACGTAGCGCTGCTTAGGAATGGCACGGATGCGATCGCGCGAGACGGCGAACTGGGCGCAGCAGGGCTGCGCGAGGACGGCGGGGATGGGATCGAGGGGGAAGATTTGCGTCCAGGCCTCGGCGAGCAGATATTCCTCCTCCTTCTCCACATTGCGCTGCGTCGCGCCCGGGTGCATCCACGCCGGACAGCCCGGGTCCCAGTGGCAGCGCAGGTTCATGTACCCGTCGCGCGTCACGCGCTCCGGGCTCAGGTGCCGGACCATGAGGCTCGCGTCCGTGTCGAGGAGTTGGTTGTTGTGCCAGGCGAACCGATGCGCGTGCATGAAGATGTTGACGTCCGCCAGTTGGTCGTAGGAGTCGATGATGTAGCTCAAGTACACCATGCCCTCGTGTCCCTTGTTCTTGGGTGGGTGCAGAGGCGCCGACCGGTCGTCCACGACGTAGTTCGCTTTGCTCAGGAGCCCGCTCGCCAGCATGTCCCCCAGCTCCTTTTCCACCCACTCGGTATGCTCGTCGCGCGTTTGCGCCAGCACGAGACAGCGCGTGTAGTTGCTGCCGCGGGCTTTCGTCTTGCCGACGGGGTACGGAGAATGGGAGTCCACCTTTGGCTCCTTGAAGCCAGTACCAGGGACAAGCGCGGCGGCGTCAGGTCGGCTGAGTCTCATGTCCGGCATCGCATTGCTCTTGTCCTCTTCGCTCGGGCCATATGCTTCTCCCAGGCCCACGGACTGCGGCAGTCGGCGCCATGCTACGTTTTGGAAGACGGTGAAGAGGAAGAAGGTGCTCAGGCCGGCGATGAGAAGGAATGGGAGGAACCGACGTAGCATTGTCGGTTGCGCAACAAGTCGTCGCTACGAAGCAGATTGGAGACTCGCGGTATCGCGCAGGCCATCGGTCGCAACGATCACCACTTGCGCCCAGTGGGAGAGCTCAGGGTATCAGCCAGGGAATAGATGAAGAGTGGTGAGCAGGAATCGTAGCCATTGTAAGAATGGTGCTGTGTCAACATCCCAGAAGAGATTACGAAATGTTTCACCTCAGCCTTCGCCAAGATTTACGCAGCAACACACATTCACATGGCTCACTTGATCTTGCTCAACAGCCGTGTGCGAGTACTACCTTTATGAAGGCATTCAATGTGTTCAGACTATATACAACTTCTAGCGCATAGTACACAACCACCATAGCCAGCTCAGCCGCCTGCGTCCAATCTCTACTGCAAATGCATGCACCTACCTGTCCGAGCGCATCTCAGTCGTATGGGACTTGTGCAGCATCGGTGCTACAATTACGAGAGCAGACACGAGTTGTATGAGACCGTTGTCGATCAGACTATCCGCGGTCATAGGTCCATACATACCTCGTAGCTGATAAATGATGGCTGGTTCCAAGGCGGAGGCGACGGCGGAAGTGGAAAATACAGTAGAACGGCGACAGCATCCGCCCCTGAACCGTGGGAATCCATACGAATGTCGTCAGAGCGTGACTGTGAATGATTGCGATGTGAAGACGCTTGATCTTTCCCCCTGATGATGCGGCGCTCGGTGTCTGCCAAATCAATTAGTAGGTGTCTTCGAAAGTACTGACCGTAAGATCTTTCAGATGATGGGTCTGACTGCCCGACAGCACGGACCGGCCTTATGTCGCACAATTAATGCTTGCAAACCCCGGCAGTGCAGAGCAGGATTCACCCTTGCATGGAGAATTGCCGTCTCGAGAGCGCAACGCGAAGATCAGACTCCCTGGGAAGGCGAAGCGATGTCACGGTGTAGTCAAGTGTGTCGCGAGTCGAAGGCACCGATATGATTTGTGATGTGATGTCGGACAGACCGTAATCGGATAAGCTGTTGATGTACGACGGCACATGCGAGATTGATGTGTGGACGGCCGACTACGTGTTGAAGCTCGAATCGTGAAGACGTGATGGGAAGGAAGCTGTCTGAGCCGAACTACTGATTGCCGGAAAGTAATGCAGCTGCTAGTGCCACTGCGACGTGCCGATGGCGCCGACAGCGCTGCTCGAAAATGTGCTTTCCGACGCCGCTGGTAAGACATGGTCGCAAGTCGCACCCAGAGAAATAGAAGAGTGATAGTAGTACATGCTGGAGTTGCTGCAAGCCGTCCTCGTCTTCCGAAAGCATCATGTATGGCAGTCTTGTCGCCCGTCCGATTATGTGACTGGTCACCTCTGATGCAAGCCGGTTACTGATATATGCGCCTGCTGTGTCAGTAGCCAAGGGTGCTACCCTACCTCATCCCGGCTCCTAATCGTAGCGGCGGCGTTCCTCGTAGTTACGCGACGGGGGCGCATCACGCGGAGCGCCTCCATCACCACCGTAGCCGCCAGCCTCCGGTGGTGGCCCACGAGGTGGCCTGTCGTAGCCGTAGCCGCCTCCACGACGATCGCTGCCACGCTGGCCACCGTAACGGTCATCACGCGAAGACGCATAGCGGTCGACCCGAGGAGCGTAGTCGTCGCGACGGCCGTAGCCGCGGTCGTCTTGCCGGTCACGGTACCCTCCACCTCCACGGCGGTCACCGTAGCGGTCATCGCGCCTGCCGTATCCACGGTCCTGCGCAAAGTCAGCAGAATACAGAGAATTATGGATTCTTCAACTCACGTCGTAGCGGTCCCGGTACCCTCCACCACGCGGCGGGCGGTCGTCTAGTGAAGTTGTCAGCCTGGAACGCGAAGTGCGACCGGGATATGATGATGACAGACCTCGCTTGGGTGGCCCGAAGTATTTGCCTGGAGTTGGGGTGCGCGGCTTGGCACGACGCGCCTTCTCGATACTCAACGTCCTGCCTTCGTAGACATCGCCCTGCAGGTTCTCCTTCGCAGCATCGGCTTCCTCCGGCGTGTTCATCTTGACGAATCCGAAGCCACGGCTCTCGCGGGTATGTGGGTCACGCATAATGTTGCACTTCTCGACGATACCGTACTTCTCAAACAGCCGCGTGACCTCCTCTTCGGTAAGACGGGGGTGGATACCGGTAACGAAGAGGTTGGAGCCCGGGTTGATCGACTCGTCGTCCCTGTCGTCCCTGTCGTCCCTGTCTGGTGGTGGGCCGCTGTTGCCGCGTTAGCAATTGCGTTTTCGGGAAAACATGTTGGAGCTCACCGGTCGTTACGCCCGTTCAGTGGCTCGTCGCGGATCCTGGAGTCGCCATCACGGTCCGGGCCAGGCGAACGAGAGCGATCACGCGGTGGAGGGTAGTCACGGTCGTCTGTCGCGCGCGCTGTCAGCTGGAGGTCATGACGGAGTGAAGATAGCATAGCGACAGCAACATCAACAAGTACGTCAAGCCGTCGCAAGTAGCCGTAGAAGGCAATGCGATCATGACTTTGCGTGATCATCAGCGGTGGGGGGTGGTCATTACCGTCGTACTGACGCGGCTCCTCGAACGTGTCCATGTCTGCCATGCTGGGTGTCAAGTTCTCAAAGGAGTGGACTGGGTTGGCAGAGGTGTATGACTGCGCTGTCGAATGAGCAGCGCCGCGAGTGAAGCAGAAGAAGAGAGGGGGACGATGGAGAAGCGGTGGATGATGATGATGGAGGTGAATGTGATGCGAAGAAAGGGCGTTTGCAACAAGTCGCGCTTCGGAGAGGTCTTGGCACGAGCTTGGTGGTCAAAGCTCGCGTGGTACACGTCCAACAAGACAACTTCAGATATCAAGAATCCCCTCCACACATACACCAAGCCAAAGGGTTGTCAAAGGTTGGTGACCTTTTCGGAGGCAGCATCTCCATCTCGGAGTAGTAACGACTCACGATGCGGGTCACATGTTCAGTGCGGTCAATCGGCTGTCATTGGCAGTGGTTATGGCAGCTCAAAACTCGCAAAGGCATAGCTGGAGTTTGATCATCTTCAATGCGCTCCAACGAGAGTATGCGATAAGTGCTCGTCTGAGCATGAAAAAGCAAATCCCAGCGCCTTATCGTCACACAAGAATGTCTTACACAAAGTCTTCTGGCATCCTCAATCGCCCAAATACACAGGCACACCAAACACCACAGGCGCCGCACCGTTCAGATATCTGAGGTAGCAAACGTCTCTACTCCTCGCGACTGCCTCCACCAAGCTTCGCTTGCTCCCATCTTCGTGTCGCCCGGACCTACTTCGACTCCTGGCTGGCGTCTTTGCAGGCGCAGGTGTCTTCTTCACTTGAGGCGTCTTCGGAGTCTTGGGCACCTGCTGTGGGGTCGACGGTGCTGCTGAACGGACCCGCCTACTGGGCGTTTTGGCAGGAAGTTTCGAAGCTTCAGACCCAGGCCAGAGGCCCCATTCTTCGCCTACCGCGAGCGAGAAGCGGTCAATGTCTTTGTCTGTGACGTCCCAGAGTGTCGCAACCACTGCCATGCACATGCTGGCGTCTCTTTGGTCAATCTTGTCGGTGACCGTGTTGCCCGTCTGACCAGCAAGCAGATACGCGAGCGGCACGGCGAAAGGCTCGAGCTCACCGTATTCGGTCACGGCTCCTGACGAACAGCCCATCAGCCAGATGACTTCGCTGCATTTGTCCAACTTCTTGATGGTGCGAGGCCGGATATACTGCGAGCCAGCTCCATGCCCGAAATACAATACCATCGATGACTGCGTCAAAGCCGAGACAAAGTCCACTTCGTTCGGCTCTCGCTGGGTGAAGCGAGTCCATTCGGGATCAAGCTTCGAGAGAGCGGGCGACAGAGTCGTTTGCGTATGAGCCAAGTCACCTGCAGGGTTGAGAAAGTAGGTGCCGGAGTTGCGATTCACGATATAGCCCCTCGGGAGATCCGACGTGCACTGCCGCATTGCGATGATACGCTCTCGCAAAGCAAGCATGCTGCCAAGTCTGCTAACGCTAGCACCCTCGAGACACGGCAGGCTCTCCCACGGGAAGGCTTGCAACCGCTTATCGAGCAGAAGTATCAAATGTCGGTCTCTTCCAGCGGGTGGAGACGCCTCATGATATCCTCGAAGGGCATCCAACACGTCGACTCCCATGCTGTCAAAGTCGATCTCGTCGTACGCGTTGCGCTCCCCATTGAACTGCAGCATGTCCACCACAAAGTACAGCAAGTCGGCGAGTGGCTCATCCAGATCAATAATTCCATCTTCGTCGTTTCCCAAGCCGATGAAGAGCTCGAGAACCTTGTCGTCGAGTGCAAGATGCTCCGTTCGTCCCTTCGCTGCTTTGCGTGAGGGCAAGTAGCGTGCCAGGATCTCGTCGAACGATCTGCGAAACCAAACCAACAGATCCGGTTGTATCGCTGCTTGCGAAAACACACCCTTGAACCCACCCAACCAGATGTTCTCAATGTTGGTCAACAGCTCGTGCAGCCTCTTATCCAGCGCTTCCCGCTCACTCCACCAGTTGGTCTTGGCACCTTTGACTTCGAGGTTGCCTGTGTTATGGCAACTGTAGTTCGACGCTTGAACAATATCTTGCAGTTCGGCTTTGCCAGCACAGTAGTCAAAAGCCTGACTCTCATCGTCCTCGTCTTCTGGTTTGTGGCGCGAAAAGGGAATCCTCAGGGTTATAGGCGACTGTCCGGAGCGGTGGCGTGTGATATATAACTCGCTACAGTCTGCGTCCATGGAGAGTGACACCGCCGTCCAAGGTTCGGGCAAGATGTCGATGTACCGTTCCTGATATTCAGCAGGAGTCAGGAGAGTCTGAGCAAGCTGGTCAATGGAAGGAGCGGGCCATGAGCAAAGAGCAGTTTGCTCGTCGATCAAGGGCTCACAAAGAGCTGCGCGCTCGCACTTCAATGTATTGATTCGTGCTTGCGCAATATGCATCGCTTCGCGAGTCGGGTGAAAGGATTGCAGTGCCTGAGAGGGGGCTGCAGCCGACATCAACATTGTGATGCTCGAGAGCATAGCACACTCCAAGTGCATTTCGGCCGTGGTGCCGTATTGTAGGCTTGTAGCATGGCCATTTGTGAGACCGTCCCTTGCCGCAGTAAGGATGCTTGCGAGCGTTTCGGCAGGCGCGGTCTTTTTGCGTCCACGCTGAACGAGTACGCGCTGCTTTTGAGTAACGGAGAGCTGACAAGGTTCTGAATGTGCGTCGTTCTCCGATGACGCTCTTGCTCCAGTAATCAGGGCTGGGAAAGAGACGGTAGACTCCGGAAGGATATTGAAAGAGACATCAGAGTCGATCACTGACATTGCACGCTGCATGTGACTGCGAAATTGTACTCGTCTTTGCCGAAGGGTGCATGCTAGGGGGTTGGGAAAACGGTCGAACACCGCCAACGCTTGTGCGGGATCTTGTTTGAGATCTAACAATACCCGTGCCTTGTCCAGTGCAAGCTGCGCTCTTAGTCTTGATAAAAGGTATGGTTTGGCTTCCACTGGCCGAGTGTTGGCTCCTCTTTTCGACATTGGCTCAACTGTCGTGGGTTTTGCCGCCCCTTTCGTGGCCGCTGGCCTCCTTTGTGACGCAGTTCGTCTGCTTGGAACTGGCGGTATCTTGGGATCAGCACTGCCCATGGCAAGAGCGGCGGTTCGCTCGGCCAAATCATCGTCTAGAGACTGGTACCGCTCTATCCTGCTCAGGTACGGTATCAACTGCATCTGGTCCAGGAGACCTTCACACACTTGGTAGAGCTCTAATGCCTCAGCAAAAGAACCCTCGCTCCTGCGAACGGCCGCTTGAGCCTGACACATCTCCAGGTGCCCGATGCTGACCGGTTCGGTCTCAGAAGAATTGCACTTCGCAAGACAAAGCTCGGCTTCCTCAAGCCTGTTGGCCAATACCAGCAGTTGGCATCTGTGGGTATAGACTTTGGAAAGCCAGAGGTCCGAGCCTATTGATTCCGCAATTTGGACTGCTCGGCATGAATAGTAGTCTGCTTCAATGAACAGCCCATGATGAGCGTACATGTCAGCCAAGTGCATCAGTGCTTTGCAGAGCAGGGGCACCAGCGGCCAAAATGTGGCGCCATCGGCAAGTGTCTTTTGGTTCGAACCGTCCACGGGCGTCAAATGCAACTTACTGACCCCTGTGATCAGATGGTCTGCATCCGGCATATTGCCAGCGTCGGTCAATTCTGTGACAGGTACTGCGTCATGTTGGCGTTCAGCGGCTGACCAGACACTATTTAGTATCTTGACGGAACGCTTCGCGGCTGCCAAGGCGTCTCGCGGCGCGCCTGTCTGCAAGCAGTACACTGACTGGACTTGCCACCCTCGCGCATGACAAAGTTCGTACAACTTCCTCTCCTCCCTCTTGATCTTGTCAGGGCCTAGCGCGTCCCGGAGTCTCTTCGCCTCTAGCAATGAACCGTATGCCTCCTGATTATTATCAATCGCGAGAAGATACTGCGATTCAGCTACTTGCAGCTGCAATCTCTGCACCGAGCATACTTCTTGGCTCTCAGTGAGCCCCCGAGCCTCGATCAAGGCATGGCAAGCTTTTTCGGAAAAGCCAAGTTGAATATACAGGTATGCGAGCTCGATCAAGGCCTCACATTGCTCTCCCGCAGATGCTTCCGAGAGGCGGCTCAGTCGTGCAATGCAATGCGCCAGTGGCAGGCGAGAAGCGTCTTTGCTCCACGCGGCAAGGTATGTCGTGGTGATCTTGAGCTGTAACAACAAGGCCTGAGGGTCATACACTCGACTCGCAATGTCCGAAGCGCTTTCGGCAGCGTCAATAATCCGCTGCCACACCACAAGAGTAGACCTCAGGGTGGCAGTCTCCGGCTTGCCATTTCGGAATGCCCTGCATAGCTGCAAACTGCCTTTGATATCCTCTGTGTATGCGCCAAGACCAGCATCTTGCGCCGGGTCATCAATCATAACATTATCCCATGTTTTTAGTATATGTTGTGGAAGGAGTTGAGGGTGCTCCTCTTGGATGCGCAGAACAAGTATAGTTATACTCGCTCGTCGAAGTGGATGTTGTTCGACGGTGTATAAAGCGGCGAGTTTGCGCAAGATGTCGGACAACAACTCCTGTAACGCAGTTCGATACTTCATCCGATAAGCGAGATCAATAGCATACGATAGTTGCAATTCTTGCAATGCTGCCCTCTCCATGGGAGCCAGTCCGGCGTCGTCGAAGGATGAGATTGCCCGTCCTGGCGAATGACTCCGGATGGCTCTCAGCGTTAGCGCTTGCAGCACTCTTGACAGCGATAATGCCTCGGTCGAAACAGACCAGCAACGTCGGAGTGGAGTTGTAGCAGCGAGTGCTACCACTTGCCGCAGGACACCACTTTCAAGGAACGTCTTGACCGCGTCTCCAGTGATCCAGGCTAGGAGTTCTTCACTTGATTTGCTGTTACGAACAGCCGCAAGAATGACCACCTCCGCTTCTTTGACACTTCTGCCGGGATAAGACCGTATATACCGCTGTGCGAAACCGGCGGCCAAGTATATCGCACTGCTCTGAGCGCTATCAGTACCGAGGGATTGAGTCATAGTCGCAAGCTCCTTGATCAATATGTCGTAATCGGCAGAGTGACCATTAAGCTGGCCGCGCAGAACGTCTTCTAAAGTTTTGAAAGCGTCCGTTTCCTGGAAAGGTACTTCGTATTTGGTCACGGAAATGAGTCTTGCCAGTGCTGCTGCTTTCCGTGCATGGTCTGGTTCGAGCTCGGTGCATGCTCCAAGCATACGCTCTGCCCAGACAACAGAATGCGCCGACTTACCCATTCCTTCGGCGAGAACAACCATTGTCCTGTTAATGCCAAACAATACGGAGCTGCTTTTGGTGATCTCATGTAATTCCAGTCGTTCACAGGAAGCATTCGCCATGTCGTACACGTCACAGGCCGTCGAAGTTGCCGGTGATCTACGCATAAATGCAGATAAACACCTAGCGAACGGGTCGAGAAGTTCCTTCTCGAGGTTCGCTTGGTGGCCTGCCATTTCCCACCACGACCTTCGGATCTGCAGAGCCAGTGTTTGGAGCTGCAAAGTTGCAGCGGGGGCTGGACTGGTAGATCGGTCCATTGCAACCCGATCGTTCGCTGGTGCTGTGCTAGGACATAGATACAGCAACGTCTGCGAGAGGGCTTCTAGATGCTTGGCTGCTCTTGCAAGGTCCTTTGAGTTTTCGGCTTGCTGCGTGATTAGGCTCGCTGGTGAATTGGCTGATCCAATCTCCAGATACGGTAGGCATGCTTCAACGACGGCGGGCTTGCGTGAATTGGTGATGACCTTCAGGACCAGCGTCTGGTATGAAACAACAAGAGGCAAAAGACCAGGCTTCATCTTCGCGTCGACTTTGATCTGTAGTAGTGTAGCAAGCGTCTCCTTCTCCGGCTCCGCTGTTGCATGAAAGCCCTTCGCTTGCTTCATGTTGGCCTCCTCGGACGCCACACGCATCAGTCTTCGCTTCAGCACACGCAACTCCTTGATCGCGATTGTATCGAGTCCTAGAGCCACCAGCCTACCGGCTAACGCGAGCATTCCGTTCTCCAGCTCCAGGGCCGGCAAAGTGCGTAGACCAAGTTCCTGAGGGTCCACGGATCGAAGATATAGAAAGCCGAGGCGTGCACATTCTGCTGTGGGTGCAATGTGCGGCGCATGGGCTGCCACGGTTGGCACTTTGGCCGGACTTGTGTTTCCACGGACGGTTTTGTCGCCATGCCTAGACCGCTTTGCTGGTGTGGTGTTTTCGGAGCGTGCCTGTAGAGCCCCTTCCGATGCTGGTGATCCATGGCTCGAAGCTGGAGTAGAGCCTCTGGCCTTTTTGGTACATTGGACAATCGAAGACGCGTTCGCACCCGACTTTGATGGTCGCGAGAGTACTTTCAAGGTGATATTGACGACTTCCGTTGCGAGTCCGTACTTTGCTTTCGCGGAAAGTTGGCTGCGATCCTCGTGTACCCGGATCACTTGCGACCGAGATCGCTTCCGAGCGCTGGAGTTTGTCGGTGGTTTCCTGCTGGACCTCGACTGCCCGACTGGCTTGAGTGGCGACGGAGATAATTGCGCAATGGGCTCCAGACCAAGTAGACTCTGCAGGCGGGCTACTGTTGATGCGCTGGCGGCTTCCGAAGACAAAGATGCTTTGAGCGCCTCCATTGACGAATCCGAAGCCTGCATCGTTGGAGTTGTATGGCGTTCTCCAAAGGCCAGGGCCGAGGTCTGCAATCATCAATCGATATCCACCACCAGTCTATTGATGGAGATGCTCGAAATGCACGTGCACTCGTTGCCACGGTAACTTGCGGGATCTGCCGCCCCCGCATCGTTGCTCCGCGCCAATCCTATTTACAAACAGACGACGACCGACATCACGTATTCCCTCCCAACCCATGCTATCACTATTCACAGATACAACAGCCGGCAAACATGGTGTCGACAAGACGAACGGCTCAGCAAGAGCCACCCACCGAACCAGCGCCTGAGCATGATCTCAGTAATACTTTCCGAAAGAAGCCGATCCGTAAGGCGACGGCAAAGAGAACGGAACCCGAACCAAAATCAAGACCGGCAAGAGAGCGATGGACAGAGCCTGCGTCGGAGGGCACGTCGATGGCCGAAGGATCGCAGACTGTCGCAGGAGAAGCGAAGGCATCTGCAAGAAATATCAGGAAACCCCAGAACAGCACGAAGAGAGATATCTCTGCTTCCTTGGAACAGAACTCCGAGCCGTCCAAACCGACAAGAGCTACGCGAGCCAAGAAGGGGAAAGTGATGAGTGATCATACGGTTCAGCGGCAGCCAGTCATCGAGGCCGCATCTACAAGGCGCACAAGAGGCATCACCGCGAAAGCGGCACCACTTTCTCCGAAAAAGGTCACGCAGGTGTCAGGAGTAGCGACACGGGATGCGAGAGCTGCGAACAACAAGTCTGCGTCGGCTAAGGATGCATCGCTCAAACTTGTTTCCAAGAGCAGGACTGCAACCCGCAATCGGGCGGTTTCGGATGAGAATGCACAAGTTTCAGGAGGGTCGGCTGTGGCGACTGAAGAAGAGGACGGCATTCATATTCCATCACGTAGTCCAGCTAGGCGTGTATCGCCGCAGAAGCGGTCCCCAGCGAACGCCACGGTGGAAGAGAACGAGTCAATAACGTCGAGCGGACCAACGACAGCACCCGGACGCAGCTTCGAGGAGTTGCGTGATGAGCGGGGCCACCGAAGTTGCCCAATCGTTGATGGCATCTCAAGTACGAGCGACCTTAAAAAAGATGACGAAAGCGCATCGGAAGATGAGCTTTGTGGTCCAAAGACGCCGATGAAGCGATCGGGCCCAGGCACAGAAGCACGTTATATTGCTTCCGTGCAGCGCACCATCCGTCGTGCAAACAAAGACAGCCCGGTCCATACTCCTGCAGAGACACTTGAGGTTTATCGAAGACAGGGGCGCACGCCGCGCACCCAGAATCCGGACCGGGAGCCTGCCGTGCACGAATCCGCAGCTCGATCGATGACGGTGGGGCGTGGAAGCGACAGAGCGCTTGTGTTCAGAGAGCTCCGTGCCCCGTCGTCTAGACAGACCGAGGAGTCGGATGCACGGCAGCTTGACACGCAGAACAGCGGATTCGTGATGGAGGCAAGAGGGAGCGATCAAAGCGATGTCGAGGGAACTGGTAGCGAAACCGAAGGCACATGCGACGACCGACCTGCCAGAGAGCACTCCGCGTCGACGGAGTGGCCTCGTGACGATGATCGCACTGAGCTCGAGTGTATCGAACTCACCCAACCTCAGCTACCAGTGGAGGAGGAAGAGGACCTTAACGAAACCATAGTAATGAACGGTGGGGAGGGAAGCGCGCCAGGCTCTCCAGCCTCACAGGCCAATACCCTATCCGAGTTGGAAGACACCATGCTTATTGCTCGTGACATAGAGCAGGACGACACCTGTGGCACCGGGAACGAGATCGAAGCGTACCTTCCGGCTCCGCCTCAGCCAGAGACACTCGTTTGGGAGAACATCAGACAAGATGTGACCATTGCCGTAGACTTTAGCGCTCATCTAGCGGGCGCACGAGCTCTGCCGCAGGGCGAGCCCACGGAATGCCTGGACATCACAGCGAACTGTTTCGATCGTTCGCCCAGAGAAAGTGACACAGAGGTTGGCAAAGGCGAGAGGGGAGATGTGCAGACTGTCGCAGACTCGCCCGTCACTGAAGCATCGTGGGCGCAGCAGACTGTGGATTCCACGGTGAACCTCAATGACTTCATCGACATAGCTGCGCTCGCGGAACCCACACAGCCCATAGAATGGCCGAGTTCTGTGGATTCTACGAGCGCCGAAGAAGCCTTGGCCAATGATGGAAATCGAGCAACGTCGGGCCAGGTCCAGGGTGGCTCGGACGAGCCAGCAGAGCATGCGGAAAGCAGTGCGGTTCCGGAACAGCAAGAGCAGGCCCAAGTGCGAGATCGCGGAGCAGACACGCCTCACTACGCTCTGCCGACTTTGGCTTTTGACGCCAGGCGAAAGTCCTTACCCGCTTCGACTTTCCGCACCCCGGTCAAGGCCTCCATTCGGCCGCACACATCCGATGGAGCAAGTATGCCAAGGATAGCGAATCCGTTTGGGGAAGTTTGGTGGGCTCGGTCACGCGCGAGCTCGTCAGCTGCTACCCCTGTTCGACGTGGATCGAGCACTGCGCACGGTCTGAAGAGCGAGCAGAAGATTGGACGGCTCGCTGATGCGGATGCGAACGCGAGTCCAGCCATGACGCCAGTCGCGACGCCTCAAGAACGCTTTCCGAAGCTCGGAGCAAGGCAGAACTACCTGGAGCATGCAAAGACTGTTGCTGCTTCAGCACGCTTTGGTACGCCAGCGAAGACGCCTCCTCGACGCCCAAACACTGCTCAAAAGCCAGCGTCGACTGCCGTGACACCTCGCATGTCCTCCCTGCGACCGAGACGTCAAAGCGGTGCTTTCGATTCCGTGGAGGAAGCAATTGCTGTATCGCCAACAAGCACAGCCAGCGGACAGGCGACGCCAACGCCGGTACAGACGCCAGTAGAGCGTTTCCCTCGGCTTGCCGCCAGGCCGAACTACGAAGAGCATGCCAAGACCGTCGACGCGCCCAGACATTTTCACACACCAGCTCAGAGATCGACGATCAAGCGTCCGTCGAAAGTGTTCAAGCCCAGCTCTCTGCGCAAAGTAACATTGGCGAACGGCACGGCCCTCGCCTCGCACACACCAGTCAAGACGCCATTGAAGCCGCCGGCGATGACCTCTTCCCAAGCGCCAATGACCCCACACCCGGCAGCGCCTCTCCGAGATGTGGTAGCCTTGGTAGAAGTCTTCACCCTCGAAGGCGCCTCCGCCTCGGCGCCGTTCATCGCTCTGCTACACCGTCTAGGTGCAAAGACGACCAAAGCCTGGAGTGAGCGCGTAACCCACGTCATCTTCAAGGACGGGTCTCCCACCACACTGCAGCATGTCCGTCTTCGAAACAAGGAAGTCGACAGAGCGCAGATCCACTGCGTCAATAGTCGCTGGATCAGCGACTGCGACACACAAGGCAAGCGCATGGACGAGTCCGACGAAGCATATGCGGTAGATATCGCCGAAGTCCCACGTGGTGGGAAGCGCAGGCGTAAGTCCATGGAGCCAGCAGCCCTTCTCAACGTCAACGGAAATGTTGTCAGAGACCGAAAGAGTAGCCTTGGTCGGGCCTCGACAGGCTGGTCGCCTGCGAAGAAGTCGGAGATCACGGTTGAGATAACGCCAAAAGCCGACGAAGGCAAGGAGAACGGCGAAGATAGCCTGTCCTCGCCATGTACTCCAGCGTATCTAGCGGCACCGGATCGACTAATACAGCAAACTGCGCCCATCAACCGCATGAGGAAACTAGGAGCGAAGGCGCAGGAAAGGGCCGTAAACAGGCGACTCACGTTCTGGCATGGAGGTGTCTGAGTTACACCTTGGAGTTTTGACAGATTGATGTGCAATAACGGGATGCATTGAGCGGGAATTGTCGTGGCAGTCGTTGGACAAGGCGTTTGATAAGGGTGTCTTACCGCCAGTACGGTGTTATATTATGGTCTTCGATAGTCGTTCGTACACGGCCTTCGTGCTGTCACAATCCTAAACGTCTCCACAAAGCCTGCGGCGTGATTTGCCTCCCAACGCCATCGCTATGCATGCTCTCGTTGACTGTTGTTCGGAACTATACCGCCATAACCCACGCAGTCATAGCCTTGACGGCGTCCGCATCGTGCGCTCTTAGCAACTCCGTTGCCTTGACCTTGGACATATCTAGCTGGTCCACCTAACGAACCAAGTCCATCAGACACAAACTCCCACAGCACGAAAGTCGTACTTACCAATAGCGCAACATCCGCCTGATCAACCTTGACCAACTTCTTCGGCGCCTCGTCCTTCTTCGTCCCCGCGGCCACCGCCGACTTGCCCTCACCTTGCGCAGCACCTAGATTCTTCATGGCGTCGTTGAGCGCTTTGATGTCTAGCTCTTTCTTGGGTGCGGCATCTTCGTCTGGCCTTGCGTCGAGCGACGACATGGCTTGCGCGGCTGCGCGATCCTCTGCATTGGCGGGCAGGACGTCGGGCGCATCGGCGCCCTCGTGCACATTCGGTGGTTGCGGTTCCTCCGCCATTGTATAGGAGGCGATGGGATAGTATGTGATAGTATATCGTATCAGGGAGAGACATCGACGTTCACGGTTCAGGCTTACCCCAAGCGGAAAAAGGTGGGGCTCGAGCGACTTTGCTTTGCACGTGCCTGTTCCTGCATTCCGAAAGTGCACACATGCGTACGCAAGTTACGAGCTTCACTGAACACCTCTATCTCTATAAAAACAGGCAGGGCGACACAAAGACCGGTACTTTCTCATTGCTACAGCTGGTCGGCCCATACGAGGTTTCCAGGTGTCACATCTCCAGGAGTCATCGAAAACTTGGAAGCCTGCGAGTACGGTCCAGAACTGAACGGATCCGCCGAATACTATGAACGGAAAGACGCAAAATGGCCATGCTGGCTGGTCGCCTTCATCCTGGCGCACCAAGCCGATCAAGCAGCCAGTCGACTACGAGGACCAGAAAGCTGTTGAAACCGCGCGGGTCAAGCTACGACACCTACCACCTATAGTGACCCCAACCGAGATCTGGAGACTCCGGCGAGCATTGGCAGATGTAGCTCAAGGCAAAGCCTTCCTCCTGCAAGGTGGCGACTGCGCGGAATTGTTCGACTACTGCAACGAGGATGCCATCGAGTCCAAGATCAAGTTGCTGCTGCAGATGTCGTTGGTGCTGATTTGGGGTGGTAATAAACCGGTCGTTCGGATGGCGAGAATGGCTGGGCAGTACGCCAAGCCGAGAAGCTCGCCGATGGAAACGGTCGACGGTAAACAGATTCCCAGCTTCCGTGGCGACATCTTGAACGGATATCCCACTGATCAAAGAGCCATCGACCCCGACCGGTTGGTTCAGGCTTACTTCCATTCCGCGGCGACACTCAACTTCGTGCGAGCACAGCTGGCGTCTGGGATTGCGGACCTGCATCGTCCGCTCGATTGGGGTTTGGGTCATGTCAAAGATCCTGAGCTGCAGACCAAATACTCTCAGATCGTCGAGAGTATCGGCGAATCGCTGCGTTTCATGCGGACCGTGGGTGCGGACACGGCGGGTCAGCTTGAGACAGTCGACCTATTCACGAGCCATGAGGCTTTGCTGCTGGAGTACGAAGAGAGCCTGACTCGTCAATTGAAGCATCCGCCCAATCGTAGCGTACCACCAACCACGAAACCGGCTACAGCACCAAGGGTCTCTCCCCTGACAGGCGGTGCTCTGGTTGACGATTCAATCCAGGAGCCGGAGACGACAGGCTACTACAACACGAGTGCCCACTTCCTCTGGGTCGGTGACCGCACGCGGCAACCCGACCACGCGCACGTCGAGTACTTGCGTGGCATCGAGAACCCCATCGGCATCAAAGTCGGCCCGACGACGTCCGTTGCCGACCTCACCCAGCTGTTGGATGTTGTGAACCCTCGAAAAGAGGTCGGTAAAGTCACACTCATCACACGCTACGGCGAAGGCAAGGTCGACGAGCTCCTACCACAGCACATCGAAGCGGTGCGAACGACCGGCCACACGGTGGTATGGCAGTGCGACCCCATGCACGGCAACACCCGCTCCACCTCATCGGGGGTCAAGACGAGGAGCTTCGCCTCCATTTTCTCCGAGCTCGCGTCCGCGCTGCGGATCCACAAGCAGTGCGGGTCGTTCCTCGGTGGTGTGCATCTGGAGCTCACGGGAGATGCGGTGACGGAGTGTACGGGCGGGAGTCAGGGGTTGCAGGATGAGGACTTGGGGCAGAGGTACGAGACGTTCTGCGACCCGCGACTGAACGAGAAGCAAGCACTTGAGCTGGCGTTCCTGGTCGCAGGCAGTCAAAGGGGGCCTGGCAACGCTTGACTGGTTGTCAATTTTATGAGCTAGATGGCGTATCAAAATGTGGTCGAGCGACGATGTGGTGCTGGCCAGTCAGCCTTCACAGCCTTGAACACTTTCTTGTCCTCATGTCGTATGTTGACCAGGTGTAGGCAAATCGGCGGGTCTGTTCATGCCTCTGGATCGTCCATGTAAGGTGGGGCTAATCACAGAGCAAGACAAAAAGCCGCGACATATATCTATGGTTGTGGACCAGGACTATCCCGTTTGTTTACACCAGCTACTCGCTGAGAAAACTTATGAGTTGTGATAGTGTACATCTGACGGTGCTGAAGCAGGAGCAATGGCAAGTCGGTACATGGAGATACCCGACCTTCCGCGTTTACGCAATGGCCCAATATGGGTATCTGCCTCGGCAGCCTCGGTCTCGAGCTCCGTCATAACAACGAGCCACACTCCTCCTCGCTCGAGACATCCACAAGCCGTCTCACTCACTTCACCCTTGACTGCACACAGCATCTCCATCGCCCGAGTATTAACCACCAGAGGTAGCCAGCTCCTACACTCGCCCTTCACGATGTCGTTGGCTTCCATCGCCAGTACGTACCGTTCGCACTCACGCGCATAATCTCGCTGACAGGACCTCGAGACGTGCCGCGAAGCATCGCCATACCCGCCGTGACGGCATCGCTCGCCTACCTCAACGCCCGCTTCGGCTTGTCGCAAGACGCCTGGACAATCTACAACGCAGTCACCATCACCCGCAAAGCCGCCCGGACCGAGACTCAGGATCGTCTCAACCTCTTCTACCTCTTCGAAGAGCACGCCACAAACCCCAAGTCGGCCCACACTCCCTTCCTGATCGTCCCTGCCGATCCAGATCACCCGAAATGCCAGACGCAGTGGACGTACGCCGAAGCGTACGAGACCGTGCTCAAGTATGCCCGATGGCTGGCCGAGGTGCACGGCGTGCGGAAGAACGAGATCGTCGCGATGGACATCACCAACAAGCCCATGTTCCTCTGGGTGTGGTTTGCATTGTGGTCGCTCGGCGCCAAGCCCGCCTTCATCAACACCAACCTCCGCAGCAACGCATTCGTCCATTGCGTCCGAGTGTCGACCGCCCGGCTGTTGCTCGTCGATCCGCAGATCCGCGATGTCCTCGATGACGAGACGAAGCTCGAGCTGGACGCGGACGGGAGAGGGCGCGCGGTGGACGCGATTATCCTCGACACCGACGTCGAGCCAAGCATCTCTGCCTTATCCCCGTATAGAGCACCCGATGAAGCGCGCTCGGGCGAGAAGCTCAACTCGGTCTCGATGCTCATCTACACTTCCGGAACGACCGGCCTACCCAAAGCCGCCAACGTGACGTGGGGCAAGACTTTGGCCGGCACCCACTACTTCCCAAGATTACTCGAACTCACCCCCCGCGACCGCTACTTCACCGCCATGCCACTCTACCACTCCTCCGCTTCGGTGCTGGGAGTCTGTCAAGCGCTCGGCGCCGCATGCGCCATCGTCATCGCCCCGAAATTCTCCCCTCGGACGTACATGAAACTGGTGTGCGAGACCGAGGCGACCGTCATACAATACATCGGCGAGGCGTGCCGGTATCTCCTCTCCAGCCCGCCCAGCCCGTATGACCGTGCCCACCGCGTCAGAGTGGCGTTCGGCAACGGCATGCGACCGGATGTGTGGCAGCGGTTCAAAGACCGCTTCGGCATCCCCAACATCTGCGAATTCTACGGCGCAACCGAAGGTCCCGGAGCGACGGCCGTATACGAACGAAATGGCTTTCTCCTCGGGGCCATCGGGCGGAGTGGCGCGGTGACTCGATTACTAATGGGCGGTGTATCGGTCCTCGTCAAACACGACCACACCACCGACCTCCCCTACCGAGACCCCCGGACGAACTTCTGCGTGAAATGCGCCCGCAACGAACCCGGCGAACTCATCACGCAACTCGACGCGGCCAACATTGCCGACAAGTTCCAAGGCTACCTCGGCAACGACAAAGCCTCCTCGAGCAAAATCCTCCGCGACGTCTTCAAAAAGGGCGACGCCTACTACCGAACGGGCGACCTGCAACGCCTCGACCCCGACGGCCGCTGGTGGTTCGTAGACCGCGTGGGCGACACCTTCCGGTGGAAATCGGAGAACGTGTCGACGGCCGAGGTCTCCGAGGCCCTGGGCTCGCACGCGGCGATCCGCGAGGCGAACGTGTACGGCGTGCAGTTGCCGCACCACGACGGGCGAGCGGGGTGCGCGGCGGTGGGGCTCGTCGAGGGGAGGGAGCTGGATGGCTCGGTGCGGAGGGAGTTGGCGGCGCTGGCGAGGAAACGCTTACCCCGGTACGCCGTGCCGTTGTTCTTGCGCGTCATGCGGGAGTTGGAGGTCACGGGGACGATGAAGCATCAGAAGGTCGTGTTGCGGGACGAAGGGGTGGATCCGGGGAAGACTGGAAGGGATGAGATGTTTTGGTTACCGCCGGGGGCTGATGCGTACGAGCCGTTTGGTGGGGAGGAGTGGGCGCGGCTGGTTGGGGGAGATGCGAGGTTGTGATGATTTAGCTCTTGAAATTAGCAACATGACGTCCATATACTTCGTTGACACTGAGTGTGCCTACATACATAGGTAGGCAGCTCAACCCAAATCTCCTTTGCAAGTGATACGTGTAAGAAGTACGATGTACAGTGCTGTTTTTTGAAATGGCTCCCCCAAAGGAGCTGCAGCCGATGCTAGCGAATCAGCTATACCCGCGCGGCCCGCCCGCTCCCGAAATCTGGAGGAGCCATTTCAAAAAAACAGCACTGTACAAGGCACAGCTTCCCCTGTACATCTCCTTCCGCATCGTCTATGCTGCCATTCAAGCAAAGGAAAAACCTTATAGATCGATTGCAACAAAAGTAGTTGGATAGAAGGCCAAAGATAACTCCCCATCTGGGAATCGAACCCAGGTCTCCCGCGCTTGTGATTACGTGACGTGGTTGACAAGCGGCTGTATACAGCATTAGTGGTTGCTTGAGAACAACCGGGAACCTGATAGGCTTAACTCACAAATCATGACCACTAGACCAATGAGGATTATACAGTTTGCATGATAATTTTCAATATATACATGAAATTTAACAGCCGAAAATGCTTTCCCGCGGCGAGATGAGGCGACTCGATTGTCACTTTCCGCCCTCTATATGGAAGCTTTTGGTCACCGTCACGCAAAGTGCGCATACAGATCCACACATCCTCATCATTCTCAAGAACTCTATAGCCTATCGTGAAATTTCCGCGTACCCTCCCCCATCTCAGAGCTCCTCAGTCCACCCCTTCGCCTTCTAAGTCTTCGACAGTCTGAGTAATATTGTCGTTCATGTCGGCAACCTTGTCAGTCAAGATAGCGAGGATCTCGACCACTTCTTTCGCAAAGGTTAAGTAGAAGTAGTGGAAGTCGTAGAGCTCTTCCGCGTCGTTGCCTGGAGAGAGGTTCGCAAGCATAGCGAGCTGGGTCTTGAATGTTGTCTGAAGTTTCGCCAGCTTAGCAAGAAGTTCTTTAGTCTAGTGGGAGCAGTGGACGACGTAGGTGGAGTTGATGCTGACGACTAAAGGTGCCGACTGCGTGTGATGCTTGCCCTGATAGTGACCGCAGAGGTGGATTTGTTCGGAGAAGCTTGCTCCATGACGATCTTTGCGAAGAAATAGTCGATGTCTTGGGATGTAGATGGTGCAAGGACGAGTGTGAAAAAATCGATATCTTGGTGTAGGGATGGGCTAGCTTAAGAAAAGGTCACGTCCGACTGCGCGCTCGTCGACAAGAAACCAGCCTTCTGCCGTCTTACTTCGGCAGATCCTAGTATAAGACATGTCTTAGTAAGACATGCATGGGTTTTCCCGCACAGGCGGTGCGCAGGCTGTATCGAGCGGCTTACTTGCCATTGCGAACTGGTACATGGCTGCGTTGGCAGGTCGCACTTTGGCATGCGGGAACGGATGTCGCACGTAGAGACCCATTCAAATAGCGGCGAGGTGCAGTTTGATATCATGTCAGTTTTTGGTTGAGCAGCGTAGACATCATGTACTGCGAGTACGAAATCGATGTACGTCCAATCCATGGCAGAAGCGCTCGTCGGTCGCATACACACTGCCTGCTCGCTCTGAGGCGGCTTTCCCCAGCGGGTTGCAGACTTATCAAGATGCCACATTCGGTCGCAAGAGAAAACCCGCAAGCGACGAAGACAGGGTCAAACAATCAGCACCCGGTTAGCCATCCGTCTCGTCGTCGTCGTCCTCCTCCTGACTGCGGGGAAACCGACTCACGACAACTTCGTCCCGCATGTATGCTGGCAGAGGGTTGGTGGGCGTGAGCGTCAATCCTGGGACTATAAAGTTCTTGAGATGATCTGGGATCGTATCGAGGGTAGATGCGACAGGGTGTGACGACGACTGTACGAACGGATGGTAGCGAGGGTCCATCGAGTCGTGAGGGTTGGTACCGCGAACGATGGAATGGCTCTTCTCGTAGGGCTCAATGTTGACGAGTTGGCGAGCGGGTGACATGTCGATGCTAAGCGCCTTTGCGGCCTTGACGCCTTCCGCTGCTCGCATGTGCACAGTGCGCGCTGTACCTCTAGAATCCAGAGCATTTGCCCACTCGTCATCGTACCACCCGTCTGCTGCCTTGAGCTCATCGTATCGCTGGCTAGTTGTAAGCTGAGAGCTGTCGACGATGTGATACATCACACGAAGAATCTTTTCGTAACCGCGGTCCGTGTCGAGACCGGCGAGCACGCAGTAAGGGCAATCGTAACGTCCATCTTCGCGACGATTGGCGCCCTCGGCACGTCGTCTCCATTTGTTTACTGGATGGTGGAAGCGGCCGGACAGGTGTTCCTCCAGCTTGATCGCAGACGTGTACTCGTGTTCCTGACGGACGTCAGCATGATCACTATGATTTCAAGAGAGCGTCTCCAGTTACTGACCTTCTTCTCGTCGTCGACCGTCTCATCCTCATGGCACAGCGCGCACGTCTTGGTTTGTTGCGACCAGGTCGCATACCCCGTCATCGTGTTGTCGAGCAGAAGCGCCATGAATGATGTCGCGAGATCGACGTAATCGACATCATGCAGTGTCCCGCCTTGTTCCGCTTCTACGTCAGCCTCCTGCTCCATGGGAACGTCGATTTCGTTCGTCGTTGTTTGTAGCGTCGCCTCCAAGTCTTCTACTAGCGCCAGCGCGTCCTCGGCAGCCTTGTCTGCGCCCAAAAAGCGACTACCATCCTCGTCTGCGTCGTCGTCAAGAGGGTCGTCCTCAACCTGGGGACCGGGCGGATACGTCCAGTCGCGGCGATCGGCGCCTGCCATGCCGGCAAGGGCGCGTTGCAAGACTTCGTTAGCAAATTTCGAGGCTTCGACAGCAGCTCGGCGCTGATCCATGACGGCTTTGCTGATGTGACCCCTCTGCCACTCGCTTTCGACATTAATTAGATGTTCCGCCGCTAGGCGCCGAGCTCGACGTTTGTAGTTCTTGAGCTCTGCGGGAGTAGGGTCCTTCGGGGCATTCTCGTCCGCGAGGATGATCCTCTAGGTCATTTGGTCAAGCGCGTAGCCCCTTGAGCGTTGCATCGATTCAGTAGCTAACTTGTCCATAGCGAGGGGGGACCAAACTAGGGAAGTTGAATGGCCACTACTCTCGATCACCTGATTAGTCAAGACGCCCATGGCGTCAAGCGTTTCGGTCATGTTGAGATAGTACTTCTCCAGGGTAAGGCTCTCGGCAGGGTGGCCCAGGAATCGCCGTGTCTCCTTAACGCCAATCTGTCTCGCCATGTCGGTAGCCGCACGCCGTCTGATGCTGTACTAGGTGATGGGTTTGGTATATCCAACCTGATAGCCATGACGCTAGAGGTATTCTGTCATTGCCCACGATGACAGTGCTCGGTCTAGGTCCAAAGTAGTGCCCTTCGGTACGCCAGCAAGGAAGACGATGTCGTCCAGATATTCGGGCTGGATGGTGATGTTCTCCCCTTACTAATTCATGAGCTCGGAGATGGTGGTAATGCCGGTCAAGACACTACGGCGTAGAGCGATGACGAGCAGACGATGGGCCGGTGACAGGATCAGGTTCTACGGCTCTGGCGATGTCATCCTGATGGCTGGTGCGTGTGACGTTGGGCCCATTCCTGCTACTAGGGGATCGTTGCTGCGCTTGATGTTAATGCGGTCGAGGATTAGCCGCACATCGAACATCCCAGGCTCCTTGCCGTAAGCAAAGGAAAAGTTGCGCCATGTCAGCGGTTTCGTCCGACCGTATTTGTTGCTCGGACACAGACTACCAGGTCGTAGAGCAGTGAAACGGCCAATGCACCAGAGTACCTGATGCTCTTCGGAGAGTTCGATGCAACGGTTGTGGATCGCTTCGTGGTCTAGCAGTTGGCGAAGCTCCGCCAACCCAAGCCAAGTCTTTTCTTTCGATGGTTGCTTGTCACCGTACTTGCTCTGCACGTAGCGCACTGCCTGTACCATCTCGTTGAAGACACGATCTTGATCAGCTCGTTGGTGCCTTCGTTGATGCCTTCGTTGATGGTTTTACTCGTTCTTGACCTTGCGAAGAAAAGAGGTTGGGTTTGGAATGGTGAACCGTAAACGTGGTTGTCTCGTCGGACCTTATCCCACTCGGGTCAGGCCAACGACCGGTAGGGTTTGGTGTTCTGTGTTTCTTGCTCGGTTCGGTGTGGTGTTTCAGACGAAGAGAGTGAAAGACAAAGGTGAATGGCGGCAGTACGGGAGAGCCGCTCATCGTTTGCTGCCAGTTTCCTTCCCGACGGGGATCGTCGCGCACGCCCCACCCCGCTGTTCACATGCGGAAGGAGCGTCCTGCTCTTTCCTTCCCTCCCACCGCTGAACGCGTCACGTCACGTAATCCCTCGCCACCTCACGGGCAAGGTTGAAGTTTTAGTACATATAAGGGGTTGGCCTTATCCTCTGCCACCTTCCAAGCCCATTTCTTCCTATACACCGCCTCCCACGATGTCGACCGAACAGCGTGGCGGATCCTCCGAGGCCGGGGCCGAAAGGCAACGCGACCAAGCCAAGGTGAGTGCACCTCAACCAGTTCATCTGCAATGGCTCACTGACACACGGTTCGATCAAGCGCCTCAGACGCCCGCTCGCCTCTAGATGCCGGAGCCAGGCTCGGTTACTTCCCTCCCGCCGCCCTCCACGGCTGGCACAGGACGACGCGGCTCCCAAGCCAGTGGCTCGACGAGCCCAGGGATTTTTTCGATGGGGTCCCCCACCGGCTCATTCTCTGCTGACGCGATGCGTCTCCCCGGCGGGGATACCACCCTCACGCCCGAGTGGCTGTCGATGAAACACCCAGACATGCTCTCTGCGTCGGAGCGTGTGCTGCATCACAATCTGGCCAACGTAGCGATTCGGCTGGACCAGGTTCAGCGGGCGTTTCAGTTGTCGGGTATACTTCGTGAGGCAGGCAAGTTCCCTCTCTCTCTCTCCCCGACTTCAGCTGCGATGTACTGGCGGGCGTAGCAGGGGCTGCATCTCGGTTCAAGGAGGTTGGGAACGACGTATCCCCTTTTTCCAGTTTTCTGAAGAGAGAGGAGAAGGAACGGAAAGCTGACGGTGACATCTCAGCCAAAGCGACTATGCCTCAGCTGTCGGAGGAGGAGAAGCGTATTATGAAGGAGCTTGATCAGAAGGAGTTCACTAACAAGTTGTTCGAGTGTAAGGACGAGCTCAAGAAGCGACTGGGCAGCAAAATGATCACACAGAAATCGAAGGTCAAACAACCAAGACAGGCACGTACGTACGCTCTTTCTCCCCCCCTCGCATTCTTTCTTTTTCCTTTGTTGGTTTCATTTTTTTGGCGCAACTAGTCTAATCTGACAGCTATGGATACGATATACTGACTACGTACCTAGGCCAAGATGTTGCTCGAGTTGGTAGAGGAGAAGGCGAGAGAAGAGCAGGGTGCTCGGATGGAGACGGACGTGGACGAAGAGTCGCAAACTGGCCCTTTCGGCAAAATTCAAAAGTTGTTGCGAGGCTTTTCGAAGGCACAGCTGGGCGATTCGTGCGTCGGGTTGGCCAATGACTTCGGAAAGCAGGAGAAGGGCGACGTCGGCGGGTCGAAGCGGAAGGCTTGAGGTGATGGTGATGACGAGGATGATGATGATTATGATGAGAATGAGGAGGAAGCCCTGGAGCGGTCGTCGAGGGGTGGAAGGGGAGGGCGGAGGGCGAAGAGGAAGAGGGGAGAGTAGAGTAGATGGACAGCCACTCCGACCGCCATGCACTCACTCCATGGGCGCTAGCGGCAAATCGCCATCCACGGCAACAACATCTGCACGGTTCTTTGCCTCCGTACAAGGTCAGACTAGCGATGGGAAAATACAGAATACTGTTCACTGTTTTTGACTGAAGCCAGCCGAGAGCAAATTGCTGTCGGAGACGATCCATAGGTACATATAGGTATGGGAAGAGAGCAAGGTGGTAGGAGGTAGTCTCGTATGTGAGATGAGAGGACCAACGACGCGTCTCCTCACGCACGAACGTCGAGCGTTTTACATATTAACATTCGCGTGCCTGCGGTGTGCAGTGCAGTGCATCTTACAGGTAAGAAGTTTAATCAAGGGCATGCGTCCTCCGCCAATTCAGGCATGTGCATAGATACGTAGATATCTGTACAGGGACTCGTTCAATGGTTCACCTTTCGCCCACTTCCGTCCGCATCCAGATTCCAAGGTGGTATACGTCCCGCCCTCTCCGCCAAGCAGCTGGACCGGCAACGCTTTCCAGGGTTCAGCAGCTTGCCAACCTCTCGACGTCTTTACCACCTCCTGTTGCTTACACCCAACTCTATCCCACCTTTCCTACCGCATTCCCCTCGTCAGCTACTCTTGACTTTACGCAGCCCATCTCTGTTTTCGCAATACCCTCTGATCTGGCGCTCACCCATCGCTCCCTGGCTTCGTGCCAGCTACACACACCACCATGAAGGCCGCTCCCCTCCTGATCGCGTGGCATGACGAGAACGCCCCCATCTATTCGGCACACTTCGAGCCTCACGGCAAAGGGAGACTCGCTACAGCTGGTGGAGATCACAACATCCGGGTATGCTCCTCTGTCACCTCTCAATGACCACCAGAGCTGACATCCCCCACAGATATGGAAGGTAGAAGCCAACGGCGAAGACCGGAAAGTCACCTACCTCTCGACGCTCACCAAACACTCGCAAGCGGTCAATGTGGTGCGGTGGTGTCCACGGGGCGAATTGCTGGCTTCTGCGGGCGACGACGGCAATGTGTTGCTCTGGGTACCCTCCGAAAACCCGACCTTGCATGGGAGTTATGGAGACGACGGCCAAGAAGATGTCGAACATTGGCGGGTAAAGACAATGTGTCGGTCCAGCAGCGGATCGGAGATCTATGATCTGGCGTGGTCGCCGGATGGCATGTTCTTCATCACCGGCAGCATGGACAATGTGGCCAGGATATACAATGCTTCGAGTGGTGAGTTCCGGAATCGATTTGTAGACGAACGCAACGCTGAAGTGACCAGGTCAAACCGTACGACAGATCGCCGAACACAATCACTACGTCCAAGGCGTTGCCTGGGATCCATTGAACGAATACGTGGCCACGCAGTCGTCGGACCGTTCGGTGCACATCTACACGTTGAAGACCAAGGACGGGCAATTTACTCTGGCACAGCACAACAAAGTCGCCAAGATGGATCTTCCCAGCCGGCGCATCTCCTCCAACAGCCCTGCACCTCCCGACTTTGGCCATCATCGAACGTCGTTTGCGCAAGAAGTCGTGTCGGAAGCCGTCGGCTCGCCTCGCCCATCTGCACCCGGCACGCCGCAGTCACTTGCACTACCGATGAATCCACCCCCGACATCGCACAGCCGCCGGTCATCGTTCGGCTCGCAAGTCGGTCAGTCCATCCGACGCTCCGTCTCGCCGAGTCCATCGATGCCTCTGCCGGCGGTGATGCCTTCCGCCTCACCAAGCATGTCTGGGAGCGCCGGCCTGGGCGTACGGAATACAAACATCTACGCCAACGAGACGTTCACATCGTTCTTTCGCCGCTTGGCGTTCTCTCCAGATGGTAGCTTGCTCTTCACACCTGCCGGCCAATACAAGACGTCGCATCCCGCCGGTGTGGATGGCGCGAAACCATCGGATGACATCATCAACACCGTCTACATCTACACCCGCGCCGGTCTCAACAAGCCTCCCGTAGCTTACTTACCCGGTCACAAGAAACCGTCCATCGCGGTGAAGTGCTCGCCGGTGTATTACAACATTCGTGCCGCCAATGCCGAGACCAAAGAGATCACCATCGACACGCGGACAGAGGAGGATATCCCTCTGTTGCCGGAACCCGCCATGCCATCCAAGCCTCCAAACTCGCTGTCAACCATGGAACCGCCGCCTCTTACCAGCGCGCCCTCCCCGTCTCCCAGCGCTGCAGCCATGCCGTCACCACGACAATTGTTGGACGTCGAGCCTAGCCCATCGACACCCGCTCCCGCTTCCGGACCGCCTCCGACGTTCGGTCTACCGTACCGCATCGTATACGCGGTCACCACCCAAGATGCCGTACACGTCTACGACACCCAACAACAGCGGCCGCTCTGCGTCGTGAGCAACCTGCACTACGCCACCTTCACCGACCTGACCTGGTCCAGCGATGGTCATACTCTCCTCATGACGTCGTCCGATGGGTTCTGCTCCGCTCTGACCTTCGCCCCTGGCGAGCTAGGTTCACTCTACCACCCACCCGCCACGACAGTCGGGGCACGACCCACTCCTACGCCCATCTCCGTCGCCATCGCCAATTCAGCCGCATCTACACCGCAAGCCACACCGACAGCGGCTCCCTCCATCCCCC
>Ga0058704_10000188_pt1 | contig 33362 bp, 38 predicted proteins | sample AgamicMgSfe_FD_71363 | JGI IMG/M metagenome (GOLD analysis project Ga0058704, IMG submission 71363) | Agave microbial communities from Guanajuato, Mexico - Mg.Sf.e | ecosystem: Host-associated > Plants > Phyllosphere > Phylloplane/Leaf | place: Guanajuato, Mexico | collected 2012-05-30
TGAGCCTCGACTATTGACTCCTTCTTGGCCCGTTTCTGCGCATTCACCACGGCATGGTTCGCGTCGTCGAGCGCCTCTGTGTACCTTTTCAGCCGTTGGTACGCTGTAGAGCGTTGGATGTAGTAGTCTGGCGACGTCGGTGACGATTTGAGGGCAGCCGTGTAGTGCTCGACGGCTGCAACGTATTCCTGGTTATCCAGCGCCTTCTTGCCAAGAGCGGCTTGGTCCATGCTGGGTTGTACGTATGCCGTTGCTGATGGTCGGGATAGTAAGGCGATGCCGGTGTCAAGGGTGATGTGTGGAAGTGGCCGACACTCTGCCGGCACTAGAGCAGTGTGACGGCCGATATGCAAAAAGTGAAGAGTGAAGGTATGGACTCACTGTTCCCTTGATGAGGTGAACCTCAAAAAGCACCGGCCACTTGCCTGAATCTGGGGTGCAGATCTAGCAGCCTTCCAATTTCATCACTCGACCTCAGTTCAACACAGATCAGACGTTCCGGTTATTAGTAACATGTCGCGCATGTCTATCAGAACGTTCCTGGTTTCGGCCAAGAAACACCTGCAACACGCCATCCACAACAACGGATCGGCTTCGTTCGTCATCGGTAATGAATCCGCAGACCTAGACTCCATCGCGTGCGCGCTCGTGTATGGCTACATCCAGTCAAGCACGTTGCAAGCGAGCCGGACCAACACCCTCACCATACCGGTGACCAACATCCCGGCATCGGATCTCGCTCTGAGACCGGAACTAACTGCGCTGCTGAGCCACGCGGACGTCAAGCCTTCGGACCTGATAACTCTGGATGACCTAGGCAAGCTGCCGCTCCCACTCAAACAGACGCGCTGGACCCTAGTGGACCACAACGCATTACTTGGGGAGCTGCGTCATCATTATGCGCAAGAGGTTTGCGGCGTGATTGATCATCACGACGAGGAGCACAAGGTACCTGAAGATGCCCAACCACGGGTCGTCGAGAAGTCTGGCAGCTGCTGTAGCTTGGTAACGAACCACTGCCGAGATGACTGGGATGCCACATCTTCTGCGTCGTCTTCCGTCGGCGCTGCAAATGGTCAGGACCAGGGTATCGTTGATGATGCAGCCTACACATCCACCTGGGATGCGCAAGTTGCAAAGCTCGCACTGGGTGCAGTGTTGATCGATACAGTGAACATGACGGAAGACTCAAAGGTCACTGAGCACGACAAGAAGGCAGTCCGCTACCTAGAAGCGAGGATCAATGCTTCGACGAAGATCCGTAAAGATTACGATCGCGGCAGCTTTTACCAAGAGATCAGCGCTGCCAAAGGCGATATTGATGGTTTGTCTCTGAAGGACATCTTGCGGAAAGACTACAAGCAGTGGATTGAAGGTGACTTGACTCTTGGCATCAGCTGCGTGGTAAAGCCAGTGGCATATCTGCAAGACAAGGGTGCTGACTTCATGGACACCATTATGCGATTTGCCGAGGAGCGCGGCCTGCAACTGTTTGCGGTGATGACAGCGTACGAGACTGAGTCGGGCGACTTCGCGAGACAGCTGATGTTGGTAGCAACCGCGGAAGGCAAGGCTAGCGCCGCCGCGCAAGGCTTTGCTAGAGTAGCTACCGAAGAGTTGCGATTGGAGAACGCCAAGCTTGAAAGTGGTGCTGACTCGGCTACTCACGTCCCGTATGTGCAGTTGTGGAACCAGAAGAATCTGGCAGCGAGTCGCAAGAGGGTCGGTCCGCTGTTGCGAGAAGCCATGCGATGATCGCAAGAGCCGGCTTAATCGACCGCTCATTCTTTGTCGTAGCAGTCGCCATCGGCCACTGACGGACCTTGTTGTTGTTATCCGTCCATGCGAGGAAGATTAAAAGTGAAAGCGCTCAGCACACGGTACGCATTATCACATTCGAGTCAGACTTCTGCATCAAGTCCATCTCCGCCGGAGGCCAGGGATATTTGATAACACTCGAAACAACAGGTCGGACGATGCTTCACGGCAACTTGGTGCAGAATACTAGGTCCCTGCTGAAGAAAAGTCAGAACGAGCTGCTACAATCATTGAGCCCCAAAAGCGGTCATGAATCTGTCGATGACATCCACCGCGAGGGCCATCGCATCCGCGGGATCGGCCGAGAAATGCAAGACGCTACGGTGATTAGTGCGTATTGATGCACGGGTAATACATCACGGAAGGGATGGAAAGTTCCGGATATGTCTAGAGAAATCCATGATTATTACTACGGAGACCTTTGCAAATGCCGCAGATGAACATGAACGGGTACTTTGTTGATCATAATGGGAGGAATCTGCTATGAGCAACGTGCAAGGAAAGTGGAAGAGAATAGGAACTGTGGTGCGTGGTGAAGAGGGATGTCGAAAGGGAGTGCCACGACGAGTTCAAGAAGATCTCTGCAGTGGACAAGATTGGAAATGATGTGTCCTACGATGTAAAACCCCCATGCCCGAAAAGGGGCAGATCTGTAGTGGCCGATCTGCCGCTTCGCCCGTACGCTAAACACTGATGTTACAAAAAGGTCCATCGGTGCGGCGCTGCAGTATCCGTACAACGCCTGAAAGCTTTAGCTTCTTCTCTTGCCTCCATCTGAGTGCAAAAGCTTGCGTTCAGATCGTCAGAAAAGTCGTCACCGGCATGAATGCAAGAAACGCTCGCTAGTAGTCGATCATTGAAGAATCCTCGGCGAAGGGAAAACCGGTCCAGAGGGGAATTCAGTCCAAAGGCAAAGACTTCAGTCACCAAAGAAATCGCTGATGGTGTCAGTCCAGCTACCGCCGCCGCCGCCGCCTTCACCACCTGCGCTTGGCGGAGGCCCATCGCCAGGGCCACCACGACCCCACGGATCCTCCCCTTCACCCCACCAATTTCCTAACTGACCATCGGATTGCTGTCCCTGTGACTGACCCGGGATGTTCTGGTTATCTGGGTCGAAGTATGGTTCACTTGTCGTGGGACTCGCGTCATCCTGGCCGCCTCGAGGGCCATAGGCGCCTCGTTGCATGGCTTCGTAACCTGCCATGGTGCCCGCGCCCGCCACTGCGCCTTCGCCTGCTGCTCCAGCTCCAGTACCAATACCGCGTCCGGCAGCGCCACCAATAGCCCCAGCTCCTTCGGCCGCGCCGACAGCCGTCCCCGCCTCGGCCGCGCCAGCAGCGGCACCTCCTTCGGCGGCACCACCGCCCATTGGCCAAAAGATGGGCATGAAGCCTCCATGGCCTGCTCCCGAATGCCTGGAAAAGTAATCGAAGTCGATGCTCACCGCCGTAGCGAGCATGACTGCCCTCTGATCAAGCGTCATAGCCGTAGCTTCTCGCTTGTAACTCCCTACCTCCTTGCCGTCTGCACTTTCGAGCACGGAAGCTTGGGTTGCGCTATCCATGCGTAGTGCGTACACGCCAGTATCCGTGAAGATCTCTCGCGCGAAGCCTGCAAAGTTACGGTTGACTGAGCCGACCATGTTTTGACTCTCATCGCGGAGATTGAAGTCCCAAGAAAGGAAAGGTTCGTTGACGTGTGCGAATTGTACCATACCTGCTTCGATGGCTTGATTGGGCAGCTTGGCTTCGGTCAAAGCTCGTACATGCGATGTCGACTGCTCGCCCGACTCGATACGTGGTATGCTGTCGTTCTCCGGTGCTTGGGCCAGAGGCCTATAGCTGAAGAGGTTGTACTTCCGTCGCAACGGTGCCCACTGCTGTTGGGCTTCGCCAATAATGCGCATCTCTTGCAACTTCAGAGGGCTGATTTGCGCTACCACCCCCGGATTTACAGCAGAAGTATTCGATGTACCTTGTAGTGCTGTAGATGCTTCCGTATTTTGATAGCCACCCTCAGGGACAGGATCGTAGATGCGTATCCGGCTGTTGATGTATGCAAAAGGTCGGTGGATGCGCAGAATCTCTCTTTCCTGCCGGTCGAAGATGTACGTCGTGAAGCTCCGGTGTGTCTTGAACATTTGTCTCGCAAATGCGCTGCCAATCCCATGATCCTGCTCCGCGATATAGCCGATCGTCTGACCTTGTCCATCCATGATGATGTACTTGTTCGCTTGCTCGAACCCCAGCATGACATTCATCATCTCCAGCTGTCGTTGGATTACCAAGCTGCTATTCCCCAGAATCGATAGTGCAGGGTGGTCGGTTGGCAGTACACCGTCGGCATCATCTGGTATTCGTACTTCGGAAACCAAATCAGAACCGTCTGACTGTGCGAGCGCAGTGGCGAGTTGGCTGTTGCGGCCGGGCTGCTGTTCGTGAGCTTGCTGCTGCTGGTTCGCATTGTGTTCACGTGATCGTCGCATAATAGCTGCATTGCTGTCCTCGTTGTGCTCCGACCTATGCGCCCCAGCTCGTGATCTCGATGGCGGCGGTTTTCGAATCCATCGCCTCTGCTCTACTCCCTTGACACCGTTCCTCAACGGTCTTGTTATCACAACGGATGCGGTTTGCCCCGCCAGGCGAAGCGACCGACCTATGTTCGACATCTGGTAGACGTGGACTAGCAGGAGAAATGTTGAGCAAGCGGTAGAGAGTCGCCTCCACGATGGTTGGCTACCTAGGTAGAAGTGATGTTTTAACTTCACGTGGCGTCTGGGGATGACAACGGGACGGTCCGGCCCTCCGTTATCCGCGTGCAGGATTGTTCTGCGATATTCGTTTGCGCCTTGCAGATGACTGACATTCGAAAACTGCACTTGTGGTGCCTGTAAATCCAAGAGTATACCGGATGATAGAGCACCCCGACGAGTCCATACCATGCAAGTGCGACGCCATTGTCACCTCTGTCGCAGGTAGTAGGGTGCACTGTCCAGCATACTCCGTTGGCCAGATCTCAACGTTGGAGGCCTCATAAGTGATCGACTGGATCACTCCCACTGATCCAAGTCCGTGTTCATACCGATACAAGACCGGGCTTACCCTCGACAATCATGACAGTCGGCCGCGAAACGAATGGACATGCCCATGGAGAAACGAGACTGGATCAATCTGCAGATGTGGCCGCCACTGAAGCCCAGGCTCTGGCGCAAAAGCGGCCGAGGCCGAAGAAGAGAGGCCCCAACTACGCTCAGATACACAGCAAACCTTTACCCTTGGAGGCGCACCCGCTTCCAGCCTTTCACCCTTCGAACCCGCTCTCATTGCTTCGCTTGTGTTATGTCTTCCTATCGCATATGATCTCACCGCCTTCATCACACCCACAACAGCGCTACACAGGGTACTTTTCCTCAGAAACCCGTTCAGTGCACGTTACGGATCCGAAGCATATCCGCGCGTTGTGGGAGATGGGCTTCTTCGGCAAGGGTTCGCTCAGCAGGAGTGAGCCGAGCTGGCTAGACCGAGAGAAGGCGAGGTTGCAGGCTGAGAAGGGTGGACGGAGTGGCGGGACGGCGGAGGAGGCTACTCGTGCTCGACGAGAGGAGCGGAGGCTTTTCAAGCTGGAACGGGCAAGGTTGGAGAGGGAAAAGATCGAAAGACAGAGGATGGTTGAGGAGGGCAAATTGAACCCCGAGGCCCTTGAGTCGATCCACGACGATGTGGATGTAGTCGCTGAAGCTGAAGAAAAAGCGGCCAAGAAGATTGAGCTGCTATCGCGGGGAATTGATGACCGGTTGGAAAGTTCGACAAGCTTACTGGACGTTGACCGTACGAGTGAGGAGCGAAGCAACAGCAATCTCCTTCCTCGCACACCAGACGTGGTGGTGGTAGATCCGCTTGGCGCACAGGTCGAACATTTACCGTCGCAAGAACTGCCCATACCAGACGAGCCTGAGCCTGATTTGACGGACCAGGAACACCTTCAACTATCTTTAGAAGAGGCCTTCTATCTCTCCTACGCCCTTGGTGTGCTCGACATCATGAAGCCCGACACGAAGGGCTACTCGAGCAATGCCGGACCTACAGCGAGACCTCAAGATCAGCTACTGCTCTTCGGACAGCACTCTTGCTTTCCACCCAAAACCCCAACTTCAACAACCATGTCGGACCTCAGTGCATCACGAAGAGCTGCATTGGCTCCGGATAACCAGTTTTTCCTCAACTACGTCGTATACCACCACTTTCGCTCGCTGGGATGGGTCATCCGGCCCGGCGTGAAGTTCTCCTGCGATTACTTGCTCTACAACCGCGGACCAGTCTTCTCACACGCCGAGTTTGCGGTGCTGATCATGCCATCGTACACACGCCCTTACTGGAGCACAGCGGAAGGACGACAGCAAAGAAGAGTGAAGCAGAAGGACTGGTGGTGGTTTCATTGCATTAATCGAGTGCAGAGTCAGGTGAGGAAAACGCTCGTGCTGTGTTATGTAGACGTGCCACCGCCGATGGACGTGGCGGTGTCTTGGGACGGGAGTGTGGACATTGGTGCCCTGCTGACGGGCTACACCGTCAGGGAGTTACTGATCAAGAGATGGTTGGCCAACCGTAGTCGTGACTGATACAATATATCGCATTCAAATATTTTCCACCAACTCCGAATAGTTGTATCCGCCAGTGGACTGACTGTCTAGTGTTCCCGTGCCGATTAAATGGCTGGTTGCATGGTGAAAAAGGTTGGTCGTATGATGAAAGGCATACTGTAGCCCCAGTTGCCCAATCCAGTCTTCATACATAAACCGAACGCGGGCCGAGGTTTGGAGAAAGACAGCTTCTCCACGCCTTCACTGCATCATTCGCTCCCTCCTTACCACCGACGCAAGTCTCAAGAAACAGAAGCACACACCCATCATGAACTCGGTAGCATCGAAGCGGCTCTTCCAGGAGTACAAGCACCTCACCACCGACCCACCTGACGGTATCACCGCCGGTCCAGTCACCGAAGATGATCTGTTCGTTTGGGAGGCTCTCATACAAGGCCCGGAGGACACGCCATACGAAGGCGGCGTCTTTCCAGCGGAGCTCAAGTTCCCCAAAGACTACCCGCTGATGCCGCCCACCATGAAGTTCCTGTGCGATATCTGGCACCCAAACGGTACGCCCGACGGCTCCTGTGAGGTAGCGGGGAAGAGGGACAATGCTGAGAAATGTCTACAGTGTATCCGAACGGAGTTGTCTGCATCTCGATCTTGCACGCACCAGGCGACGACCCCAACCACTACGAGCAAGCCTCCGAACGCTGGAGTCCGATCCAGAGCGTGGAGAAGATTCTGATCTCTGTGATGAGCATGATCGCGGAGCCCAACGACGAGAGCCCGGCGAACGTCGACGCGGCGAGGATGTGGCGTGAGAGACGGCCGGAATTCAACAAGAGGGTTAGGGCGGATGTGAGAAGGAGTCTGGGTTTGTGAAGATGTGCTGTGGAGAAACATGGAATATTTGATTTAGCAAGGTGTCTGGCGCCCACAAGAAGTCGCGTACGCGATCCGGGGTACGGAAGCAGTATACACTAAGCAGAAGGACTCTGTTATCTCAGTTTCTATATTCTGTCTCAGCCTGCTGACGGATCAAAGACCACCATGCTCGCCTCAGTGCGGCAGGACCAAGTCGTACAGCATTGCAGAACCATCTACATCACATACGCCCACTCGCCCTTATCTCCTAGACTTCTTCGCCACGTCTTTGCTTGTCCGCACCACAGCAGCAGCCTCTTCCTCTGGCACTGGTTGCAACTCAGGCCGTCGATCATTTCTCGGCCTAATTGTGTCAACTGTACGTTGATCCACCATCCCCGACGCAGATGATAACGTCGACTGCGGCCGTGACCTTGAGATCTGCCGTCTTTCCCACGCGGTCACTTGGCTCGCGTTGTCTGGAAAATCATCGGGTACATCAACGGTGCTTCCGTGGTCATCAGCATCTCGTCGCTGAAGCCCACCTACAGTAGACTGAGCAGCTCGCATCGCTTCGGCAGAGCTGCGGAAAGACGTCGTGCTATTGCTGGACCGGACCGAAGCCGTCGATTGTTTGGAGCTGCCCCGCTCATCGCGCTTACCACGGGCCAAAGCGTTGGAGGAGCCACCGCCCTCACTACGATTCACATGCGTCGGTCGAGCTAAAGCGTCGTCACCGGATGGCTGAACCGAGTATCGCGATTTTGAGTGCCTGATATTTGACGATCTGGGTTCTGTGTCACCTGCGGGACCGGGCAATCGCGCCAACGCCGCTGCAGTGAGAGAGGACTGCACGGATACACGAGAGAGTTTTGGAGACTTGTTCCGTGTCAAGTCAGCTCCCACGCTCCTTTCAGCTCCACGTCGGACAAGCGCAGTGCTCTCGGATCGACCGGCTTCCTGCAGCGCATGAGGGTGTGGTAAAGTGCCTTGAGACTGACGCGGCGGTGCGGAAGCGCTGACGAGATCGCCGGGTAGTTCATCGATTCCGAAGGTGCTGTGGTAACGAAGCGACTGCTGCTGCCGCTGTTGTTGCCAGGGCATCGATCGCGACGAGCTCGGCGCTTCGAGCCTTTGCTGTTGCTTGGGTAGATGACTGGTCACCTTCTGCACGGCAGCACCGAGCTCCGCTCGCAGTGTCTGTTGCACCCGAGCCGCCGAAGCGTGTGATAAGCCGGTCAGCTCTTGTCCCATGGCCTTAGCAGCGGCCTCGATGTCCGACGTCCGAGCAACGCCCGCGAGTTCTTCACCAACCGCAGACTTGACGAGATGCTTGACATCATCGAGCTGCAGTCTTTCCCGATGCACATCTTCGATCATTCCGCGCAGAGCGGACATGTCGAGTGCTTGGGCGTGCGGCTGAAGGGTCGACGTCTGAGACTGCTGCAGCTTGGCGATCTCTCGTGCATGCGTCCTTTCGGCTTCTCTCTGCTGCCTCTGTGCATCATCGAGTCGCTGCCGTACGGTTTCCGTCTCGCGGTCTTTGATCTCGCATTCCGCACGGCTTCGTGCTTGACCGTCTTCGAGGCGTCGTAGCTGCTCTTGGACTTCCTGCACATGTCGCTGCATGGAGATCTCACGTTCGGCTTGCTGTAACGTCGAAGCGTATTGAAGCTGTTGCTGAACAGATGCAGCCAATGGAGGCGCCGGTTGAGAATGAGGCAACGGTGTGCCATGCGTGGTTTGCGGAAACGGTGGGATACTCGCTGCTGCACCCGCCGGACTGTTCTGAGCGGAAAGGTGGTGTCGCTGTATAGCCTGCTGGTGCCGGGCCATGGCGTCCTGACGAGGAAGCGCCGGCAGGGCTGGAGGATGCTGCATTCGGCCAACTGTTGGGGACGATATCGACTGCTGTGGATGTCCTGGTGTATACTGGGTATTGGTCGTCGTGGTATGACTATAATGATATTCGTACTGGCCATATCGACCCTGGTCTCCTGGCGTGCCGGACATGGTCTCGGGCCGACGAGCGTACAGATGGGTGTATATGTGGAAGGTGTGTTGTGACACAGGGAGAGCTTGGCGAAAGATCACCGGTATATGGGTTGATGAGTGGATGCTTATGGCAAAGCAGAGATACAACTTATATACTTCGGGCGACGCCCTTCACTAGATCCCGATCGGCGCCACAGCGCATTAAAAACCCGAGTGAATGATGTTGGAGATCGCTGCAGGTTTGTACGGCTGATCTCATGATGCACAGATCTGATGCGTCGAAAAGGCATAGCTCACAAAACATACCTAAATCCTTTGTTGTCCAACTCAGTGGCATCGTGCATACCTTGTTCGATCGCCGCCCGCTCTTCTTCATCGGTTTGCGTACCCGCCGCAGCGGCTGCTCGATCTCGCCGCTTGTTTTCGGTGTACATGTACACGTATAGGATGACGACCATCAGGAGTTTGACGCTGTAGCCGACTAACATTGCAATGTAGGCCGAGTGATAGATGGGCGCTTCACTGCTCTTGAAAGTTTGCGGGCCGATGATGTTGCCTGAATGGTCCAGTATCAGTACACTAGCTCCAGCAGCTGATGAACACGGCAGAGCCAACAAACATACCAACGCAGTAGCCGGTGAACAGGATCGCAGCTGTCAGTTGTTTCTTGGTGGCGCCGGCGACATTGCTGCTGATCATCGTCAGGCTCATGCTGAACCCTAGGCCTTGAAAGAAGCAAAGCCAAAGGCCAACCAGTCGTCCCCATTTGTTGCTGTTTGGTAGCGCGACAAGCATCGCGGCGCCAGCGATGCAGATTGTGTTTGCTACCATCATGGTCACACATCGAGCGTTGGGCCATGTCGAGCATACGTAACCGCCGCCCAGTAGCGCAAGGAACTGCACGGCTCCTCCGGGAATCTGAAGATATTGAGTTCCGAGGGTGCCGACCCCGAATCCTTTGATGATGAGACTGGTGAACTGCATGACCGGTTAGTATGTTTGATATTTGGGACAGACGGGTGACTGACGCTCGTGATCGCGGAATTCGGGATTTGGGCCGCGACAGCCATGATGAACAGAATCCACGTTTTAGGATCTCTCAAGGTCTGCCACATTTGATACGTCTTGAAGTGGTGATTCTTGATCCCCTGTCGATTCACGACCACCCTCTCTACCGCGACCCCGCGCTCGCGTTCGCTCAAAAACTTGGCCGTTGCTGGTTGATCGGGAAGGACGAGAAAAGACCAGATGCCGGCTGCGATGCTACAAGATCCAAAGATCAGGAAGACGTACATCCACTTTGGCAGGCCGGTGGTGATGTGCCCGACGGCATACCCAATCAATCCTCCGAACATGGTGGCGACGCCATTGGTGCAATAGTATGACTCCAATCTCAGGGGCTGCTCGGCTGTAGTGTACCACACACTCATCACAAGGACGAAGCCTGGATTTAACGTGGCTTCGACGAAGCCGAGCAGGAATCGATTGACGGCGATGCCGGCAAAATTGTGGCATGCCGGCGTGGTTATGACGATGACACCCCAGAGGAGCGTTGTGCAGCTAAGCACCTTGGCGATCGGTAGCCTCTGCAGTAGGTAACCGGAAGGATATTGGGAGATGAGGTAGCCAAAGTAGAAGATGCTGGAGAGCCAGGAGTATTGTTGTCCGACGAGATGGGTGTCTTCTATCAGGCCGTACACCGAAGCGAAATTGATTGAGTTCTTGTCGAGGTACTGGAGCAGGTAAATCATGAAGAAGATAGGGATAACGCGTAGATCAATCTTCCTCAGCACTCGCTTGGCCTCGTCGGGATCCAGTGGCTCACCGGCTTGCTGCTTGTACAGGTTGTAATTGTCGTCGAGATCGGGAGCTGAGGAGATGGCCAGATCACTCCCTTCCGAATGCGTTTTCCCATCTCGTGCGGTCGCCATGGTTCAAATTGATGGTTATGATTATGGTCCGAGCAGGCGCCGACAGCGCGGTGGGAAGAAGAGACAGCAATGCGACAGGAAAGGTGTAGTAATAAATAAGGTAAAGGAGACGATGGAAAATTCTCGGTGGCCGCTCACCTGGATGGCTGCTAGCACAGCACGTGCCGTTGGCGTCCCCGTAGCAGCAAGGCCTCATACCTACCTAGGTACGTTTGCTGTTTGTCATGGATGTAGAGACGAATGCGTGTTCATGTGTGTATCTCGCGAGCGCTTTTCCCTTATCTCAGCAGGCTCAGACCCCTCTACTGCGTAGAGGGGTCTAAGAGCTTTTAGGGCTCTTTTGGTAAGAGCTTCTAGCTTTATGTGAGAGGAAAATTTGCCTTAAGCCTATACTTCACCCTTTTAAACACATGTACAAATACTTATACTATTTAGGGGCTATGTATATGAATAAAGCTATAAGCCTAACTAGGTTTTATATATGTACATAAGATATTTGTTAAATAGTAACAAAGGTAGGGAAATCTAAGTCTCAAAAAATCCATGTAGAGTACATTTTTAGACTAAGTGTTTTTTACTTTGACCTTGTACTTTATATTAATAGATATAGAAATTCGCGCTTATAAGTTAATTTATATATAAAGAATCTATTTCTCTAGGACTTGTACTAGGTCCTATGTTTATAAGTTATCTTTTTATAAAAATATTATCTTTTGAAAATTCCGATTTCTTCATTCTACAAGTAAGTTACACTAAAAGGTGCCCTAAAAGATCTTAGACCCTTAGGCAAGGACTTTACAAAGTAAAGGCCGTGCGCCAAGGGTCTGAGTTTCTGAGATAACTTTTCCCCACTTCGGTCGATGTCGTGCTTGCACCGCAGTTGACGCGAGCGCTGCTTTCTGTCACAACTTCTACTAACTTCTACAGCAAGTACATCCATGAATCCCTTTGAGTTTAAATGCCTTTGATTCCTTCGACATCTCTACTTCTCAACTTATACTGTTCCGCAGCAACGTGAGGGGATTGCGTGTTCAAAGTCGCCACCAAAACGGCTGTTTTGCGCAACAATGAGGTCTCGCCCCACTCGCAGCCTTGTCTGGACAATCTTGAACAGAATGGGCAGCTTTCGGAATGATTTCTTCTTTCCTGTCGGTGATCGCTCACAACGGTGATAATACGACCTAAGATATCACGTAACGGTCGGACCGGCTCGGGATGCGAACGGGCGGAGTATCGGCAAGGTGCCCGGAGAAGACGGCAATGCCATCGAAGAAACAGCACGGCAGCTTCCGTGTGCTGAGTATACTGTACTTATAGCAGAAAAATACACCTCCTTGCTGTGCATATCATTCGGGGACCGGAGGGTTGCAGTGTGAGGAGACGGAACCCGCAAACCATTGATCCGTTGGACATGGTCATGGAATATACATGCGCAGTCCATCTATATAATCGACATTGAGTACCCCACGCGTTTGCGAACATCTCCTCCTCCTTCACCACGGCCATCACGGCCATCTACTCATCTCTCTGTGGCCCGTTGGAGATGACCCGTCCCACTGACTGGACGTGTAGGGGTGGGAGGAAGTGTTGCATTGGAGATCCATCTGCTTCGTAACAGCGATTGCCTCAGCTTAATTCCGATGAGGACACAGCAAAGAGCCGCAGTCGTCACCCAAAGCTTGCGCCGTCGCGATGTCCACATCCATCCGTGATTCGGTGGTGTTCAGAAGTGGAGGACCGTGTTGTTACTGTACTCCCGATCCATGATGATACTGTATTCACAGCAGCTGGTCGGGCATGTTGATGAAGGGTTCAAGGGTGTCGATGAGATCATGCTCGGCGATCGCGGGCCGCGCGCTTCCGAAGATCCGAAGCTGGACTCGTGGCTCCCCAGATCTGAGATGAGCCAATCGGAAACGCGGCGCATGGGTGGTCTTGGCGCGATCTCGAACCGCGATGACGGCTTCGATCCTCTCCTCCACAGATCGGCAAAAAGTCAACGGTGCCATGAGCGCCATCTTGAGACCCTTTCGGTGTTTGGAGTCTGACGGTGAATCCATCTCATCACAGCTCGCCTGGTGATGGATAGGTCGGCACTTCATGACAAGTAGTGTGTCTTGGGTGCGCAATCGCTACCCTCCCATGTACCGTTCTCCCCAACTCTTCTCGCTCTCTTCCTCATCTTCACCCACCCAAGCCTACCCGTTGCTGCGTACGAGAGACACCATGGCCGCACTTAGTCAACTAGCTTCGATAGAGTCATCGGTGAAGCCTTCGATCAAGGTCACCAGGAGAACGGATCGGTCGACGTACATGTTCCTACTGCAGCACCTCCTCAAGCCCTTTAACGCCTACCTCGTCAAGCCGAAGCAAGTTTATCCCGCCGGATCGCCGAGACTCGATCCGCACAAGAAGGCGAAGAAGCGCTGCGACGTCATGGAACGATGCGTGGACGACATCTACCTTTACGACCTCGAGCCCAAGCGGCCGGCAGCGGGAGGTCGCGAGGAGAAGAAGCGCAGAAAGAGACTGTACTACTTCGCGGGCGGAGGATGGCAGATGCCGGCTTCGTCTGAGCATTGGGCGCTGTGCGCCGAGATGGCGAACAAGCTACCGGATATTGCGATCACGGTGGTCAGCTATCCGCTAGCGCCCAACAGTGCCGCCCCAGTCGCCATACTCATGCTTCTGAAGCTCTACAACACGCTGTTGAGGGATGCGGAGGACGCCGGCGAGGAGGTGATTCTGGCCGGCGACTCCGCAGGTGGTAACATCGCCCTGTGTCTACCGCTCGCAGCGCTGTCGGAAGATCCAGACGGCCCATGCCCGACTGCAATTATGACCATCAGCGCATCGACCGATTTGCGCCGACACAACCCGGACATCAAAGTCGTGGAGAAGCATGACCCCATCCTTCGGATACCCTTCATCAACGGCACAGCCAAGGCGTGGCGAGGCGAGTGGTCTCCGGTCGATCCGCGCGTCTCCCCTCTATATGCAGATGTGTCTGTGCTGGCGCGACGCGGCATCAAGGTGCACGGAGTCGCCGGCCGTTATGATATCCTGGGTCCGGATGCGGTGCTGTTTCGGGAAAAGTGCAATCAGGCGTGGGTGCAAGGCGAGTGGTTGGATTGGGAGAAGCAAATGCATGTCTTCCCCTTGACGTGGGCATATAAGTTACCCGAAGGCGTTCAGTCGAAAGATTGGATTTTGGATGTTTTGCGCCGGTCTTAGTGAGGAGTCCTCGTCTTAGGAAGGTTTGAGTTGGTGTTATTGGTCGCGTTGGTTCCGGCCGGCGAAACAAGGCGTTGATGTTGGAGGATACTGTCCATTTCGACAATTTAGGAGCACGGAACGCCGTGATGTTCATGATTCTGGTGGCCGGGACCGTCGTTGTGGCTCCTCGGTCCATATGAAAGCTGGCTGATATAATGTATATTTCAACCAAGAGCCTGGCAGCGATCTTCATAGTATGTGATGGAGATTACATATGTATGCTATTGATTCTCGTTTTAAAGCTACGCTGCGTTGCTTCCACACATCGAGCAGCGATTGCATTCCAGAACAAGCTTCCCGCAGTGTCTTCGAATATGTACAGTGATCCCAACAAGCCTCCGACCCACGTCAATATGATCTCTAAATCTGTCCCATGAGTCCATGTCATCGCCAGCTTCATACCCTACATCGACGTGAGTTTTACTGCCTTCGCACCCAGTAGGACGTCCCAGTCTGGCCAACATGTCGATCGGATGAGCGCTCGCCTTGTCGTGAACACGAGACGTTCCCCCTAGCAGGATCCAGTGCTCGCGAGTGAGAGTCCATTGACTGCGGCGTCCAGGTCACGTTCACTCGGCTCAGCCTTCATCCTGAGCCGCTCGCGACTCGATCCACCGACGACTCGACCTTCGAGCGTGGTGTCCTGTACTTGGCCATTCCCCGACATGCTGTTGTCGATTCGAGGACGTGAGGCTGGATAGGAAGCCTCAACATTGCCGGAAGTGGCGCCGCGTCTTGGGGAATCTGCATCGTGAGACCGGCATCCATTTGCTGTTCGTGCTTTCTTTTCTGGTCCGGCGGAGTCGTCCACAAAAGATCGCTTCATCTCGTTGAGACGCTGCTTCCCCTTCTTCGACCCATGTAGCTCGGGCGAAGACGTCGAGAAGCCACGCCATCCATGCTCAAACTCGTGAGCAGGATTATCCATCGAAGGTCCGTGCGACACAAAGTCGGCGCCTGCCGACTCGCCTTCCCGGAGTTCGTACGGTCCAACTGCATCGGGAGTTCGCTGCAGCCCGTGAGCGGGCACCTGCGGTCGCTGGGAACCGACGAACATATGCGTGGGCAACTCCGGGCGCTTGCTGTCGGCTCCGACAAGCACCCTCGGCCGAGCTGTGAAGTCCCTCGCGGTCATCGTATGTAAAGACAAGTCGTCCCGCCCTGGTTTCGCACAAGTCGTGTGCTGCGTGCGACGGCTCTCTGGCTGGACTAGGGCCTATATGATCCAAGGCAGGAGACGACGAGTTCGTGAATGTATTCAGTCATGTCGTAGAAGTTGAGATGAGGAAATATATAAACGAGCAGGACGAGCGATGGTTCCGACATATTGATCGAGATCAGTTCTCCGATGAGGACAACCCGGGTGAGGACAAAGCGATTCGGCTGATACTATGGAAGGGGATCAGACGAAAAAGTCAAGTGCAGAGTTCCTCGCTGAACTGTACAGGACAAGTCCAACACTGCACAGGACGGTGCAGTACACTGAGACAGATCATGTCGTATTGATGGATCTCACTCCTTCGACCTCCAGATGATGATGGCACATCCGACATTGGCGGGCTGCTATTTATGTGATTCAGAGACACGCCATATCGACATGGCCGGGTCATCAGCGTGAGTGCCGCGAGCGTTGTCGAAGACAAGGCGGATGTGATGGCGCTGGCGAAGGTGAATATCACCTGGTCTCCCTCGACGGGATGGAATGGAAGGATGTAGTGTCGACGGTGACTGTCGAAGTCGAGGAATTTGTGCCAGGTGGAGTTGGCAACTGTCGTGGCTCGATCGGGTAAAGCGTCAAGCACCACGTGCACGCGGTTTCGCGGGTGTTGCCGTGAATAAAGCATGGCGTAGCAGCGGTCACTCAGGGTATGTCGTATAGGTACGTACCTACGGTATGTACTGTACTACAACTTGGTTTACATCCACCTCCTCGTCCTACTTTGCGCCCATCTCATCCTGCGCCCCCCTAGCAGCCGTATCCGCTTCCTCGATATTCACATCGTTGGCATGAACATGGACCTATGATTGGTTGTTCCAACTGTGTTCCTAACACCCATGGACCCGCCGTCGGCACTTCAGCGTACCATGTCCTCCAGCAGAACTGGTAAAGTGCAGCCCATCGAAGTACAGCAGATACTCACGGGTACCGGCGCAATGGCCGCCAAGCCCAGGCCGGTCGAGCATGTTACCTCGCCCACCAGCTCTACTCACTCTACAGGTTCCTCGGGACGTTTGAGCTTCCAAGGCCATGGCGGAAACACGTTTGTAGCGCACACCGAGTTGCGCAGTGGTGTCGCATCGCGCACAAATCGCTTCTCCACGTCGTTCCCCGTGCAACGACCGGGAGTCTCGAGTCCCACACGAGTTGTGCATTCGCCAACACGCGAGATGGCCCCGTCCGTGGTCCCTGAATCGCTGGCTTCGCCGACCGGCCCTACGGACACGAACTACCTGACCGCAATTGCCACGCAAGAGAGGCGAGTGCTCGAGTTGAAGGAGGAGTTGCAGCGGGCAGAGGCGGATCTTACCCAATTGAAGAAGCAGTGGGCGCTGCATGAGGCGAATAAGAAGCGCAACGATGCGAGACGAGTCACGAAACTTCAACCCGTGCAGACGACACCGCCGGCCGTCAACAAGGAGGAAGATGTGGATGGGTCGAACGTGCGGATGCAGCAAGAAATGGAGAGGAGAAAGGCATTTCTCCACGCAGGCAGGAACAGCAATCGAACCGTATTCTCAGGGTCGCGGCATACCAGAACGCTGTCTCTCCTGTCACCGACCCGGGAAAACGGCGGCGACCTACGTTTGAGTGGTCAGCCGCAGCAGTCTCGACCAGGGAGTCTTCCAGAATCGAACGAGCAGAGTCATGACGAGAAGCGCGTCGAGCTCCAACCCCGTCCACGATTACTCGCTCGCGCGTCGACCACACCAGACCTCACTACCGAGGTAGCACAAACAGCGAACCCTACCATCGACCTCCCGGACAACCTGGAAAAGGGCCTGGACCATGACATCTTACTTCGTACAGGCAAAAAGATGGCGAGTGATCTCAAAGTCGGGCTTTGGACGTTTCTGGAGGACCTTAGACAGGCCACCGTAGGCGACGAGGCTACACAGCATGAGACCGTGTTGCCGCCCCTTCAGATGCGCAAACAAACTTTTAACCGGACACTAAAGGGCGCGAGAAAGTCGAGCAAGAGTAGTCTACGGCCGAGCTCGCGAGGGAGTACGGTCAGCGGGAAAAGTGTCGAAATTACAAAGCGACCCAGCCCGTCGCGTAAACACACCAAAGTGACGACGCAGGGTCCGCTGCCGGATTTGGCCAATCCTGGGTTCTGGACAGAGCACGGCATCACAGCGCCTGAGGTCACACCTGTGCAGCCCATGAAGAAGAGCCCTACGATCCGTCGGCATATGAGATCGCCATCTTCGAAAGCGCAATCTGCCACCTCACCAGATGTATGGGACAATTGGGATGATGGTTCGAGGGACTCTCGCTCGTCGAGCATCGCATCAGAAGCCGCCCCCGCCACTCTGTCCCCCAAACTGCCCGGACCGACAAGTCCCAGACCATGCGTGGAGAAGAAAGACCCGATTCCGTGGCCCGCACTCAGTAAGCTGGGTCCCGCGACGCTACGGCGGACAGCGAGTCATCTGATGTCGGAGTGGGAGAAGAGCCTCACGCCGAGTCCGGGCAGGGAGGAGATCACAGGTCGGGGTGATTATTTGGGATTGGGTGCGGAGGCGGCTGCGACGAGTATCGGAAGGAAGACGGTTTGATTGCAAGGGCTTCCTTGGAAACAGGTTCTCTTAGGCATTAAGTTTCATATAGCTGGTCTCAAGTCTCGATCTTCCAGCCTACCTCGATCATGTCCGAATCAGGAAGTCGTAGTTAGCTCGGATGCCTTCCCCTTCGAGCCTAGCTCACCCTAGGTTCAAAGCCTCCAGGTTCCGTTCGTGCTATGTACTGTACCTTGCTTACACGAACATATGCGAAACCTTCCTTCGCGCGCGCAGACCCCCTTTGCTGAACGAACACGTTACGCATCATGGCGTTCCCGGGCATGGGCGGTGGTATGGGGATGGGCGGCCAACAGCCCGCGATGGATCCGCAGCAGATGCAAGAGAAGATGATGATTCGAACTGTATGCATTCCCCTCATTCATCGTCGTCGCGCAGTCCACTGCTAAGCAGCAACGTATGCAGATGCAAGCGGTCATGGAATCCTGCCCTGGCAAGCTCGCCATTGCCGGAACTATGGGTTTCGGCCTCGGCGGCGTCTTCGGCCTCTTCATGTCCAGCATGCGCTACGACACGCCCCTTTCCGCCGGAATGCCCGGCGGCGTCGGCTCGCAGCCATCCATTCCCGTGCGCGAGCAGCTTAGAGCAGGCTTCAAGGACATGGGCCGCAGCTCGTGGTCCTCTGCCAAGAACTTCGGGTACATCGGTGCACTCTTTGCCGGAAGTGAGTGCGTGGTTGAAGGCCTGAGGGCGAAGAATGATCTGTACAATGGAGTTGCGGCAGGGTGTTTCACCGGCGGCTTCCTGGCGAAAGGTGGTGGACCGCAAGCGGCGGCGCTGGGCTGCGCGGGCTTCGCCGCGTTCAGTGCTGCGATTGATGCATATATGCGCATGGAGAGCAACGACCGGGCGACGGATCCTATCATATGATCGACGTTACTTCTCCGACAACGCCCCCGACACAAATCGCAAGCCATACTCAGCGCCAGGGCATCGAAACTTTATGTCTTGTGGAGAGGAGCCATGGGCTGGATCTCTGACGACGCCAGCTGTACGAACGACCGTATGCGACACCCCATATCCACCACCCTCTCCACTCCAGCTGGTTCACGGCGAACGATTTCGACTTCGAACAAAGCGCGAACCATGGGCGTTGGTCGACTGCGTTTGCGAGACTCCGGAATGATTGCAGACCGTTCCGCGCTGTCTGCCGACGGTCGGACGTCTGCACCGCTATGAGAGTACCACCGAGACAGTATGGTTGCATTGGTGCCGAAACGGGGCCGGCCGGATGTCATGGTTATCCGATTCTCTGAGCTTCTCTCTTGCATGACCATGCACACGCCTCTCAAAAACAACGGTCCTACGCTTGGACTGTACACCAAAGGCAGGGAGAGACTGTACTTATCGTGCATTGGCGAAAGAGAGGATCGAGGGAAGCCATCGACATTCATCACAAGCTACTGGCCGTGAGCGTATCAAGAATCGAGCACTTGATATCTCACCTCCCCTCTCACCTGTGACCACAACCGATGCTCCTGCATGAAAACAGGGTTCCAAGTTCAACAGAGAGCAGTCTCCCTACCCACGAATGCGGAAGACATGGCAGACGTGCTATCGTACCGTCCTTTCTGCTCCGCCTATCGGAGCTCGTCCCGTCAATGCAGTATGTGTTGCCCAATTCGGTTTGCAAGCTGGTATGCACGATCACGTTATCTGCCGTTAAGTCGTACCTTCGCGCTCGTCCCTGACCTCGTCTTCACTCTAGCTATCCGATATTGGCATACAAGCCAGTTCTTAGAGCAGTACTTCAGATGACCGCATCGTGGTTCCATGACTGTGAACTACACGCATACTAGGTATCACCACGTACGTACGCTCGCCTAGGAATCGACCGCTAGCTTCACGCAAATTGGGAACGGTGTCGGTATGTTCGGTCCCGCTGGTACCTTCCGAAAGCAGCATTAACGGCCGGTATATACGAGAATTCACTTTGGCGCTGATTATCCCAGACCGGTCAACCCAGTTCTTTGGTATCACAACGTGCGTATTTGATGCTCAATGATGTTTGACAGTATTCGTGAACTACATCCGATTGACCCAGATGTGTGGGCCGTTAGACTTGGACATCTTTCTGAAGTGATGAATGAGGCATCAGGTCAGGCCAGGCCAGGCCAGGCGATTCACAATAGCAAGTCCGCTTGGACCAGACAACGGCCAGGGCGCCGCGTTTGCCCACCACCAGCGACATCGCTTCTTTTCCTGTCGGTCCCTTGGCGGTTTCACAAACACCTCACACACCTCACACACGCGTACGGATCTCCGTGGAATCGAGGTCAAGCCACGGTCCTCACCCTGCATCGTGGTCAGCTGGACAGACCTCGTGCAGCGTGTGTCGCCGAGAGCTCTCGCCACGCCGCGGTGGAACTCTGGAACTCGGGGACTGGAGCTGTCGATCCATTCAGTCCCGCACACTCCTTCGTCATCGGTGTGCTCTGTGCACCTCTGCTTGCCACGGTCGAAGACCGCGTCCAAAGCTTAACGCAAGCAAACAGACCAATAGTACCTCCCGTAGCTTTGCAGTACATAGGACCTTCCCTTCCCCGTACATCTCTCGAAGAAACCATGAACCGTCTGCTTGAGAATATGCCGAACCTTGCGCCAGACGGGTAAGCAGCACATCATTCTGCGAGGGATTGAGGCTGATCACTAGTGTCGTGGCTCGCAGACCCCTCAACAGAGACTCAAAAGGTACGGTGTCTCTCGAACCGATCTGATCACACCATTATTACTTATCAGCCAGCTCACGATATCTTGACAAAGGTCTGCTCTCCCCCATCGGAGACCCTATCGGACAAGTCCTCGCCAAGGGACTGAGTCCGATCGGTCACGTTACCGGTGCAATCGGCAACCCGAGCGGCCAAGCACTGTTGGACGTCCAGGCCGACGTCAAGGAAAAGGTGGGATATAGCAAGGACGAAGAGAAGCCGGAGGAAGAACGTCCCGGCGGGGAGAGGATCGGCGGCAATCAACAAACCGGTCAGAACCCGCTTGGGCTCTGAGGGAAAGGATGAATGAGGCAGATAGGGAGTCGTTTGGCTCGTGGGCATAGCGAGGGTGTTCTCATTCGTTTGACGATCGACTGTTGGTGGTCACGGGAGTTCAGCAGGATAACAGCATCACACCCTTCGGTGCCACGGATCATGAGTCCTCTCGGAATATGTGGAACGAATGCTTTTCACGGGTACTTCACACGACATTGGATGCCGTAGCTGTCGTAACGTTCGTTCATGGGCCTGGGATTATCCATTACATTTACAGCGTCATATGTTAAAGAGAATCTAAACCACCGAACCGAGCATTATCGAGCGTTGGACCAAACAATACTTAGCTCGAGCATTCTGCTCGACAGCCGGTCACCGTATGTTCTTTGTACATGTTCGCTTGTTCCAGCAGAAGCTGCCGGCGTGCGTTGCGATGTCGTGTTAGTTAAAAGATGCCTCGATTGCCACACCAATCTATGTGCTGATGCTGAAACCCGCACCGGAGTCCGGGAAAGTTCCCAGCAATGCATAAGAAGGCCCGCACCCTGTGAACTCCATGAAGGCCAGCTAGAGGAACGCACACATGTCCTCAGTCCTGATTCGAAGGAGGCTCTACCGTGTTGCACCAGCTTCTGGGGTGCAGCACAGGCGCTCGGCGACAGGACGGCATCGTCTCAATGAGTCCATCCCGCTGGTTACGGCACAAGCGGCGGTTGGATATGCTGGCGCGTTGATGGCTGATCCGTTCGCCAATACCCTTCATGCACTGGGTAAATGAGCAAACAAACCCCCAGAGTGGGCGCCAGGTAGGTCCACAGCTTGGAAAGGTGTTCGCAGCAGACTCCTGCAATGTCCATAGCATTGCTTGACTCTGCACCCGCTACAGACCACGCGCAAGCGATTGTAGGGTGGAGGCAGCCGGAGTACGTGCCTGCTACCTCGAAAGAACGTTAGAAGCGGCGCCACGTCCCAGGCTCGCATCCTAGGTAAAGATTTCGACCTGTCAGCAGCCGTTGGCATCAATTGTGGCGGACGGCAAGAAGCTCTGGATGGGGTTAGAAACCCAATTGACCACCAAACGAAAGATCGACGGCTGATTGCGGCTGTTGCGCCGACATCACGAGGTCGGGATTGAGGAAGATGTCCCACTCGAACGGGACATCCATGGCCCAGTCGAGGTTCGGAGCCTCGGTCATGTTGTTGCTCGACTCCACCGATGGATAGTCGTCAAAGGGTGGCGACTCGGGCAGGGCACTGAGCGCTTCGAGCTCCTTCTCCTTGCGCGTGCGAGACATCTTTACAAGCGCCAGGGCCTGATTATAGGCTTCGCGCACCATGTGCGTATCGAATGTTTGCGCGATCTTGTGCAGAAGCGCCATGATCTCATGGATATTGGACAAGGCGCGCGGGCTGCCGACAGCGAGCACAACGCACAGGAGTTGGAACGGGGCGTGAACGACGTTCCACCATGGTGTTCGCGTTTCCAACAGTTTTGCGGAAGCGTTCAGGGACGCTTTACCAATGCTGATAACCGACTCGGCGCGGTCTTTGGCGTCTGTCAGACTCATCAGCCAAAGGCGCCGGTAGATGGCGAAGGCAAGATCAGCCTTCAAAAGGGTCAAGAAATTGGAATCGGTTTGCATCTCCTCGATCTTGGTAAGCGCGTTGCCGAGGGCGGCTGGTGGGTCCGGCTCCCGCTCTCTGTCCACATGGTCGCTGGGTAGTAATTCGGCAAGCTCTACGAGCTGATGCGCAAAACTTCCACCTTCTGAAGCAAACTTCTTCGTCGTGACGACATCAAAGTTCACTCGCGAGCGGCCGTACTCGAACGACATGATGATGTTCAGGGCGCGTCCGATCCAAAACAATCTCCTTCGAGTCTTGGAAAGCTTGTGGTCGCCGGTGGGGGCGGCTGGGTAGACAACGGCGATCGTTTGGATCTCCTTGTGCAGACCGCTCGCCTCCGCCTGGTGCATCGTGATCGAGCTGGAAAGCCAGGACCCGTGAGGCCGGGAGGTCAAGCGCAGGTGGACGGTTCGCAAGATCCAGCTCATGATGTTGTTCGTCGTGGGAGAATGGCCTAGACCCCGCTGTAGTAGGGCGTTTCGGGCGCTCAAGATGAAGTCGTTTTCCCGTGGATGTGGATTTGGTGCGAAGAACGAGCCGAGGGCAGCGATACCCAGAATGACTGCATCGATGTCGTTGTATCCCAGAGGATTGGAGAAACGATTGGCCGCTTGCTCAGTGAAGTCTGCTTCATCCGGTAACCCGATCTCGGTTTTGATCGTGTTGAAGTAAACGGCCGCCAGTCGCTGCATGTCCGGCCATGTCAACAGGGTAGTAATGTCCACGATCTCCTCGACGGGATCGTGTCGTATACCGGTGTGCCAAGCGAACGAGTGAAGTCTCGGGATGCTGTCGGACTCCAGATCCATTCCAAGGATGCGCGGGAAGGCGATTGCCGAATTGGCTCTCACGAACCGAGTTTTGACGGGATCCATGATGCTCCTGTGGTGAAATCTCGCTCCCGGGGCCGTGAGGGGGTGCTTCTGAAGCTGAATGATGCTCGGGGGCGCGCGTTCGGCAGGAGTTTGCTCTGCGGGCTCGGCAGGATGGTCGCCATTCTGTTGGGAGTACGAGGCTCGCTTGGAGTGCGAGTAGTGGCATTGATACTCGTACCGGACGCAGGTGTCGCACGGGAGATGGCCGTTGCATTTTCTTTTGCGCTGTCGACATGGCGCGCAGGCTGCCCGCGACCGCTGCCGACCTTGCGTCTCCGCGCCGTCTCCAGTGGGTGGAGGGCTCAACGAGCGTTTCCTGTCGCACTCAGACATGACTGCGATGTCGAGGTCAGCTCACAGACGTACGGACGAGGTGACGGCGGTTATTGCGGTCAAGCGTGAGAAAGCAGACGGTGAATTGAAGTACTGTGCGGCGGCAAGAGCGGGGACGGCGGCTTTGTCATCGCCTTTAGACCACGAGTAATGAAATGAGGAGAAGAAAGAGGAGAAGAGGTACAGTACGCTGTGCGGCAGGGAAGAAGGATGATGAGGATAAAGTGAGGGTAGCATATCATCCCATCACGTGGCCCCGCCAGATGGGTTGGCCTCTGAAGTTGGTCTTGCGGGCTGGATGTTCATCAGGCCGACCGATGATCAGAATTTTATTAACGGCAAGTAGTGGAACTACCTGTACAGGAGGAGAAGGGTGGCCTTTGAGGCATCTCCATCCAGAAGAGGCCACAAAGGATGCGGTCCGGCAAAGTGCAAGGTGAACGAAGAGAAGAAGACTCTCGAACTCGGGCAGAGGGGAACGACGAGCTTATGAGCCTTCATCGTCCGGTCCGATAACGGGTGTTGCGGACTTTCGGTCATTCTTCCCTTCATTCGTGCAATTGAACGACCCTAAAATCACCATCATGTGCTTCGCTGACCAGAAACCCGTACATGAATGCTTTAGCAGTACAAAACCGGTGCAGAGGACGACACCTCCATCAACAACGCTCTCGACTCTCTGCTGACTGGCCGGAAGTGGCGAGACATCGACGATGTCTTGACCAATCGATGCGTGTCTGCTCACGTTGCGAAGAGGCTGGTGTCAAGGACGGTCGAACACATGTGCACGCCCAGTGTATCATAACGATGACCATCTGCTCGTTTCGTGCCCATTTCACACTATCTGACGCTTTGATTGCGAGGTAGCATCTCGCTTCTCGTCTTATTCTTCTGGAAACTCGTTATTACATCGGCGCCCAGCGCTTTCGTTAGACATCAGTCCCGTCGACGACCACGCCTTTCTTCCACTCATAGCACATGACCCGGGCCACCTCTTCGGCGGCGAGATCCGACACCAGAGCTCCGACCAGGTACAACGCGCCGTCCATGCCGGAGGTGACGCCGCTGGTGGTCAGCACACGCAACCCGCCCAGACGCAAATTGGCGCGCTTCAGCACGCTCTCACGACGCATGTTGCTCATCTTCAGGCTCATGCTGCCTTTGCGAGCACCGGAGGCACGTCTACCGCCGTTGGCGCGCTCGTCGACCGGAGACGGCGGGCCCCCGGCGGAGGACTTGCGGCGCTGGTGCTCCTTGTACTCCTTCCGAGTCATGACGTACGGATTCTCCTCTTCATTCTCGCCCAGCTCGAAGCGTAGGTTGTTGACCACGAAGCGTGCGTCCATGACGTCGACGCGGTCGGTCATGTCCCGCTGCGCGGCGTTGGAGCATACGATCTCCAGCTTGGCCATGGAGTCCGGGTGAGTGGTGGCCGCGAGACCACTTAGGACGCCGGTTTCGCCGAGGAAGAGACTGCCGGTGCAGACGGACATGAGGGTCCGCTCACGGTTCGGGTTCTTCTTCTGCAACTCGGCGAAGGCTTTGATGATGGTCAAGGGCTGGTCCTTGGCCTTGAGAACGGCTTCAGCCCCGCCGCCCGGGATGACGAGCACGTCGATTTCGGCCAGGCGCTTCATGGCTTCGTTGTAATCGATGTTGGCACGGATAGCGACCCCCTGGGCGCTGGCGGTATGCTCGCTCTTTCCGGCCAAGATGACCCGAAACGCCTTGGAGCCTGCCGTCACGTGGAAGTCAGCACGATGCATAGAGTTCAGCAGCACCGAGCTCGAGGCCGTACCTGGGTCCTTCTTGTCGTGCTGAGCTTGGCCAAAGACCTCCACTGGGCCGGCGACGTCCATGGTGTCGAAGCCATCATGCAAAGCGATGAGGACCTTGACCTGCTCCGGATGGCCGTCCTCCTCCATGATTGCACTCATTGTGGCGGTGTTGCTGCAAATGGATTGGGTGTGAGATGCAAACGACAGTGGTATGTTTCACGGAGCTGATGAGAGGGAAGGGAGAACATAGAGGGCGGAATGCTACACATTGCCTCGCGTGACACCCCGCCCCCGCAACAAGCTGTGAGGGAAACCTGGGGCTTTAATGCCACGCTACTGGAGGCGCGCTTGACCAAAAGCGGACGACAGGGCACGTGAGCAGGTGGGTGAGTCCAAGTGCACGTGATGGAGGTGAGTAAGGTTACTGTCACAGCTGGCACGCCGCAAAACTACATAGTATCAACCAGTCGGAGAGTCCAGATCACCCACCCAAACGCCCTCGTGACTTCATGTCTACCACATGGGATGAGCTTACGTCCAGAACCAGCCCTTCTTTGGCTGGTCGGACATAGCCTCCGTTCGGTCTGCCTGCTGGGGCGACGGCTCGTGACAGATGTGCACCTTCTCCTCCGTCTCTTCTCGGCCGTCCGCAAATCTCTGCTTAAGTACGACTTTCGTTGTGACGGTGCCGTCTGGTAGCCGCGTGGTTTGTGTCGTCGTGAGCGAAGAGAGTACATCAACCATTAGCGCGGAAGGACTAGTGGGCATGGTCTGGGTTGAGGAGTCGCGTGTCATTGCCGACATCTCCCCCCGTTGATCACGGTCGTTCAGCCCAAGTGCTTCCCGCTCCTGGAAAAGCCTCTCTTTCAAGTCCTGATCGTAACGTTTGCGAGCGGATTGTTTCCAGCTGTCCGTCTCCGGCAACTCGCTTTTGCGAAGTGCCTCGTTGAAGGTCGACATCCACGACTCGTCACACATAATCCGCCAGTTATTCCGCACTTCACCGAGAAGATCGGCGACATCTCCATGAATGTTGTACCAGGAACTCAGGCATTGAGCGGCCTTGGTCGCGTCGCCATCCAACAGTGCATCCCACAAGGCGTCTCCGGCGTCGCCGAGCGCTTGCGGTTGGCAGATATCTGCGATGTGTGGCTCGGGCTTCGAACCGAGCAGACTCTTCTCCGTGCGATAGTCGACAACAGGCTCCGATTTTGCTTCATACATCTCAAGTTCGGTCTGTGGCTCCTGAACAGCTTCAGTGGTAGGTGCAGGTGTGGCAACTTCGTGAACCAGAGCATCAAAGTCTACTTGCGCGGGGTAGCTCGCTTGGTAGAGCGATCGTCTGGTGTGCTCCCCCTTGAGCAATTCATCAAGCACAGTGACTGGGTTCGCCACGTCTGGTCCCAAACCCTCGGTCCACTCATGCAATCGAGGAAGTTGAGGGGGCAAGATGCCCCGACACTGCAGACTGAGCATCCAGTCTAAACCGGGTCCAGTAGATGTGGACTGTGGCTTGCTGTGAGGCGTTCGTTGGCCGATTTGCTCACGAGAACTCATTGGCTTGTCCAGCGTAGCGTTCAACAGGTCTTCGAATGCATGACGCCAGCGGGGATCGGGCACGGCATTGGGGCCCTGCACCTCGAGGGTAAAAGGCGAATATGGGTTCTCCTTAAACCAGCGCACGCTGAGCCACCTCTCTGGCCAACCGACAGCACTCATCGGAGTGTCTGCCGGCAGGTGTTGTTTGGGTCGGGGGTGCCACCCGATCGATCCCCCTTCTGACCAGATCGGGGTCGGAGTGTGTAGGCGAGTGACATCGTCGCGGTACAGCGCCGCGACTCTCTCGGGCGCAACGTGAGCATTTCTGTCCCGCGCCTGTTTCAACAGCAGTAACGTCGAATCGGTCGCTTCCCGGCGCATCTCTGGCCAACGCTCGGATACCATCCGCGCATAGTCTGAGGACTCGTCAAGGCCCGTCCAACGTTTCCATGTCCCGCGCTTTTTGTCTCTCTCCTGCTCTCGCACGTCTTGCTTCTTGCTGCTTAGCTCTTTGGCGTTCACTGGCAGATTGTGAAAGTGCTCAACTAAGCTGGCCAAGCCGGTGTCGACGAAATTTTTGAAAGAGAGGAAGGGATTGTTGTGTTGAGCGGTCGACGGCGGTTCGGTGGCTTCCTTCTGGAGGTCATGCTCGTCGAGAAGGCGGACGTAGCGCTCATGGTTACTCGTCATTAGCGCGAGCATGGCTTCAGGGTAGCCGCCCTGGTCCGAGTCTTGGTCACGACCGGACATGGCGTGTGATGTGCTGCGTTCACCTGTACGTCCGAAGAGGCAGATGAACTGGAAGACGCAGCGATGGCGAAATGGCTTCTTTACCGCCCCTTGCGCCGCCTTTGTCGCAGCTGCAAGTTCCACGCGGGTGATGCGGGGTAAGGATTGGTGGAGAGCGGCCCGGGGAGAGCGAGGAGCGTTCCGTTCATCAGTGTGGGGTACCGTCTAGACACTTCATGTATCTCATTTTATCATCATCACATTTGAAAGTACGACTGATGACAACAAGGGAATGGCCGGTGTGGTCTCTGTTCACGCAGCGCACGTGAGAGATCCTTCTGATGCCCGCTAGAAAGCCTCATACATCCAGATGTTCTATAGCGACATGTGGTATGCTATGTATATGTAGGTACGACTGACGCATACAGTACACATCATGTACCACATAGGGGTGACGTGCTCTTGCGTCATGAACATTGTGTAATACACACATCCATCTCCGTTGCATCCATCTACATTCCCGTCAATCGTTGCATCCTGTCGCATCTGTCATTGAATCAGACCAACACCATGGACAACACCACACCCTTGAAAAACAACCAGAAGGCCGACGCAGGCGTCGTGCGAGAAGTCGAGGTACGATCTCACACCTAGGGACCGGCGGGCAACCCCACGCAGAGTATGCTGACGAGCTTCCTTGCATAACCAGGCTGTGGGAGGCACCGAGCCCGACACCACGACCGACAACACTCGCGCGAACCAGGGCGCCGGCATCGCTACAGGCCGCGCGGGCGGTGAGTCCGCACCGACAGAGTCTTCGGGCAAGTCGGGTGAGGCAGGAGGCCCAGGACATGGTCAGACAGCGGGTGGTGCCAAGGGCATGGCGGGCGCAAATGCGACGTCGGGAGGACCCTTCCAGTCGCAGTCGGGCGAGACAACGGCGAAGGGGGTCTGAGCAAGCGTTCTGAGAAGCGTGCTACGAAAAAAGGTAGGCCAAACAGAGCAATGATGGTCTCTTCGGCATCAGACGGAACGGTTAATGAGTTGGTCGTGAGACCATGGTCGACTGAAACGTCAAGGATGGAAAGATTTCATAATCGACATCCGTACATCTCGTAGTGAAGTAATTATGTAATACTTCATTCACGCATCACTCAACAGATCCGCGTCGACTGGGGTTCTGCAAGCCAACTTGGAGTCGGAACGATCCAGAAGTGGTGTGGTACGGCGCCGGACGTCGAGGTAATATCGCCTGGCTGTGTGCACTACTATCCAAGCTCTGGCTCTGTCTGTGGAAATGACCATAATGGTGCACTCGTGTCCTAGCATGCCTGCAGGCGCTTTGCGTACGCCATGCGCAAATGGTTTGTTCCATCTCAACCGTCCATATTGCGGGACGCGCGAGATACTCAGCGGATACGGCTCTGTACGAGCCCCTTAACGACCTTGGCCAGGGATGAAGAGTGCCATTCCACATTTGTGAGGTGGGTTTCCTTGCGTCCGTATGTTGGTCCAGTGTCCGCGCCTATTGTCATTTAGTGGCCTCCGCAAAAGCCTCGACAAAATGTCCATGGCACCATGCGATTTCTTGACGCGGACCCTTGTTCGTGAAACGTGGCTAACGGCAAGCCCTGATCTGCACATTCGTGCGAAATGGCCTTGCCGCTTGGGATCACGAGGAAAAGTTCCCTTCTCGACCGAACCCAAGCGGTTTGATGACTTGACAGACCACAATTCGGGGCTCACTGACTCCGATAGCCCTTCCTGCTTGCGCACCCGGGTTTCCGGGGTTGTCTCGAGGCGCTTCGGTGATCGCAGTGCATCGTTGTTGTCTCGGTGAAACGCATCTGGGCGTCGGTGAATGTGATGCAGAGGTCGTGCATTCGCCGCAAAGCGTTTGAATCGTCTGGTGATTCGTGATAGCTGTCCACTTCGATGGCTCACTCTGCAAAGAGTAGTAAACTGCCGATGAAGGCACTTCCAAGAGTCGTCGCAACAATGGCGACGAAAACCAAAGCAGAACTGCTCGTGGCCTGAAGTCCGACGCCGGAGACTGCAGTCTGGGAAGACGAGGTAGTCGCGGAAACTGTGGCGATTGGTACCGTTGCAGTCGACACCATCACAGTCGCCGCAGCATTGACGGTGGACGTGTATGTTGTTGCCGTCACGGTCTGGTGACCCTCGGCGAATCTCAGGCCTCCCGTTCCGCAAAGTGATGAGTTTTGAAGAGAGGTGGCTGGGTACAAGACCAGCGGCAGGCCTGCACTCATGGATAACGCGATGGAGCCAGTGGAATCGACGGTGTAGTTGGTACACGACAATACATCGGTCAGCAGCGTGCCGGACGAGAAGCCGGTTTCGCTCATGCCCAGCGCTAGCTTCAAGTCTGTGGCGTTCGTGCCGCCGTTGGTGAGCACCGTGACAACCTGTCTATCCTTGTCGCCTCTTCTCAGCACGAGAATCTCGTCGCTTTGGTGGATGACGCTGCTCGTCTGCATGGTGAAGTTGCTGTCGGTCGCGATGATGTGTCGTCGTAGGGTGTTGAGGGTCGCGATATGCTGGTACAGAGGAGCGAATACGTTGAGTCCGGTTTCCCAGAGAGCTTCGCGATTGGTGTAAGGGTTGGTACCGCCGCTGAGGTGTTGCTCTTGGCCTTGGTAAATGATGGGAATGCCGTCGGACATGAGGACGAAGGTTGCCACGTTCTTTGCCAAAGATAGGTCAGACGTGCGGTTGGCGAAACGTGGGACGTCTTGGTTCTACACTCTGTTAGTTCGGTCACGCCTGCGTTGAGCCGGTAAGCGTGCGCTCACCTCGCTGAATGTGCCCAGAACCGTGGTGTCGCGACAGCTCGACTTTTCGGACTCCATCATGTCGACGAGTCCACTGATATTGCCTCCGTGCTTGAAAGCCGAGCTCAAGGGCCAATACAGCGGATAGTTGAGGATGCTGCCGCTGGTCTCCTGCCACTTGCATGCACTGGTGTCATCGGATAGGTAGACCTCGGTGGTTGCGAACACGCCAGCTCGCTTGACAAAGTTGGTAAAGAACTCTGGTTGAACGTTGACGCCAGCATCGATCCGAAGGCCATCCACACTGTAGTTGGCCACCATTTCCTCGACCCAATCGCCAAAAATCTCCTGCACAGCCTGATCTTCGGTCCGGAGATCGGCGAGCGGTACGAACCAGCTTCCAAGCCAGCACTCCTCCAAGCTGGTCAGGTTCTTCCCCGAGTAATCCATCTCGCAGTAGTGGTGGTAGTACTTGGCGTCGTTGAAAGGATTCAGGATGGAATAATCCACGTTGTCGGCGGCGCCCGAAAAGGCCATGTGGTTGACGACGATGTCCATCATAAAGAACATGCCCCGGTCGTGGACGGCGTCGATAAGCGCGTGAAGGTCGCCCAGGCTGCCGTATCGGGAGTTGATGGTATATAGATCCTGCTGCCAGTAGCCCGCGTAGGACCACCCGTCCGGCGTGAGTTGCGGTAACTGCGCGACGACAGGCGAGATCCAGATCGCATCGAAATTCATCCCCTGGATGTAGTCGAGATTTTCCAGGATCCCGCGCCAGGTGCCGCCGCAGTATGGACCGAGGTTGGTATGACACGGCATCCACAAGGTGCCTTCGGAGAGTGCGAAGCGGTCGGTGATGACCTGATAGATGGAGCGCGACCGCCATTCGTCGGCCGTCGCGCCCCGGCAGACTCGCGCGCAAAGGAAAAGACAGGAAGCGAGGGTGAGCGCGCGGAAAGACGCGAGAAAAGACATTATATTACTGTTATCGAGGCGTAGGTGGTGGTGAAAGAGAGGGAAAAATGAATGAACGTAGACCACCGTTTGCACGAAGATGAAAAAGAGGCGCCGACCAACTCACCTCAGAAGCAGATGGAGAGGAAGAAGTAGAGGAGGAATAGCAACAGCCCGTGCACAGGGGGAACCGGGATAGTCCGTCGTAGCAACCATGGTCGAGTCGAGACTCAATTTCAGAAGTCGGACGAATTGGGCAGCGATGCGGTCGTTTGGCTCCGAAAGGCGCTCGCTAGGTCGGTGTTCGCGTGCGGCGTGTCGTCTAGAATGTGCAGCCAGCGAGCGCCCAAGGCCCTATAAAGAAGTGTATTAGCTTGACTGCTTTGGGCTTCGGAGGTTCACAGAAAAGTTTTCGACCCGGATCGGCGCCGCCGGGCTCGCCTAGACCCGTCACCCCTCCTCGGACTCCACGCCTCACCTGACTCGCGCCGATAGGTACCCTTCGTCCCCCTTTTCTCACCCTTTTTCCACCTTCTCCCCGCCTTCTTCTCATCACCTGCATCTTCGTATTCACCGGCGCATCCAAATCCGGACATATTGCAAAGACCCTTGGGCTTGGGGTTTGTACCCATCCCGGCTGATCAAGGACGTGGGCGGTTCGGACGCGCAGAACTCAGGAGCTCAACTAGGGGACAGGCACATGGAAAAATTCGAGTCACACCCCTGCAAGGCAGTAAGTCAGTCTTGCCGGACATCTACCATAGCGAACAGAACTCTGTAGGTAGTGATGATTTTACGGCGCTAGCATACCGATCTCGGTCGCCGACCTCTCTAGCTCCTTTATTACGAAATCTCCGAAATTACTTTTTTTTTCTAGGCTAATAAACATTGAAGTTAATAACCTACTAAATCTTCAAAGAAAACCGTACCATAGAAGCTTATTTTGTGCGTCTAGTCAAGACAAGGAAATCTAGCTGCTATAGTACAGGTTTTATATACTACTTGTTACATAGATCTCATTTTTATTTTCCTAGGCTAAAATCACGAAGGTTGATAATTTACTAAATCCGTAAAAATAACCTACTATTAGTACACTTTCTATAGAGTATTTAGTAAGACATAATACTAGATCTTCTATTAAGCCTCTAAAGAGATATCTCGCTAAATACTCTATTAAAAGTGTACTATAGTAGCTTAAAAGAGTTGTCTTATTAAGGCGATGAAAATAAGCTACTATAGTATAGTTTCCATAGAGTATTAAGTAAGATATAGCCCTAGGTCTTCTATTAAGCCTATAAAGATGTATCTCGCTTAATACTCCATAGAAACTGTGCTATAGTAGCTCAAAAGAACCGTCTTGTTAAAGCGATGAAAATGAGCTACTATGGGTTAGGGTTAGGGTTAGGGTTAGGGTTAGGGTTAGGGTTAGGGTTAGGGTTAGGGTTAGGGTTAGGGTTAGGGTTAGGGTTAGGGTTA
>Ga0058704_10000190_pt1 | contig 33225 bp, 40 predicted proteins | sample AgamicMgSfe_FD_71363 | JGI IMG/M metagenome (GOLD analysis project Ga0058704, IMG submission 71363) | Agave microbial communities from Guanajuato, Mexico - Mg.Sf.e | ecosystem: Host-associated > Plants > Phyllosphere > Phylloplane/Leaf | place: Guanajuato, Mexico | collected 2012-05-30
CCGCCGGATAGTCCGGCGCCCGCGCCCGCCCCCGTGGCGGTGGCGCCGGACTATCCGGCGGTCGCCGAGGGCGTCGGCTACGCCCGCCGGGTGCTCGCGGACGCCATCCCGGCCTGCGGGCTGGTGCGGCTCGCCTGCGAGCGGTTCCTGCGCGACCTGGCCGACGCCGAGGCGGGCCGCGGCCCGTGGGCGTGGGCGCCGCACCTCGCCGAGCGGGCGCTGCGGTTCTGCGGCGCGCTGCCCAACATCAAGGGCCCGCTCGCCGGCAAGCCCCTGGCCGTGATGCCCTGGCAGGCGTTCGTGTTCGCCAACCTGTTCGGGTTCGTGGAGCGCGCGACCGGCGCCCGGCGCTTCCGGCAGGGCGTGGTTTTCGTGCCCCGCGGCAACGGCAAGACCACGATCGCCGCGCCGATCGCGCTCTACCTCACGTTCGCCGATGGTGAAGGCGGCGCCGAGGGCTACGCCGCGGCGGTCACGCGGGACCAAGCGCGCATCCTGTTCGACACGGCGCGCGAGATGGTGCTGCGCTCGCCCGCGCTCGCCGGGCTGCGCACCCGCGAGGGCCGCAACGCCCCCGTCGAGGCCGGCGCCAACGCCGTGTTCCAACTCAACACGGCCTCGCGGTTCAAGCCGATCAGCAGCGACGCGAAGGCCCTCGACGGCCTCAACGTGCAGGTGGCCGTGTGCGACGAAATCGCCTCGCACCGCACGAGCGAAGTCTATGACGTGCTGCTGACGGCCATGGGCAAGCGGTCGCAACCGCTGCTGCTGAGTATCAGCACCGCGACCGGCAACACCTCGGGCATCGGCCGGCAGTTGTGGGACTACGCCTCGAAAGTGCTGCACGGCGAGCAGCAGGACGAGCGGCTGTTCGCGCTCATATACACGTTAGATTTAGACGCCCGAGAGACGATTCTGGCACCCCTCCCCGCGTTGGATCACCTCGGGAGGGTTTGCGATTGCCACAGTGTTCCAACCACCCGGATCGCGTCGCTCGCAGCCGGGGCCTTTGCCGCGCGTGCTACATGCGCTGGTGGTCGGCAAACACCAAACTGCGATGCCCCAATCATCCCGAGCGGCCCGCGCCGCGAGGCGGATTGTGCGAGGAATGCTACTGGCTCACCCGGAAAGACGATCCTAAGCAAAAGGCGGCAGCCCGAGAGGCTTCCGCACGATGGGCTAAGCGCAATCCCGACCGAGTTCGGGAGTTCACCCAACGTTGGCGCGCCGCAAACCCTCACTGGTGGCGGAAGGTCCAATACGGGCTTCGCGCCGAAGAATACGAGTCCCTTGTGCGGGCCCATCGCGGACGGTGCGGCATCTGCCGCAAGCGACCCGACCACCCCCTCCAAGTGGATCATTGCCACCGCACGGGAGAGGTTCGGGGCCTCTTATGCCGACCCTGCAACACTGGACTCGGTTTCCTCGGAGATTCTGAGAAAGGTCTATCACTCGCACTCGCCTACTTGCAGCGCGCGAAGCGGAAGCCTTGAACCGGGCGGCCTGCGCGTAACGCTGCCGCCTGACGATCCATGGTCGGAGGCGTCGTGGATCAAGGCGAACCCGTCCTGGGGGCAGGCGGTGCAGGCCGACGCCATCCGCGCGATAATGCGGCAGGCGCGGAACAACCCGGCGCAGGAAGCGGCGGCGAAAACCCGGCACCTCAACGTGTGGGTCGGCGCCGACGAGGCGCTTTTCAGCACCCGCGCTTGGCAGGCTTGCGAGGAACGCGGCCTGTCGCTCGACGAGTTCGAGGGCCGCCCGTGCCACATCGGGCTCGACCTCGCGCGCAAAACCGACCTCGCGGCCATGGCGATCGTGTTCCCCGGCCGGGACGAGGAAGGCCGCGCCACGTACCGGGCGTTCGCCCGCTGCTATCTCAATGAGGCGGCGGTGCTCGAGGCCCGCAACCCGTCCTATCCGGGCTGGGCCGCCGCCGGGCACCTGACCATCACGCCGGGCGACGAAACCGACTTCGGCCGCATCGAGGACGACTTGCGCGAGCTTTGCGCGCGGTTCGAGGTGCGCAGCGTCGGCACGGACCCGTGGCAGGCGGCGCACCTGTCGCAGCGGCTACGCGCCGAGGGCGTGCCGATGTTCGATTTCCGCACCACGACGCAGAACCTCAGCCCCGCGATCAACGAACTCGACGCGGCCATGCGATCCGGGCGCCTCGCGCACGACGGCAACCCGGTACTCGGCTGGTGCGTGGGCAACGTGGTCGGCCAGGAGGACCGGCGGGGCAACCTGTTCCCCGCCAAGGTGCGCGAGAACCGGATAGACGCGGCCGTTGCGCTGCTCATGGCGGTCGGCCGGGCGCAGACGGCCGAGGCCGAGCCGGCGCGCGGCGACATTTCGAGCTTCTTCACCGATCCGCTGTTCGCCTAGCCGCAAGGAAACACGATGCTGCGGAACCTCGCGGTCAAAGCTCTTGCCGGCGCGCTCGGATACTGGCGCACCGGCCCCGCCAAGCTCACCGACCCGGCCCTGCCGGACATGCTCGGCGGCGGGCGCCGCACGTTCGCCGGCAAGGCCGTCACCGTCGATACCGCGCTTTCGATGGCGACGGTGCGCGCGTGCGTGACGCTCATCGCCGAGACGATAGCGACGCTGCCGTTCAACACATACGAGACGGGGCCGGACGGCCGCCGGCTCGCGCGCTCGCATCCGCTGTACGGCCTGCTGCACGACGCCCCGAACGCCGACCAGACCTCGGTCGAGTTCTGGGAAATGATGGCGGCGGGCCTGCTGCTGTGGGGCAACGCTTACGCCGTTATCGACCGGGTGTTCGGCCGCGTGGTCGCGCTGACGCCGGTTTCGCCCGCGCATGTCTCCGTCCGGCGGGCCGACGACGGCTCGCTGCTTTACACCATCGCGGACGGCACGGCCTCGCCGCACGAGGTGGGCGAGGGCGACATGCTGCACATTCGGGCGTTTTCGCTCGACGGCATCACCGGCATTTCGCCGATCGCGCAGCAGGCCAACGCGCTCGCGCTGGCGCAGGCGGCCGAGGAAACCGCGGGCAGCCTGTTCAAAAACGGGCTGCGGATCGGCGGATACCTGGCCGGGCCCGACGTGCTGACCGACACGCAGCGGCGCGACGCGCATCTTTACCTGCGCAGGTTCCAGGGCGCGGCGGCAGCCGGCGAAATCCCGGTGCTGGAAGGCAATTGGAAGTTCCAGCCTTTCAGCATCCCGCCGCAGGAGGCCGAATTGCTGGCGACGCGCGGTTTCAGCGTGGAGGAAATCGCCCGGATTTTCCGCGTGCCGCTGCACATGATCGGGCACCACACGAAAGATACGTCGTGGGGCTCGGGCATCGAGCAGCAGCAAATCGGGTTCGTGACGCTCACCCTGCGGCCGTGGTTGAAGCGCATCGAAATGGCGTGCAAACGCCGGCTGCTCGCGCCCGGCGAGCGCGGCACCATCGAGCTAGAGTTCAACGTGGCGGCGCTGCTGCGCGGCGACGCGGCGAGCCGTGCGGCTTTTTATACCGCGATGGTCACTAACGGCATCTACACCCGCGACGAGTGCCGCGACCTCGAAAACATGCCGCGCCGCGGCGGCGGCGCCGCGCTGCTCACCGTGCAATCGCAGAACGTGCCCATCGACCTCGCGGCGGGCCTCGCCGCGCCGCCTGTCATGCCCGCGCCCGCCCGGCCCGCGCCGGCCGGCGCCGCGACCGCCGCCGCCAACGTGGAGCAGCAAAAGCCATGACGACGGATTTCCTCGCCGCGCCGCTCGAAATCAAGAGCATGGGCGATCCCGCGGCCGGCACGTTCAGCGGCTACGGCGCGATCTACGGCAATATCGACCGCATCGGCGACCGCTTGCTGCCGGGATGCTTCGCGGAATCGCTCGCCGAGGCGAAGGCGAGCGGGCGCCGGCTGCCCATGCACCTCAACCACGGCCTCGCAGAACTCAACGGCGAGCGCGGCGTCGGCGTCTATTCCGTGGTCGAGGAACGGGACCACGGGCTGTACGTCGAGGGCAAAATCAGCGGCATGAACACCGACCGCGGGCGCTTGCTGTTCGAGCGCGTCCGCGACGGCGCGATCGGCGGGCTTTCCATCGGCTTCAAAGCCAAGTCGGCCACCTACGGCCGCAATCCGGGCGAGCCGCGCCGCACGATCAAAAGCGCCGCGCTGGCGGAAATCAGCCTCGTGGACGATCCGTGCAACGCGTCCGCCCGCGTGCTGCAAGTCAAGGCGGCGCTCGGCGCCGAATTGGACGAGATAAAGGCGAGGCTCGCCGCGGGCGACCTCCCATCCGAACGCGAGTTTGAACGCGCATTGCGGGACGCAATGGGGTTCACGCGCGCGCAGGCCGAGGCAATCGCCGAACTCGGCTTCAAATCGCTCAAAGCTCGGGAGAGCGGCGGCGGCGAGGCGAAATCCGCGGCCGATCCGGCGGCCCTGCGCGAGCTTCGCGCGGCGCTGGACGGCTTTTCGTTGCCAACTCTCTGAAAAGGACCACGGCACCATGCCGCTAGACGGTTCCAGCAACCCCGAAGCCGAGTTCAAGGCGCTCGGCGACAATCTGAAGCGCGTTTCGGACGAGACAAAGCGTTTCGCCGAGCAGGCCGCGACCGAAATCAAGAACTTCGGCGCGCTGTCGGCCGAAACCAAGGCCCGTTCGGACGAGGCGCTGACGAAGCTCGGCGAGACGAACGCCCGGCTGGCCGAAATCGAGCAGAAGCTCGCGCGGCGCGGCGGCAACGGCGGCGCCGAGCCGGTCGAGGTGAAGTCGCTCGGCGCGTGGGTGGTCGAGGACGAGCGCATGAAGGCGCTCACCAGCGGCAACCGCGGCTCGGCGTCCGTGCGTGTCGAGTTCAAGAACATCACCAGCGCGTCGAGCACCATGGGCGCGACGGCGAGCGTTTCCACCTCGCTCGTCCCGGCCGACCGGCGCGCGCTGCTGGCGCTGCCGCAGCGGCGCATGGTGGTGCGCGACCTCATCGCGCCGGGCGAGACGACCAGCGGGGCGATCGAGTACGCGAAAGAGGCCGTGTTCACGAACAACGCGGCGCCCGTCGCCGAGGGCGCGACCAAGCCCAAGTCGGATATCACGTTCGACCTCGCCTCGGCCCCGGTGCGGACCATCGCGCACACCATGAAGGCGAGCCGGCAGGCCCTCGACGACGCGCCGCAGTTGCGCTCGATAATCGACAACAGGCTGCGCTACGGATTGGAGTTCGCGGAAGAGGCGCAACTGCTTTCGGGCAGCGGCTCGGGCGCGAACATCCTCGGCCTCATCCCTCAGGCGACGGCGTTCGCGGCCCCGATCACCGTGTCGGGCGCCACGTTCATCGACAACCTGCGGCTGGCCGTGTTGCAGGCCGCGCTCGCCGACCTGCCGGCGGACGGGCTCGTGATGCACCCGGCCGACTGGGCGCGCGTCGAACTGGCGAAGGACAGCAACGGCAATTACCTGTTCGGCGGCCCGCAGCAGGGCACCGCGGCGCGCTTGTGGGGCCTGCCCGTCGTGGCGACGCAGGCGATCAGCGTGGACAAGGCGCTCGTCGGCGCCTTCCGCACCGCGGCGCAGCTTTTCGACCGCATGGCCGTCGAGGTGCTCGTGAGCAGCGAGAACTCCGACGATTTTGAGCGCAATTTGGTAACGATCCGCGCCGAGGAACGGCTCGCGCTCGCGGTCTACCGCCCGGCCGCGTTCATCTACGCCGACCTGGGCTTTGTGACCTGACGCGTAGCGGCTGAGTGACTGAGGGCGCGGGGCGGCACGGCGCCGCCCCGCGCCACCACGCACCCGCGCGCGGCGCGGGCAACACGGAGCGAGCGACCATGAGCGACACCGAACAGACGCGCGCGAACGTCAACAACGGCCCGGCCGTGGACGAGGCTTGCGCGAAGGACGGCCCCGATCCGCGCAACAGCGGCGGCGACCCGAACCTGCCCGGCGGGATGGAACTCGCGGGCGGCCCCGGCGAGGACGGCCCGCCGCCGTACTACAACGTGTTCCGCGACGGCTCGGGCGTGCCGACCGAGAACGCGCAGACGGGCGAGAAGGCGGCCGACGTCGAGCAGCGGCCCGCGCCGCAGCCGCAGCCGCAGGCCGCGGCCCCCGAGCCGGCGGCCCCCGAGCCGCGCCCGGCCGAGGAAGCCGCGCCGCCCGCCGCGCCGCGTTCCGAGTTCTGACGCCCGCCCGCGGGCCCGCGCCGGACGGCCGGGCCCGCGGCGACCGCCGCCCGCGCCGCTGAAACAGAGGGGCACGAACCGCCTTGTCCGACACCTACTATCCGCGCCTCTCGACCAGCGGCACGACCACCACGCTCGCGGTCGTGGCGCTGCCGGCCGGCACGCCGACGCGGATCGCCGCGGCGAGCGCGCGCCGTTCCTCGCTGGCCGTCGCCAACATCGGCACGGGCCTCGCGTCGCTCGGCTTCGCCAGCACCGTGACCGCGGGCAACGGCTGGCCGCTCGCGGCGGCCTCGGCCTCGGGCGACCAGGGCGGCGCCTACGAGTGGCCGACCGCCGCGATCCACACCGGCGAGGTCTGGGCGGTCAGCGCCGCCGGGACCGCCGTCGCCGTCATGGAGGGCTGACGCTTGGCCGCCTCCCTGCCGCCCGCGCCGATCGCCGCGACGCTTGCCCGCGCCCGCAATCTGGTGCGCCCGCGGTTCGTCCGCACGCAGATGAACGGCGGCCGGATGGTGTTCGGCAACGTGACGGCCGGAATCACCATCTGCACCGCCTGGGCGCTCGAAAGCCGGTTCGACCTGGTGCGGCTGGTCTACGGCAACGACCAGGCCACGGGCATCGCCATAGACGGCGTTTCCGCCGCGGTGTCGGCCAAGCTCAACGACGGAATCAACCCGGTGGATTCGGCGGGCGCGGCGCGCGCGTTCACCCGGTTCACGTTCAACAACGCCGGCGCCGACGGCGCCTGGCCCTCGCCCTCCGGGTCGGCGAACACCCTCGCGGCGACCGCGACGACGGCCGACGCGCTCAACCCGGCGTTCACCTTCACCGATTGGGTGCAACTGGCGAGCCTCGACCGCGCCGACGCCGGCGAGACGCTGCCGCTGCTGTTCACCCGCACGTACCGGGTGGCGGCGGGCCGCGAAAACAAGCGGAGCACCACTTACGCCGCGGATTGGAACACGGCGGCGGTCAACCTGGGCCGCATCCGAAAGAGCGCCTACCGGCTCGGCGACCAGACGGGCGGCGCCGTCGTCACTACCGGGTTCACCACGGATTCCGGCGTCTACTCGCCCTGTTTCGTGCAGTATTACTCGCGCGGCCCCGGCGCGACGGTGCTCTGCATCGGCGACAGCTACACCGAGGGCCTGACGACGCGCGCCGACGCGCGTAGCTGGGGCCACATCGCCTGCGCGCAGCTTTCGACGGCCGGCTTCCCCATATCCTGCTTCAACGGCGGGTTCTCCGGGCAGACGAGCGCCGCTTACCACACGCGCGGCAAGACGCTCATCGAGGCGATCAAGCCGGAAATCTGCTTCATCGCGCTGTGGTCGCCGAACGACGGCAGCCCGACCACGGCGCTCGTCGACGCGGCATGGGGGCGCGCGATGGCGCTGGCGCACCGCGTCCGCGAACTCGGCGGCATCCCGATCCTCACCGGGCCGCTGCCGCTGATCCCGGCGGCGGGCGCGAGCAGCCAAGCGGCGCGCGACGAGATGATGGCGCGCCTACGCGCGGCGCAGGACGCCCAACTGTGGGTCGACCACGGCGCGACCGTGGGCGACGGCGCGACGCCGGTCAAGCTGGCCGCGGCCTTCGACAGCGGCGACGGCGGCCACCCGAACGAAGCGGGGCACGCCGCGCTCGCGGCGCCGACCGTCGCGGCCATCCGCAAGGCGCTGGGGCTCTGATCCATGCTCATCGTCCTAGCGCCCGCCGCCTCGACGGACCTGACCACCCTCGACGCGGCCAAGGTTGAGTGCGGCCCGGCCGGCGCCGCGGACGGGGCGGCCGTCGCCGCGCTCGTGCGGCAGGCGAGCGCCGCCTGCGCGCGGTTCTGCAACCGCCGGACGTTCGCCCGCGAGACGTACCGGCAGACGGAATGGGCCGGCTACCGCGCCCCGCTCGGCCCGTGGTCGGCGGGCCCGTGGGACGCGTGGCCGGGCGAGCCGGGTCCGGGCGGCGGCATCATGCTCGCGGCCGACCTCGAACCGGACGTGTCGGCCGTGGCGGTGGACGGCACGACGCTCGACCCGGCCGAATGGACGGTCGCGGACGGGATGCTGTACCGGCGCGCCGCGGGCGGCGGCGCGGCCTGCGGGCTCGGGTGGTCCGGCGAGGTGGTGGTTGACTACGCGGCCGGGTTCGAGCTTCCGGAAGGGCTGCCCGGCGACATCGAGCGGGCGTGCCTGCTCGCCGTGCGCGCGTGGTTCTTCGCCCGCGGGCGCGACCCCTACCTGCGCAGCGACACGACGGAGGGCGTGGGCACCGTGGCCTATGCGACCGCGCCCGCGGTGGCCGGCGGGGCGCTGCCGGCCGAGGCCGCGGCGCTGCTGGCGCCGTGGCGCCGCGTCGGCGGGTTCTGACCGTGCCGGACGGCCCGCACGGGCAGGCCCGCGCCCGGCTGCTCGCCATGAAAGGCAGGCCGGTGACGCTGCGGCGGGGCGACGTGGCCGTGCCGCTCACGGCGCTGCTCACGCGCTACGCGCCCGATGCCCTGGTCGGCAATCTGCGCCAGGGCGACGCGCGGTGCGAAATCCTCGCCGCGCCGCTGGCCGACGCCGGTTTCGACGGCGCGCCGCGCAACCCCGACGAAATCCGCACCGCGAACAACTCGTGGACCGTGCAGCACGCGGCGCCGATCTACGAGGGCGCGGACCTCATCGGCTACTCCCTGACCCTGCGCGGGAGCTAGCGGCGGTGCAGGTGAAATACGACGACCGCGCCCTGCGGGTGTTCGCCGACCGCACGCTGCCGCGGGCGGCCGAGGACGCGATGCGCGCGGCCGTCGAGGACGAGCGCCGCCGCGTGCTCGCCGAGCAGTCCGCGCGCTCGGGCGGCATCGCCCCGGCGCTGGCCGACATGGTTGTTGACGGCAAGCGCGGCGCCTCGGCCTCCATGATCGGGCACAACTCGCGCGTGCTGCTCGACTGGAACTATCTGCGCGAGGCGGTCGAACGCTGCCTCGAACACCTGCGCGACAAGGGCCCGATCCGCGGCGGCGGGTGGCGGCGCTCGCTGCTCGTGCTGGTGGACGGGCGCGAAACCGAGCCGCACGCGATCCGGCCCGGCGACGAACGCGCGATCGTGGCCGTGTCCGCGCCCTACGGCCGGCGCCTGGAAGTCGGCAAAGACAAGAACGGCGGGCCGTTCGCGGTGCAGGTGCAGCAGCATTTCGTGGAGCGCGCCATGATCCAGCTACGCTCGCGGCACGCGGACCTCGCGCGGTGGGGGTTCAACTATGTGGACCTCGCCGGCAACTTCCGCGAGCACCGGCCGCACCATCGGGCCGGGCGCAAGCGCGTCCTTACCGACGCGCAGCGCGAGCAGCGGGCTTACGAGAACGCGAACGTCCGGTATCCCGCTATCGTCATAGACGAGATTCAGGCGGCATGAGCGGCGCGAGCGTGTACGGCGCCGCGGTCGCGGCCGTGTCCGCGATGTGGGCCGCCCGCTGGCCGTCGCCGGCCGGCGTGCCGGTGCGCTGGCACTCGAACACGGACGAGCAGACGCCGAGCCGGGCCGACACCCTGCATTGGCTGCACCTCAGCGTCGAGTTCGAGGACGAGGCGCAAATCGCCTTCGCGGCCGGCGCGGGCGGCGGCGAGCGCGAGCTTTCCGGAACCGTCGTGGTGCGGGTGCTCGCGGCGCGCGGGGCGGGCGAAACAGCCTGCCTCGAATTGCTCGACGCGGCGCTCGGCGTGTTCCGGTCGCAGCGCTCGGGGCCGCTTTCGTTCATCGGCTCGATGGCGTTGCAGCAGCCGGGCGCATCCGACGACGGCGCATGGTGGATTCGCTCGGGGATTTGCGCCTTCACCTACCGTTTCCGCGGCTAGCGGCGACGGCCCGCCCTTCCCCGGCCTTGGGCAAGCCGCTGTTTCCGAGGACATGACATGCCGATAGCCGAGGGCAGCGGCGTCTCGCTGCGCTACAAAGCATACGCGTCCGGCGCCATGGCGGCGGCGGCCGAGGCCGACCCGGCGACCGATCCCGGCGCGACCGGCGGGCAGGTGTTGCGGTTCACCCAATCGAGCCTCAACCTTCGCGCCAACTCGACCACCAGCGCGGAAATCCTGCCGTCGCGGCAGGTGCGCAGCAACCGGCGCACGAGCCGGCGCGTCGAGGGCTCGATCAGCGGCGAACTCAGCCCCGCCACCTACTTCGATCTGTTCGAGGCGGTGCTGCGCGGCAGCCGCTCGGCGGTCAGCGGCACGCCCGGCGACGGGCAGCGCGTCATGGCGCCCGCGAGCGGCCACGTCCGGCGCAAGTTCATGTTCGAGCGTTACCACCAAGACCTCGACAAGTCGCGGCTCTATACCGAGTGCCGCGTGACGGGCTTCCGCCTCGCGGTGCCGGCCGAGGGAATCTCGACCGTCGAGTTCATGGTGATGGGCCGCAACCGGTTGTCCCGCGCGACCGGCGCAAGCCCGTACCTGACCGCGCCGGCCGCCGCCACCACGACCGAGGTTTGCAACAGCCTCGCGGGCGCCATCACCCTCGACGGCACGCCGGTCGGCCTCGTGACCGCGGCGGCCGTCAACTGCGCCAACGCGGCGGAGGCGCCGCAGGTGCTCGGGCAGGCGTTCCCGCCCGACGTGCTGCTCGGCCGGACGGCCGTGGACGGCTCGCTGACGTTCCTGCTCGATGATGGCGACACGGCCTCGGCGCTGTTCGAGAGCGAGGCCGAGGTTGCGGTCGCGCTGACGCTCACGAACGCCACCAGCGGCGGCGAGAGCATCACCGTGGAGCTTCCGCGCGTGAAGCTCACCAGCGCGGACGAGGAAACCCGCGGCGACCTGTCGCAGCCGATCACCTGCGCCTTCACGGCGCTGGAATACGTCGGCGCCGCGGACGGCGTTCCGCTGACGACCATAAGGATCACCGATAGCGCGGCCGTGGCTTAGGCATCGCGGGACTGCGGCGGCATCCGGCGACGGGCGCCGCCGCCAGGCGCATCGAGACAAAGGGGGGCGAGTTGCCGGGGGCGTTCGACGACCTGAAACTGCCGGCCGATCGGTCGGCGCGGTTCTACCCGCTGCATCCGGGCACGCGGCGGCGCATATTCCCCGCCGAGGGCGCCGAGGGCGCCGAGGGCGGCGAGGGCGGCGAGGCGTGCTGGATAGAGCTTCGCGGCTGGCACTCGGCGGCCGGCACCGAGCACCGGCACAAGCGCGAGGAACGGCTGCGCCGGATCGGCCGCGACCTCACGCCGGCCGAGGCCGATGGCGACATGGCCGATATGTTGGCCGCGCTCACCGTCGCTTGGCGGCTGGTGGCGCCGACCGGCCGCGCGCTCGACGTGCCGTGCAATTTCGACACGGCCCGCGAGCTATGGGCCGACCCCGACATGCTTTGGCTCAAAGGGCAGGCGCTCGGGTTCATAAACAACGAGGGAAACTTTCTGCCGGATTCGTGGAAGCCGTCCTGAGCTTCGCCCGACACGAGTTCCGGCTTTCCGCGCCGCGCCGGCAGGGCGGCGGCACCCTGCGCGAGCACCTGCGGGCGGTGCAGCGGCAGACGGGCAAGGCCCCCGCGGGGCTGCTCGGCCCGCCGAAACCGCCGGGCGCGGCGCTGCTCTGGCGGGCGTTCCTCGACCTGCACGGCGGCCGGGCGAGCGACATGGGCTCGCCGCAGCCGATCGCGTGGCGCGACATAGCCGCGTGGCAGGACGCGACCGGCGAGCGGCTGCGCCGCGCCGAACTCGACCTCATCCGGGCGCTCGACCACGAGTTCCGGGCCGCGCACGCCGCGGCGGGTTCCGGGCCCGCCGCCGACGCCGACGACGATTGGAGCCGCGACTAGATGGCAGCGAACCGCGCCGAGCAGGTGACGCTCGTAACCGCCGGGATGGACGCCGCGCCCTACGCGCAGGGCGCGCGGGAGGTGGAGCAGGCTAACGCCCGCATGGCGCAGTCCGCGCGCGGGCTGGCGCAGCAGGGCGAGCAGACGCAGCGCACCGTCGCCAACACCGCGCGCGGCTTCGATGCCCTGGTGCGGCGGCTCGACGATTCGGCGCGCGCGGCTTACGAGTTCGGGCGGGCGCAGGCGCAGATTCAGCGCGGCCTCGACGCCGGCCGGGTGTCGCAGGAACGCGCCAACCAACTGCTCGACCTCGCCCGGCAGCGGTTCCTCGGCATCAAACCGGCCGCGGAAGGCGCGACCGAAAGCCTGCGGCTGCACGGCTACCAAATCCAGAATTTGACGGCGCAGGCGACCGACTTCGCGGTGCAGGCGGGCAGCGGCGGCGGCATCTTCCGCCCCCTGCTGCAACAGGGCCCGCAGGCCGTGGATGCGGTCGGCGGCATCGGCAACGCCTTCCGGCTGCTGCGCCAGAACGCGGCGCCGCTGGCGGCCGGCGGCATCATCGCGGGCGTCGGCGTGGCGCTCGCGGCGATGGCGGTTTCCGCCGAGAACAACCAACGCAGCGTCAACGGCGTCGCCACGGGCCTGCAACGCACCCGCAGCGACTACCAGCAAGCGGCGGGCGAAATCAACACGGCGGCCCGGCGGCTCGCCGAAACCACCACGATCGGCACGGACGAGGCGCGCAAGGCGCTTTCGACGCTCGCCGAGGTGCCGGGCTTCCGGACCACGCAAGAGAACTTGGTCGAAACCGGCCGGCTCGCGCGCGACCTCGGCGCGGCCTTCCGCGAGGACACGGCCAGCGGCGCCGAACGCCTCGCCGACGCGCTGCGCGATCCGGCGGCGGCGGCGCGCCGCTACTTCGAGGACGGGCGCGAGGGCATCCGCGGGTTCGACGCGGATTTCGTCCGGCACATCGAGCTTTTGCAGTCGAGCGGCCGGCAGACGGAAGCGGCGGCGGCCGTGGTCGGGCGCTTCCGGCAATCGCTGCGGGACGCCGAGGAAGCGACCACGCCGTTGCAGCGGTCGCTAAACAACCTCGGCAACACGCTAGAGCGCATCTGGAACGGCGCCGGCAACGGCTCGCGCAGCATCGGTAGCGTCCTGACGGACGGGCTCGCCGGCGCGGTCGGCAAGGTGAACGAGGCCGTCGAGGCGTTGGAACGCTTGCAGCGCGCGCAGGCGGGCAATTCCTACCTGCGCGAGTTCTTCCGCGGCTACGGCCGGCAGAACGCCCCCGCAGGCGGCGCGGCGCCCGCGGGGCTCGGCGGCTACGGCCCGAACGGCGAGGACGAGCTTGCGGCCGAGGGCCGGCGCATCGCCGCCACGCGCTCGGCCGGCGGCAACCTGCCGGGCGTGCCGGCCGACATGCAGGGCCACATCGCGGCGGCGGCGGCCCGCGCCAACCTCGACCCGGCGCTGCTCGCCCGCGTGTACGGCGCCGAGGCGGTTCGCAACCCCGATGGCACGTTCCGCGATTCCTCGGCGGGCGCGGTCGGGCCGCTGCAACTCATGCCCGGCACCTACGCCGACCTCGCGCGGCGGCACGGGCTCGACCCCAACGGCATCCGCGATCCGGGGCAGAACGCCGCGGCCGGCGCGCTCTATTTGCGCGAACGCCTCGACGCCCGCGGCGGCGACGTGGGCGCGGCCCTGGCCGACTACAACGCCGGCCCGGCCCGGATGGAGGCGGTTCGCGCCGGCCGCGCGACCATGCCCGAGGAAACCCGCCGGTACGTGGATCGCATCCAGGGCCCCGGCAGCGCCGGCCCCCTGGCCGAGCCGGACCCGGAGCGGCAGCGCAGCGCCGACCTCCAAGCCTACCGCGAGCGCGGCGGCGGCAACGCCTACCAGCGCGAGCGCATCGAGGCCGAGCTAGGCGCGGCCCGCGACAACCTCGCCGGCTCGGCGCCGGGCAGCGACGCGGCGCGCGACTTCGCAAACCAAGTCGAGGATTTGCAGGGCAAGCTGGAGCGGCTGAAACCCGCGCAGGACCAGTTCGTCGAGGCGCTGCGGCGCCAAAACGAGGCCGGCGCCGACCTCGACCCGACCATGCGCGCGGTGCGCGAGGCCGTGGCGCAATTCGACCAAGCCATGCGGATGCAGGGCAAGGACGGCAACGCGCCCGAGGTGGCCGCGGCGCGGGCCCGCGTGGTGCAGGAAACGCTTCGCGGGCTGACCCAGGAATACCAGCAGCAGAACAGCGAGATCGACCGTAACGCGGCTTCGCAGCGCCGGATCGCCGCGGCGTGGGAAGGCGGCGCGCAGGCCGCATCGCACCAAGCGAGCGTCGAACGGGCGCTCGTGGACGTGCAGCGGTCGGGCATCGTCGGCGACGAAGCGCGGGCGCGCGCGGTGGAAGAACTCGCCCGCAAGTACGACGACCTCGCCAAGTCGGCCGGCGCCGCCCGCGTCGCGCAGCAGCGCGACCGCACCCGGCAGGCGATCGAGGACACGCGCGCGGAAATCGGCGAAGTCGGGCTTTCCGAAACCGAGCGCAACCGGCGCCGGGCCGAGCGGTCGGCGCAGCGCAACCTCGAGAACACCCCCGGCGCGCCCGACCCGAACAGCGCCGAGGGGCAAGGCATCGTCAAGCAGGCCGGGCAACTCAGCGAGTACCGCGACCAACTCGACCGCGCCGAGGACGCGTGGCGCGAGTTGCAGAACGTCGGCTCGCAGGCGATCGACCGCCTCGGGACCGGCCTCGTGGACCTGCTGAGTACGGGCAAGTGGAACGATTTCCGCTCGACGGCCTCGGGCGTCCTCAAAGACTTGGCGGGCGACTTTCTGAAACTGGGTGCGCTCAACCCGCTCAAAAACGCGCTTTTCGGGACGAACCTCGGGACGCTCGGCGACCTCGGCGGCGGCACGGGCGGCGGCGGGCTCGTGGGCGAAGCGGCGAAGGGCATCGGCTCGTGGTTCAAGGGCCTGTTCTCGTCCGGCGCCACGGCCGCCGTAGCGCACACGGGCGGGCTGGCCGGCGACGGGTCGCTGCCCTCGCGGCATGTGCCGGCGTCCGTGTTCCACGAGGCGCCGCGCTACCATTCGGGCGGCGTCGCGGGCTGGTCGCCGTGGGTGGGCAGCGATGAGATACCCACAATCCTGCGCCGCAATGAACTCGTGCTGACCGAGCCGCAGCAACGGGCGGTGCGCGGCCGGATCGGCGCCGGGGCGGGCGCCGCCGCGGTGGTGCTGCACGCGCCCGTCACGATCGCCACGCCCGACGCGGAATCCTTCCGCGCGAGCGCCGGGCAGGTGCGGGCGGATTGGGGCCGCACCCTGCGGCGCGCGGCTAGGAACCTTTGACGATGGCCGATTTCCACGACGTTCGGCTGCCGCCGATCATCGAGCAGGGCGCCGAGGGCGGCCCGACCTACTCCACCAGCATCGCAACCACGCTCGGCGGGCACGAGCGCCGCGTGTCGAACTGGTCGGCGCCGCGGCACAAGTGGAACGTGGCCAGCGGCGCCGCCGACGAAGCGGCGTTCGCGGCCCTGCTCGCCTTTTTCCACGCGCGGGCGGGCCGCGCCTACGGGTTCCGGTTCAAGGATTGGAGCGATTACGAGGCGGTCGCCGAACCGCTCGTGGCGCTCGGCGGCGGCGCGTGGCAACTCGCCAAAACCTACACGTCCGGCGGGCAATCGCTGGTGCGCAAGATCACCCGCCCGGTATCCGGCACCGTCAGCCTCTCGGGCGGCGGTTCGCTCGACTACTCGACCGGCCGCGTGACCGGCGGCACGGGCGGGACGTGGAGCGGGCAGTTCGATATCGCCGTGCGTTTCGACGCCGACGAGTTCCGGCTGCGGCTCGACCAAGTGGATATCGGCACGGCGCAACTCGACATAATCGAGCTACGCGAGTGAAGGCCGCGACGCCCGCCTTGCAGGCGTTGCTCGCCTCGCAGGTGCATACCCTCGCCACATGCTGGCGCGCGGTGCGCCGCGACGGCGCGGCCTTCGCGTTCACGGACCACGACGCCGACCTCCTGCTCGGGGGCGAGACGTACCGCTCGACGCTCGGGTTCAAGCGCACCGCGATTTCGCAATCGTCGCTGCTCAACGTGGACGACACGGAAATCGCCGGCATCCTCGACGCCGCGACGATAACCGACCACGACGTTCGCGCCGGGCTCTGGGACTACTGCGAGTTCCGGGTGTTCCTGTGCGACTGGCGGGCGCCGGACGCCGGGCAACTGCGGCTGCGGCGCGGGTGGCTCGGCGAGTGCGTGCGGACAGACCGCGGCGGGTTCACGGCCGAGTTGCGGTCGCTGACCACGCGCCTAGCGCAGAAGGTCGGCGAACTCACCACGCCCGAGTGCCGCGCGCAGTTCGGCGATAGCAGGTGCAAAGTGGACCTCGCGCTCTGGACCTTTCCCGGCGTCGTCGGCGCCGTGGCGGGCGACGCGCCGCGCGCGATCTTCACCGTGCCGGCGGTCGGCCCGCCCTCGGCCGGTTCGTTCGTCGGCGGCATCGCGCGGTTCACGGGCGGGCTGAACGCCGGGTTCATGCGCGAAATGTTGGACTATGACCCGGAAACGCGGTCGGTCGGCCTGTTCCTGCCGGTGCCCTACACGATCGCGCCCGGCGATGCCGTCGAACTCGTGGCGGGCTGCCCCAAGCGGCTAGAGGACTGCATCGCCTTCGACAACATCGCCAACATGCGCGCCGAGCCTTACGTGCCGGGTATGGATACGCTCGCCCGCGTGGCCGTGCCCGGCCCGTGAGCGCCGGCCGCGAGCGCGCGGCGCGGTTCGTCGCCGAGGCGCGCGCCCTGCTCGGAACGCCGTGGCGCCACCTCGGGCGCAACCCCGCGGGCGTGGATTGCGTCGGCCTGCTGCTGCTCGCCGGGGCCCGCGCCGGGCTCGCGGTGCCGGACCCGCCGCCCTACACGCGGCTGCCGTCCGGCTACGCGCTGGCCGAGGCGTGCGCCGCGATCGGCCGCCGGGTGCCGCTCGCCGAGGCGCGGCCGGGCGACGTGCTGCTTTTCAGCGATTCGCTTTATCCGTGCCACGTCGGGCTGCGCACCGAACGCTCGGGCGGCGTGCCGCATTGCCTGCACGCGCGCGCGAGCAGCCGCGCCGTGGTAGAAGAACCGCTCGCGTTCGAGCTTGCCGACACGCTGCGCCGCGCCTACCGCCACCACGCGCTAGAAGGTTGACGCCCCGGCATGGCCGACCCGTATTCCGTAGCCGCGAGCATCGCCATATCGGCCGCCATGTCGGCCGCGTCGTCGGCGCTCGCGCCGCCGATCGAGGGGCCGCGGCTCGGCGACCTTTCGGTTTCGACCGCGAGCTACGGGCAGCCGATCCCGAGGTGTTGGGGCACCGTGCGGTGCCAAGGCAACCTCATATGGACGAGCGGGATCAAAGAGGAAAAGGACCAGTCGAAAGGCGGCAAGGGCGTATTTCAGAAAAGCAACAGTTACACGTATTCGGCCAGCTTCGCCTACGCCTTCGCCGCCGGCCCCGCGGTCGCCATCCTCAAGCTATGGGCCGATAGCAAGCTCATCTATGACGCGACCAGCACGGACGGCTCGCCGACCGTCACGCCGGGCGCGAACCTGCGCATCCACCTCGGCGACGAGGCGCAACTGCCCGATCCGACCATCGAGCAGCACGAGGGCGTCGGCCGGGTGCCGGCGCACCGCGGCGTGGTCTATGTGGTCGCCGAGAACGCGCCGTTGCAGCCTTGGGGCAACCGCATCCCGAGCGTGTCCGCGTTGATCGCGTTCCAGGGCGAAACCACGAGCGCCGCCACGAACCTCGCCCTGCTCGCCGAGGACGGCACGACTTCGGAACTCGCGGGCGGCGGCCCGGCCGGCGTGAACATCGCTTGGGATTTCGACCGCCGCGTGACCTACCGGCAGACGGAATCGGACGGCGGCGGCGCGGTCGGCATCGGCGTGTACGACCAAGCGACCATGCGCGAGGTGCGCCGCGCGAGCCTCGGCGAAATGCTCGCCGGCACGGCCTCGGCGCTCGTGCCGATGGGCGGCAACATCGAGGCGATGGCCGCGGCCGGGCACAACGGCGCGCTCTATTACATGAGCGGCTTCCCCGAGTACCCGGTGCGGGTGGACCCCGCCACGATGAAAGTCACCGGCACGTTCGGGAACGGCAGCAACCTCACCTCCCTGCGCGCGCACAGCGACAGCGGGATGCTCGCGCAGGGCATGGCCGCGACGAAAGCGATGGGCACCGGGCAGGAATTGCTCGTGTTCTGGAATCAGTTCGCCGGCCCCATGGTGCTCGTCGCGGGCGGCGGCGCCTCGCCCGGCGGCCCGGCTACCGGCGCGCTCACCTACCAGTGGGGCGCCTATGACGACCCCGCCTCTTTCACCTACGCCACGAGCGGCGCGTCGTCGCAGTTCTCGTGCCTGTGGGGCCGCCGGCACGTCGAGGGCGGGTGCGACCTGTGGGTGCTCAACGGCCCGGAGGCGGGCGGCGCGGCGTACCACAACCTCGATGTGTGGCGCTGGTCAACGCAGCCGGGCGTCGGCGTCGGCCGGGTGCGCTCGATAGCGGCGGGCGATTTTTGGGCCGGCTCGTCCGGGCATGTGCGGCTCGTCCGCGCCGAATGGGACACCGGAAACGACGCGCTGCTGCTGTTCCTCGCGCAGCCCGAATGGGACGATCCCGGCGCCGACCTCATCGCCAACCACCTCGACGCGCAATTCGTCGGGCCGTACCGGGCGGTCGCGCTCGACGGCGACACGGGCGAAACCCTGTGGTCGCGCCCGCTCGACCAGCTTCCGCGGGCCGGCGCGGGCGGCGCGTGGATCGTCAACAACACGTTCGGGTGGATGACGGCCACGGGGCGCGGCCGGATCATGGACACCCGCACGGGCGAAGTGATCTTCGACGGCCCGGTGCCGGACGCGGGCGGCGGCGGCGGCGCCGAGCAATGGGACGGCCTGCGGTCGCTGCTGTTCCAGGAAACCGGCGTGTCGGCGCAGGGCCTTTACCAGCGGCTCTCGCTCAACCGGGCGCAGGGCGCGCCCGCGCCGCTCTCCGACGTGGTGGCCGAGGTTTGCCGATCCTGCGGCCTCGCCGCCGAGGACGTGGACGCCTCGGCGCTCGCGGGCGATAGCGTGCTCGGCTTCCGCGGCAACCAGACCAGCGGGCGCGACCTGCTGCAACAGTTGCAGACCGTGTATTTTTTCGACGCGGCGGAAAGCGACGACCGGCTGCGGTTCGTCAAGCGCGGCGGCGCGCCTGTCGCCTCGATACCCTACGCCGATTTGCTGCCCGGCAAGGCGGCCGGCGGCGACGACGGCGACGCGCCCGCCCTGCCCTTGAAGCTCGGCGCGGCGGACGAGCTTCCGCGGCGCATCCTCGTCCGGCACCCCGACCCGGCGCAGGACCAGCAAACCGGAACGCAGCATTACGGCCGGGCGCAGGCGCCGCAGATAGTCGGCATCGTGGATAGCGTCGGCGACACGACGCTCGACACGAACGTTGTCCTGGACGCGGCCGGGGCGAAGGGGGCCGCCAAGCGGAACCTGCTCGTCCGTTGGGCCGAGCGCGAAAGCCTAGACGGCTGCGGCCTTTCCTCGGCTTGGCTGCGGCTCGAGCCTACCGACGTGGTGACGCTCGCCACGCCGGCCGGCGATCTGCTGCGCGTCCGGCTCGAGCAAGTGGACGTGGGGCAGGACTACACCTTGCAGGTGCGCGGCACCGTCGAGGACGCGGCCGGGATCAGCAACGCCGAGGCGCCCGGCGCATCGGGCGGGTTCGGGTTCCAGCCCGCGGCGATGCTCGGCGGCGCGTCCGGCGCCCCCATGCTCATCCTGCCGGACCTCCCGCTGCTGCGGCCCGAGGATGACACCGGGGGCACGGCGCTGCGCGTCTACCTCGCGGCCGGGCCGCTGGCGGCGACGGGCTACGGGGGCGCCAGCGTCTACCGCACCACGGACGGCGCGACCTGGACGCCGCTTTCGGCGCTGCCCACGGCCGCGGCCTACGGCCGGGCGGTGGCGGCGCTGCCGGACCATCCCGCCGAGATTACCGACCGCACGAACAGCCTGACCGTCGCCATGGTGGCCGGCGCCTCGCGCGTGGTCGGCGCGACCGAGGCGCAGGTGCTAGGCGGCGCCAACGCCGCGGTGCTCATCGGCGCGGGCGGCGCCGAGGTGCTGCAATTCCGCGACGCGACCGACAACGGCGACGGCACCGTGACCCTTTCGACCCTGCTGCGCGGCCGGCGCGGGAGCGAATGGGCGACGGGCGGCCACGCCGCGGGCGACGTGTTCGCGCTGCTCGAACCGGGCCCGTGGCAGGCGGCGACCCTGCCCCTGTCGGCGCTCGGCATCGCCGAGCAGGTGCGCGCCGCGGTGCTCGGCACCCCGTTCGCCCTGCTGCCGACCGAGGGGCACGCGTGGACCGGCGAGGCCGAGCGGCCGTGGTCGCCCGTGCATGTAGCGGGCGCGCGCGACGGCTCGAACAACCTCGCCCTGTCCTGGGTGCGGCGCAGCCGGATCGGCGGCGAGTGGTCGGACGGAACCGAGGCCGTCGCGCTCGGCGAAGCCGTCGAGGCTTACGAGGTGGACGTGCTCGGGCCCGGCGGCGCGGTGCTGCGGACGATCGCGGTTTCGGCCCCGGCCGCCGCATACTCGGCCGCGGCCCAAATCGCGGACGGCCTGGCGCCCGGCGCGCCCGTGGCGGTGCGCGTGTACCAAATGAGCGCCGCGGTCGGCCGCGGACACCCCGCGGAGGCCACGGTATGACGACGACGACGCATTACGCCCTCCCGCTCATCGCGGAAGCCCAGGCGCAAAAGTTCCAGACGCATAACGACGCGCTCGCCCTTATCGACACGGCGCTGCACGACGTTGCGACCGGCGGCGCCGACCTCGGCGCGGGCCTCGACGCCATCGGCGCGACGCAGGGCGCGATCCTCTACCGCTCCGGAACCGCGTGGACGGTGCTGCCGCCCGGCACGGCGGGGCAGGTGTTGCAGTCCGGCGGCGCGGGCGCGAACCCGTCGTGGAGCGCCGGGGGCGGCGCGGTCAGCAGCGTGAACGGCCAAACGGGCGCTGTGGTTCTGACCATCCCGACCGCGCTTTCGGCGCTGACGAACGATGCCGGGTTCATCACGGCCTCGGCGCTTTCGGGCTATGCGACCACGACGGCGGTGAGCGCCGCGATCAACGGCCTGGTGAACAGCGCGCCGGGCACCCTCGACACGCTCGGGGAAATCGCCGCGGCGCTCGCCGCCGACGAAAGCACGGCCGCGGCCCTCGCCACGACGGTCGCGGGCAAGCTCGCCGCGTCCGACGCGCGCGTGCCGCCCTCGCCGAGCGGCAACGGCGGGCTGGCGCTGCGGGCGAACGCGGGCGGCACCGCGCTCGAATACTACACGCCGACCGCCTACACGCTCCCGACCGCCTCCACCACGACCCTCGGCGGCGTGAAGGTGGACGGCACGAGCATAACAATCTCGGGCGGCGTCATTTCCGCGCCCGCCGCATCTGTCACGAACCCGCTGACGCTCACGGCGGCGACCACGATCCCGGCGCAGGTGCTCGCGGCGGGCGCCGACACGAATGTTCCTCTGGTGCTGCGGCCCAAGGGCTCGGGCGGCATCCTCGCGGCGGTGCCGGATAGCGGGATCACGGGCGGCAACGCCCGCAACACCTACAGCGTGGACCTCCAAACCGACCGCAACGCCGCGGATCAGGTGGCCTCGGGCGGCGGCGCGACGATCAGCGGCGGCAGCCGCAACAAAGCCTCGGGCGCGAACACGGCGGTCGGCGGCGGGCAGGGCAACAACGCGACCTCGCAAGAGGCCACGGTTTCCGGCGGCTACGGCAACACCGCGTCGAACCTGCGCGCGACCATCGGCGGCGGGAACTCGAACGCGGCGAGCGGCGGCGCGGCGACCATCGCGGGCGGCGACGGCAACACCGCGAGCGGGACGAACAGCGCGGTCGGCGGGGGCAGCTCCAACACCGCGTCGAACACCAGCGCGACCGTGGCCGGCGGGGCGACGAACGCCGCGTCGCAGGGCTATTCCACGGTCGGCGGCGGCAACAACAACAGCGCCAACGGCGGCACGTCTTGGATTCCCGGCGGGAGCTACGGGAACACCCGCAGCACCCTCAGCCGCGGCGCGTGGGGCGCGGGGCGATTCGCCACCAGCGGCGACGCGCAGGCCGGCGAGTTCGTGCTGCGGCGCCAGACCACGGACGCGACCGCATCGGCCCTCACGGCGGACGCCGCGGCGGCCGGCGCCAGCAACGGCGTGATACTGCCGAACAGCGGAACCTATCTCGTGCGCGCGCTCGTGACGGCCCGGCAGACCGGCGGCGCGGCGGGCACCGCGGGCGACAGCGCCGGGTGGACGGTCGATTGCTTGGTCAAGCGCGGCGCGAGCGCCGCGGCCACCTCCGTCGTCGGCGGCGGCGGCGCGGCCATCGCGCCTGCCTACAGCGACGCGGGGGCGGCGGGCTGGCGCCTCGCGGTGGCGGCCGACACGACCAACGGCGCGCTCGGCCTGACCGGCACGGGCGAGGCGAGCAAAAACATCAATTGGGTGGCGCGCGTCCTTTCGGCCGAGGCGGTCGGCTAGGCCGGGCGCGGACGGAGGGCCGGACGATGGAAGAAGCGTTTTGGTCGGTCGCGTGGCCGGTGCTCGAACCGCTGGCGGTCGCGCTGGCGACGGCCGTTGGCGGTTGGGTGCTCACCAAACTGCCCGGCCCGGCGCGGGACTACCTGCAAGCGAACGTCCACGAGAAGGACGTGCGGCTCGTGGTAGAGGCGATGGCGCGGCGGGCCCTGGCGACCTCGGCCTCGGGCGCGTCGCCGGGCGTGGCGGCGGCCGACCTCGAAAGCTACGCGCGGCACGTTCTGCCCGAGGTGTTGGGCAAGCTACAACCCACGGCCGAGGGCCTGCGCACCATCGCGCTTTCGGCCTTGGCACGGGCCGCCGCGGAAACGGCGCCCGCGACGCGCCCGGCGGCAGGCCCGACACCCGGCTGACCCGTCGCGCGCGCCAGTTGGGAGCGCGCGCCGTGCCTCTTGCCCGCATCATCGAGCGATCCACGCGCCGGGCGAGCGGCTGGCCGTGGCCGGTGCGCTACGCCGGGGCCCTCGGCTTTGTCGCGCTCGCGTGGGGCGTGCGCTACGCGCTCGGGCCGCTGCTCGCCGAGCACGGCCTGCCCTTCATGCTGTTCTTCCCGGCGATCCTCGCCGCGGCGGCCGTGTTCGCCAACGGGGCCGGCTATCTCGCGGCGCTCGCCTCGGCGCTTTCGGCGACATACTACCTGCCGCCCGAGGGCCGCTTTTGGGTGCATTGGGGCCCGCCGCTGGTGGGGCTCGTGGCCTTCTTCGCGGCGGGCTGCCTCGTGGCCGCGACGGTCGAGACTCTGCACAACGCGCTCCGCCGGCTGCGCGTCGCGATGGCCGAGCGCGAGACGGCGCGCGCCGAGCGCGAGGTGGCCGAGCGCGACCGCGGCCTGCTGCTCGACGAGTTCCGGCATAGGAGCCGGAACGATTTGCAGAGTCTCGTGGGGCTGCTGCTGCTGCGCGCGCGGCAGGCCAGCCCCGAGGGGCGCACCGCGTTGAAGGAAGCGGCGGCGCACGCGCTCGGCCTCGCCAGAGTCCACACGCGGCTGGCGCAAGCCTCTGCCGTGGGCTCGGCTGCGGTGGTCGATACCGGCGTGTTCCTGCGCGGCCTGTGCGCCGACCTCGCGGCCGGCTCGGCGGGCGACGGGCTGCGGCCGGTGGCCCTGGTGGTGGAGGCCGAGGCGCACGCCCTGAGCACCGAGCGCGCCGTGCAACTCGGGCTCGTGGTGAACGAGTGCGTCACCAACGCCATGAAATACGCCTTCCCCGATGAGCGGGCCGGCACGGTGCGTGTCGAGTTCAACCGCCACGACGGGTTCTATGTGCTGTGCATCGGCGACGACGGGATCGGGATGCGCGGCACGCAGGGCGCGAACGGCCCGCCCGCGGGCGCCGGCCTCGGAACGCGGCTGCTGCGGGCGCTGGCGGCGCAACTGCGCGGATCGTTCACCCGCGAGGCCGGGCCGCAGGGCGGCACGCTATGCACGCTGCGGTTTCCGTTCCCCGAGCCGGGCGGCGGCTAGGCGGGTTCGTCCTCTATCCAATGCGCGGGCGGGTTCCGCGCCCGGTGGGCCCTCGCCATCCGCTCGCCCTTCGCCGCGTTCGCGCAGGCCGGGCACGCGCGCACCTTGCCCCTGCGCAGCAGCGTGGCGCGGACAGTGGCCGACTTGCCGCAGGCGCAGCGGCACAACCATTTCGCGTGCCCGTGCTTGACGCCCGGTATGCGTTCGAGCGGCGTTAGGCTGCCGATCGGCACGCCCGCGGTCGGCCCGGCCGGCGGCGGCGGCGGCGGCGGCACGGCGGCAATCCCGTAGCGCACGGCCGCGTCGAGGGCGCTTTCCACGGCGGCCCGCGTGGCGGCATAGGCCGGGGGCGCCGGCAGCGCGTCGCGCAACGCTTCCAGCCCCTCCACCAGCCGCGCCGCGGCGCGCAGGGCCCGGCGGCGCTCGGCTTCGGCCCGGCGGCTCACGCCCGGCCCCCGTAGTTCACGGGCGGGGCCGTTATCTCGATTTGGTCGCGCCCGATGATGCCGGCGGCGTAGAACATGAGCGCGCGGCACTCGAAAGAGAACCGGCCGAACGGATCGGCGATGGCCGCGCCCGGCAGCAGCCGGCCCATGTGCCCGACCATCTGCCGCAGGAAATCCACGACCTCGGGCACGTCGAAAAGCTCGCGCGGATCGTCCTCGTAACCCGACACGCACACGGTTAGCTCGGCCTTCGGATTGGCGCGCGCGAGCTTCACGAAATCGGCCGCGACCTCGGCGGGATCGCCCCATTGCCCGCGCTCGCCCGCGACGAACACGACGGCACCAAAGGGCGCGTTCATCGCCCGGCCCGAGGCGCCGCGAGCGCCCGCTGCTGCGGCCACGGCGGGTTGCGCGGGCTGACCGGGGGCTTGCCGCGGGCTGCCCGCAGCGCGTCGCGGGCCGCCCCCGACGCCTCGCGCAGCACGTCCCGCGGCACCGGCCGCCCGCTCGCGCTCGCCAGCGCGGCAACCCCTTGCATGAGCGCCGCAAGCTCGGCCGCGGTGCCGACCGGGACCGGCTCGCGCGCCGGCAGGGCCGCGAGGGCTGCCCGCTCGTCCGGCGGCAGCAGCATCGGCGCGGCGCGGTCGCGCTCTATCATCTGGCGGAAGGCGCGCGCGGCGAAATCCGACATTTTCTCGTCGCGGGCCCGGCAATGCTCGATGGCCGCGTTCCACGCGGCCTCGTCCATCGCCTTGATAGTCTTGTGCTGCCGCGCCTGCGGCTGCTCGGCTTCGGCCATGGTCTGCCCATTTCCTCGCAAAGTCTGCCCGCAAGTCTGCCCGCGCCCGCGCCCGGTTGCCAAGCCGGCCGCGGATCAGACTGCGCATTGAAGGGCCCTCGGCGCTCACGCTACCGTGAGTTTCAGTCGCCGTCGTGGCGACGCCCGAGGCCCCTATGCCGGATGGTTCTGCCCTTCCCCCGCTGTTCTTCCTGACCGCGCGCAGCCTCGGCGCCGCCATGCCCGGCTGTCCGGACCCCGCGGCGTGGGTGGAGGCGCTGCGGGCCGCGTGCGTCCGGTTCGCCGTCACCTCGCCCCGGCGCCTCGCCCATTTCGTCGCGCAGGTGGGCCACGAGTCCGGCGACCTCACCCGGCTTTCCGAGAACCTGAATTACAGCCCCGCCGGCCTGCGCGCCGTGTTCCCGAGCCGCGTGCCGGAATGGCTGGCGCAGCGCATCGGCCGCGCGCCCGGCCGCAAGGCCGACGAGGCGGCGATTTGCGAGGCCGTCTATGGCGGCCGTCTCGGCAACCGCGCGCCGGGCGACGCCTTCGCCTACCGCGGCGCCGGAATCATCCAACTGACCGGCCTCGACAACCACGCGGCCTGCGCCGAGGCGTTCGGCCTGCCGACCTGCGACGTGCCGGCCTTCCTGCGCACCAAGGCGGGCGCGGCGCTCGGCGCGGCGTGGTGGTGGCAGGCGCACGGCTGCAACGAACTCGCCGACGCTGGCGACCCCGACGCGGTTTCGCGCCGGGTGAACGGGGGCGACAACGGGCTCGCCGACCGCCGGCAACGCTACGCGCTGGCCCGGCAGGCGTTCGGGGCATGATCGGGCGCCGCGAAGCGGCCGGGCGGCTGCTCGGCGTGGCGGGCGTGGTGGCCCTGCCGCCCGCGCACCGGCTCGCCATGGGCGCGCAGTACGGGCTCGCCAGTTGGTATGGCGCCGCGTTCCACGGCCGCCGGATGGCGAACGGACGCCGGTTCGATATGTGGGGCCCGAACGCGGCGCACCGGACCTTGCCCCTTGGCACCCGCTGCCGCGTGACGTGCCTGCGCACCGGACTGTCGGCCGAAATCACCATCGAGGACCGCGGGCCCTATGTGGCGCCGCGCATCCTCGACCTGTCGCGCGGCACGGCGCGGCGGATCGGCATGGAGGGCGAGGGCGTGGCGCCCGTGGCCCTGGTGGTGCTCGCATGAAGCCCCCGCGCAAGCACGGCGGCGGGCACCCGCCCCGGCTGTTCACCGGCCGCGAGTTCGGCCGCCTGACGGTGCTCGGCGAGGCCGCGAAGCCGCTCAACTGCTCGCGCACCGGCAAGTGGTGGACGTGCCGCTGCTCGTGCGCCGAGGGCACGGTGCGGCCGATCTACGGCGATGCGCTGGCGAGCGGCGGGACGAAATCCTGCGGCTGCATCCGGCGCGAGAAAGCCTCGGGCCTCGGCCGGCGGTGGCTCGGCCGGACGCGCGACGGCCGGCGCGGCGCGGCGCTCGCGGGTGGCGCCGAGGTTCCGGCGACGCTATTCTAGCCGCGGCGATCGAAGTTTCCTCCTACTACGCACTAAGCCCGCGGGACCAACCCCCGCGGGCTTTTTTTTCGCCCGCGTCAGCCCCCGTCGCGCGCGCGCGCCCGCTCGCCCGGCGTGCGGCGGCCCGGCGGCGCGTCGAGCGCGGCCCGCAGCCGCTCAACCTCGGCCTCGGCCTGCCGCAGCCGGAACAGCGCGTCGCGCAGCGCGGCCTCGGCCACCCGTCGCGCCGCCATTTCCGCGGTAGCCACGGCGCGCCAGTCGGTTCCGCTCGCCTCAGGCTCGCGCGCGGCCAAGGCCGGGCTCGGGTTGCCGCTGCCGCTCGACGCCATCGCCTTCCCCCAACACGCGCCGCCAACCGTGCGCCGCCGCGGCATAACCCGCCGTCGCCGTTCTGGCGAGGGCTTCGGACGCGGAAAGGGCTGCCCCGCGGGCAAACCCCCGGCCGGATCGGGCAAACCGGGCCGGAAATCGGGCTGCCCGGCGCGCGCGGGTTGTTGCCGCAGCGGCGATAGCGGCTAGGCTGCCCGGCGATCCATGGGGGCCTGCGATGCCGTGCGGCCAATGCGACGCGCCCGCGTCCTGCGCGATCTTCGGCTGCCGCCGCGTCGAGGGCTCGCCCCTGGCGCCGGCCGAGGCCCCGCGGATCGCACCCGCCGCCCGAACACAGGAAATCCGCATGTCAGATGCCGCAGCGGCGCCGAGCGCCATCCCGCACATTCCCCCGCGCCCGCCCGCGCAGGCCCCGGCGCCGAGCTTGCCCGAGCGCGCCGTGGCGGCGGCTGCGGCGGCCATGCCGGCGCGCGAACGCGTGCTCATCATCCGGCAGGTGTTGAACGGGTTCATCGCCTCGCCGAGCGTGGACGGCGAGCCGCGCACCGAGGCGGTCGCCATAGACGCGGCCGGGCTCGCGCAGGTGGCGCGGCTTTGGGCGGAAAGCGCCGTCTAGCCGGCGCCGACGATCCACCACGCCGCGGCCGTGGCGATCGGCCAGAGCATCCACGCGGCGAGGCAGAACGCGGCCTCGATGGCGACGCAGACGGCGACGCCCGTAAGCGCGTCGCCGGACAGTCCGGGTTTCGCCTCGGGCTGCCGCTGCCGGAACGTGTAGATTCGCGCGCTCATGGGGCGGATTCCTCGGCCTGTTCGGCGGCGGTCGCGGCCTCGGCGGTCGCGGCCTCGGCTTCGCTGGCGCGCAGGATCGCCAACCGGGCGTCTATGGCCGTTTCCACGCCCCGCACGGCCTGCGCGTGCTCGGGGCCTATGGCGGCGATGCTGCCGAAGTCCGGCCCGTTGAGCGCCCGCCATTCGCGCAGCGCCGCCGCGGTCGGCGCGTCCTGGGCCTGCCGCACGGCCGCGCGCTGCCACAGGATCAGCGGCGCCGCGCCGGTTTTCGCGCCCCGCCGGATTTCGACCAGCCGGCCGTCGAGCGTGCGCAGCGGCAGCGGTTCCTCGGCCGGCTCGGGCAGCGGCGGGGGCTCGATAGTGTTCGCGCTGATGCGCCCCGCGTGTTCGAGCGGCGCGCCGGGCCGGGGCTGCCGCGCCGTGTTCTGCACCTCGCGCGGGGCCTCGCGGGGCGCGTCCTGCGCTTCCTCGGCGATGTGCAACCCTTTGAGCGCGTCGGGGAACACGTCTCGCAGCGCCCACGAGCGGGCGCGCATTTGCAGCATCCGGTCTGGGTAGTCGGTCCACGGGCCGGATTTCGTGTTGAGCTTTGCCCGCTTGGCGTCGGCCATGGAGAACCGCCGCTCGACCGGCCGTTCGCCCCGGCGCTCGATGGTGCAGACGGCAACCCGCGCGTCGCCCTCGCCCTCGATGGTTTCCGCGATGCCCGCGAACGCCGGATGCGAGCGCGCCACGGCAAGGGCCGCGTCGCCCCAAAGCGAGGGCCTGCCGTTGATGATTGAAATGTTCTGCATCGCCTGCAACGGCGGCAGGTTGAGTTCTCGCCCCATCTGGATCGCCACGAGGCAGGCGCCGGGCTTGCCCGCATAGTCGCGCGGGACCATGCCGCTATCGGCAAGCAACTCGGCGAATTTCATCGCCTCGGGCAAGTTCTGCGGCTCCAACGCGGTCGCGCGCGCGGGCCCGAGGCGGGCGAGTTCGTTCATGTGCGGTTCCTGATGCTGACGGAGCGCGGGCCGGGCGCGAGGCGGGCGCCGGGCACCGCGCCGGGCCCTAGCTCGCGCAGGGTGCGCGCGATGCTTTGCTTGTCCGGCTCGGGGTCGCGGGCGCGCCAATACCGGGCGGGCACCTGGGCCGCGTCGGTTATCTCGACGCGCTCGGGCGCGAGCGCCGAAACCGTGTGGTGCTCTAGCGGCCATTGCAGCACGCCGAGGCCGGCGAAGGCGTCGCCGAGGGCCTGCCGCAGCGCGGCCTCGCCCCGGTGCGCCGCGGTGCGGTGCAGGCCGAGCGCGTGGACGGCGGCGAGCAGCGCCCGCCCCGCCGCCTCGGACGCCATCACGGCCTCGGCCGCGTGCTGCATCGAGGCGTCGAGGCTGTTCGCCCCGCTGGCCGCGACGAGCCGGGCGTGCATGGCGTGCAGATGCGCCTCGGCCTGCCGCAGCCCGTGCGCCAGTTCCGGCACGTCGAGGCGCGGCGCCTCCACCCGCGCGAGCGCGGCGCGGAACGCGACCTCGGCATCTACGGCGCCCGGCGGCGGCCCGGCTTCCGCGGCGGCCGGCACCGGCTAGGCGCGGCCGGCGGCGAGGCGCAGCGGGCGGTCGGCGAACCGCTGCTCGGCGGGCACCGGCAGGGCCTCGGCCTCGGCCGCCTCGGCGGCGAGCGCGTCCATGCGGTCGGCGACGCGCTCGGCGTGCTCGGGATGCCGCCGCAGGTGTTCCGCGAGGTTACGTAGTTCCACGCTGTGCATCGGCCGCCCCCTCTATGCCGGGGCACGCTATCGCCGCGGTGGCGAGCCGCGCAACCCCGCCAAGGGGCTGAATCCGACGTGGGGTTTGTAGCGCGTGTGCCGCGGCGCACACCCGGCCGGCGCGCCGGCCCCGCCCGCGTGGCAATCTCGCACGGCCGATAGTGTTTTCATTTTTTCAACGCGCGGGAACCCTTGCGCGGATTGCAACCGGGCATCTAAGAACCCGCCATCGCTTCATGTAACCGGCCCGCAACATGGCGCGGTGCCACGGAGGTTGCGCGCATGGGCCGGCTGCTCACCCCAACGGTTCGCCCCGTCGAGGACGGCGGGCCGCCGCCGGGACGCTACGCGCGCGCCCTGGCCGAGCACCCGGAGGACGCGCCGATCACATGCACCGGCTGCGCGCTATGGGAAGTGGGTTGCGACCTCGCCCGGCAGGCCGCGCCGTTCGCGCCCCGGTGCCCTAGCCATCCGATGCGCAGGGCAGGCTATTTCGCGGAAATGGGTCCGGTTCATGCGGCGAAGTATCGCCGTTCTGGATGCCCGCCGCCGCCTCCATTCGCAGAACGGCGCGCCTGAGTTCCGGGCGCAGCCCGCTCCAATCGCCGAGCAGTATCCAGCGCGGGCAAACGTCGTACTCGACGCAGAATCGGGTCAGCGCGAGCACGTCGATATCGTTCGCCGCGTGCTCGTACTTCCACCACACGCGTTGATCGACGCCGATACGGCGGGCCGCGTCGGCGGATACGGGCTCCACCAGCCGGCGCACGAACGCCAGCCGGGCGGCCCAATGCTGGCGGTACGCCACGCGGTCGGCGTCGGCCTGCCGAAACGACAGCTTCGCGGGACCAGGGGGCTTGCGTCGGTTCGGCATCGGTCGCGTTTACCAAAATGGCGATAACCGGCCTAGACGCCTGTTTCGGCGAGTCAAGCCCGTAAATCCCCCGAGCACCGATTGAACCCTCGCCGGGCCGGCGATACGTTCCGGCTCATGCAGCACGCCCGCATCGTTTCGGACCTCGGCGGTTATCTGGCCCTGGCGCGGGCCCTGCGCGTCGCCCCGAACGTGTCGTGGCGATGGGGGCAGATACGCCCGATCCCGGTGCGCCAGTGGCGCGCGGTGGTGCGGCTCGCCGAGGCCCGCGGCCTGCGGCACATCACGCTGGAGGGGCTGCTCGCCGGCTACCTCGCGGCGCAGCGCCCGGCGAATGACGCGGGGGGGCCGGCGCCGAGGGGAAAGGACCGATCCGCCGCGCGCGCCGCGGCGTGAGGGCCGGCGCCCGTGCTGGTCAACCAAAGCCTAAGCGTCGCGGATGAGATCGACGCCCTCGGGCCCGAGCCGGCGAAGCGCAAGCGCGGCGCGCCCGAGCTAGCGGCGCAAACGGCGATCGTGAAGGCCCTCGCCCTCGCCCTTCCGGCCGGCGCCGTGGTGTTCCGCGTCACCAATGAGCAGCAGCCGCGGCCCGGCGCCACGCCTCAGCAGCGGATGCGCTTCCACGAGGCGCGCAAGCGGACGGGCGTTTGCCCCGGCTTCCCCGACCTCGGCGCGCTGCTGCCGGGCGGCCGGGCGATCTTCTTCGAGGTGAAGGCGCCCGCCGGCCGCGTGGACCCGCGGCAGGCCGAGCTTCACGCGCACCTGCGCGCCATCGGCTTCCCCGTGTTCGTGGTGCGCGGCGCCGACGAGGCGGCCGAGGCGGTGCGCGCGGCCGGCATCACCCCCCGACAGTCGAGGCTCGACCCATGACGCAGGGCAGACCCGCGGGCAAACCGCGCAAACTCGATTGGGACGCGATCCTCGACCGATGGGCCGCGGGGGCGAAGCTCCATGCCATCGCCGACGCCCTCGGCTACCCGGCCGGCAGCGTTTCTCGCGTCGTGCACCGTGGCCGCGAGGCCGGCGACCCGCGGGCGGTGCGGCGCTACGGCGCCGAGGCCCGGCGCACGGCCAACGGCGATTTCATCGGCCCTTATTGGCTCGACCCGCGGCAACTGCCGCTGTTCCCCGATGCCGAGGCCGAGGCGTCGTGAGCGGCCGGCGCGTGTGCCCGTGCGGGCGGGCGTTCTGGCACCTGCCGCCCGAGGGGCAGGCCCCGGCGCGGCTGTGCCTGCCCTGCGCGTGGCGGGCGCTGCAAGCCGAGCTAGAGGCCCTGCCGCCCGCGAATCGGCGGCGCCGGAAGGCGGCCGAGGCGCCCGCGGCGGTTCCATCGGGCGAGGCCCGGCCGTGACGCGGCGCAGCGAATCGGGCGAATCGGGATCGTTCGCCGTGAACGGCGCGCGAACAGCGGCCGGCCGGCAGAACGCCGCTAGCACGGACGCGCGCAATGGCGCTGAAATGGAAAGGCCCGGTGCCGCCACAGCACCGGGCCCAACCGCACAAAGGAACCGAAACCCGAACGGGCCCCCCTCAGGGCCTATCCGAAACAACACACCAGAGATTTCCAGAATGGCGATGATTCAAACCGCGCGCAAGTCGCGCGTGGACACGGCCGCGCGCGGCGCGGCTGACGGCCGGGCAGACCAGCGGGCAGACCTACCCGAAAAATGGTCAGCCCGAGGGCTAGCGGCGCGGCTCGCTGCCAACGCCCTCGCCCTGCAAGCCCTGGTCGAAAGCCGTCCCGTCGTGGCGACCGGCGCCGTGCGCGGGCTGGCGGCCGACCTCCGGGCCGACGCCGAGGCGGCGCGGGCGCTCGCGGACGCGGTTCGCCGGATCGGGGGCGCCGGCTGATGTGCCACCACGCGACGAATTGGGGCGGCGCGGTTCGCGTCGGCAACAGCACGGCGAAGCACCTGTTGCGGGTGCTTTGCGACCGGGCCGACGCCGAGGGCGCGTGCTTCGGCAAGCGGGCGAAGCTCGCCGACGCGCTGGAAGTCAGCGAGCGCGCGGTGCGCGAGGCCGAGGAATGGCTGCGGGCCCTCGGGCTGCTCGCCGTCGAGTTGCGCGACCCGACGAACCGCGACCGCGCGACCTTCATTTATCGCCTCGCGGTCGGCGCCGCGCAGCCGACCGCGGCGCAGATCGCGGCGGCCAAGGCGACCAAGGACCGGCGCCGCAACGGCGCGGCCGAGGGCGGAACGGTCGGCGGCGACACCCGGAACCACGTTCCCGACAAGGCGGCCCGAGGTGGAACCACGTTCCCGCTGACCCGGAACCACGTTCCACCTGACCTGGAACCACGTTCCACCCCCTCTATAGATGAACCACCAATTAACCATCCTAGAACCTTAACCCCCCAACCCCCCGCGAGCGGGGGGCCGGGCGCGGCCGATCATTTCGATAGGTTCAAAAGGGCCTATCCCAAGCCCGATGGCATGGCGGCGGCCGAACGCGCCTTCGCCCGGCAGGTGCGGAAGGGGCACGACCCGGAAACCATCCTCGCGGGCCTCGACGCCTGCATCGCGCTCGGCGCGCTCAATCCGGCCGAGGGCGGGCGCTACTGCCCCGAACCCGCGAAGTGGCTGCGGCAGGGCCGTTGGCGCGATTGGCGCGAGCGGGCGCGG
>Ga0058704_10000191_pt1 | contig 33140 bp, 30 predicted proteins | sample AgamicMgSfe_FD_71363 | JGI IMG/M metagenome (GOLD analysis project Ga0058704, IMG submission 71363) | Agave microbial communities from Guanajuato, Mexico - Mg.Sf.e | ecosystem: Host-associated > Plants > Phyllosphere > Phylloplane/Leaf | place: Guanajuato, Mexico | collected 2012-05-30
TGATGCAGGAGGGTTGGGGGTGGTGTTTGACTGTTTGCGCCTGTTTGGCTGCGGTGTTCCGTCCAGTATCAATTGGGCGGGAGAGGGGTGTGGAGCTTGACGTAGGTGCGGTTAAGATGGACCATCAATAATGCAGCGCCTGGTGATGATGGGACGGGTAGGATGGGCCTCCACGTTCTTCGTGTGCGACGATTTCGATGGTGACGGTGTTAGCCCAGGTGATAGGTTGGAGGTGTCACGGGACCGAGGGTGGTGCGCAGGATGCAGGAGAAGCTTTCGGGGGGGGGAGGCTTCTAGAAGGAGTGTACTTGACAGAAGGTAGTCAGATGGGAGGAGGGGAGGGAGGGGAGAGAGAGATAGAGAGAGAGAGAGAGAGAGTGGAGAGTGGAGAGTGTGAGTGATGATGAGATCGTGTTGGGGGAGTTGTGGGGGAAGCTCCCAAGAGACGAGACTCGCACATCGTCACCTCTCGAAAAGCTTGGGTCCCTTATCGGCCATCTGCGGGGTCGCGCCATATCGCTCCCGCCTGGCCCGGCGCTAGAAGAGGCGTAGAAGCGGGTGGGGAGACGGCAATACCCGACGGCGGAAGAAGTCATTGAGAATACCGGTGTCTTTCACAAGCATCGTGGACTGCAAAGTACATCACAATCTCCTTTTCCCCCGGCGAGAACTACACATCCGTGAGTCTGGCGGTCACGGAGAGCAGATATCGCGGCGAAGGAGAGAGAAAGACCAACAGACTTGTGAGAGTAAAGCCATGCTATATCAGAGACCGTCCGGGCGAAGAGGAACCGTTTCGAACACCTCGCTGTCAAGTCTTGCCATCTTCGACCCGCGGCATGACTGTTGCCTTGCCTTTCAATCGCTTCCCGCTCACGCCGACAACGTGACTTAGTTGCCCCTAGTCGACCGTGGCAACCCATGTTTCCCCTTCATCTTACCGGTGCATCGATCCTGTCTTCAGTAGAGGTAGCCGGCACGTCGCTCGCCCTACTGAAGTTCGAAAAGACGGTTACCATAACCACTCCCGTTTGTCGCCGAGGTGCAAATGTGGGTTGGCTCGAGCTTGCGTTCGATAGTACCAGTGTATTGCGTTAACTATGTACCTACATGACCCGGTCGCATGTTGTGATTATTGTTGACGATGAGAGACCGTAGCATACTGTATACTACCTACTGTTACTACATATGTCTGTACGGTAGGTAGGTACATACATAGTACCTGGAGTTGGCGGTACTTTAGCGCTTCCACCTAAATTTGGCTCTCGGCTCCCGTGTCAAGACTCCAAGACCAGACGTGTGATCGGCTGGGTGAAGCTCCTGTCGTCTTTCCTTTTCACCTTCACATCGCATTTTTATCCACATCACACCCCCTACATGGACCATCGCTAGTGTGTTGGATTCTTCCACCGGCCTCATCATCCTTTGCGCTTCCGCGCGCACTCTTCCATCCCAAATATCATCACACACTCACCCAACCTCCCCGCTATTCTTACCTGCCCCCACCCCCGTCGAGCGCGCGCGCGCCGCGATGAGCTTCAAGTTCACCTGGCCGCACGAAGCCTCCCAAGTCTTCGTCACCGGCACCTTCGACAACTGGTCCCAGAGCGTCCGACTTGACCGCACCGCCACCGCGCACGAGAAGGAGGTTCAGCTACCCAAAACGGACGAGAAGATCTTGTACAAGGTACGTGCAGTCGGCAGGCTGGGCGAGCCGCGAGATAAGGCCGAGCCCACTCCAAACTCCACTCCACTCCTGAATCCTTGCACAACGCGCGGGATCGGGTTGCCTGCCTGACTTGCCAACAACATCCACCTCCGACTTCACTTGGCTGACTTTTCACCTCTTCTTCTCATTGTAGTTCGTCGCCGACGGCCAGTGGATGCACGATCATACCGGCAAAACCGAAACCGATCCGCACGGCAACGTTAACAACGTGCTGTATCCCGCCGACATCACCCACCCGTCCTCCTCCCCTCACTCCGCCAACATCTCGTCCGTCGCGCCTGGTGCTAGGTTGGCAACCCTTTATCACGAGCGCTCTTCTGCCATCAACACCACTGACCATCCCACAGCACGACTGCAATGGCCGGTCAACAACCTCTCGAACGTGAGAGGTCCGCGGCGAGCGACAGCCTGCCGGGTGCTTTCCCGGAGACGCCTGCGGTCACCTCCGAAAACCAGACCTTCTCCGTCAACCCCATCCCGGCGTCCGAAGGTGCAGGCAACCCCGTACACCTCTCTCCCGGCGACAAAGTCCCCAACCCATCGTCCATCAACGACAACTCGGTGACGTCGCAGGTCCACGACGACCCATCTCTCAAGAGCAGCGCACGAGATTCGGAGCAGACCTTCGGAGTAGCGCCGATCCCAGCATCGGGCGGCGTGGGCAACCCCGTGCATCTGCAACCTGGTGAGAAGGTGCCAGATGCGAGCACAATCACCGGCAACACCACCACCAGCAACGTGAAGCTCGACCAGGAGTCTTGCGAGAGGAGCGATGCCGGTGCGCCCGTCTTGCCGGCTCCGCTCAGCCCGCAGAGCGAGCGTGAAGCGGCCGGGGCGTCCATCTCCGGGCTCGGCCGGCAAACGAGCAACGTGATCCCCGAATCCAGCATGGGCATGGGCAAGGATGCGCCGGCGCCTATCGATGCTGGCTCGCCCATGTCGTCATCCGTGGCGCCTCAAAGCACCACCAACGAGCTTGCCGGACGGCAGCCCATCGAGCCGCGTGGCGTGCCGCAGGTCGTCGCCGAGAGCCAACGGGCCGCCCACGTCGATCCGGAGGCATTCGCGAGCCCACAAGCTCTTCAAGAGAAGAGCGAGCTGGAAAACGAGCTGCACAGCAAGGTTCCCGAAGCGCCCGCTACCACGGAATCGATTGGTCAAGGAAAGGGTGAGAACAACGCTGGGAACGCCGGCATGGCCTCCGGAGGTGTCGCGGCCGCGGGTGCTGCAGCGGCAGGGACGGCGTACGCCATGCGCGACAAGGTGCACCAGTCAACAGGAAAAGATCCGGTCTCCATGCTCCCTCAATCCGTGCAAGATAGTATCAACAGCATGAACAGCCAGGGGGGCCAGTATGAGCCGAACGAGTCGTATGACCCCAGCATCGCCTCCCTCCCGCAGCAGACGGCCGCCGGCGAAAACGTGAGAGTGCCATCCGATGCCGAGATCGCACCAGGCACTGGCACCCACGTCCCAAAGGAAGTTATCACCTCCCAGAAAGAAGCCCACGTCGACCCGGAGGCGTCAGGAAACCCAGAAGCAGTCGAGGAGAAACTCGCGATCGAGAAGGAATTACTCCGCAAAGTGCCCACCTCCGAATCCACCGGCGAGCCCGCGCCCTCCGACTCCGCCGCCCTAACCCCCGTCGCCCCGACGGAAAAATCCTCCACCGGCGCCCCGCAGCTCTCCGACCCCGTCAGCGGCGTCTCGCCCCTCAGCATGGACGCGCAACCCACCACCAGCCTGAACGCCCCCGCCAGCGACCCCGCCGTCCCCTCCAGCGTCGAGCGTACCCTCGCCCCGGAAGCGCGAGAGCCAATGGACAGCCGGGACATCAGCCCCATGAGCAAACCGACCAATCCCATGGACACGACCACCACGAACCAACAAACCCAACCCACCGTCACGACCGGCACCGAATCGAGCACAACTCCCGCCACGTCGACGAGTACGCCCGTGGGCACGCCCCGCCGTCCCGGAGTGGAGAACACGACGCCGGGGAAAAGAGGGTCGTTCATCGATCGGATGAAGGGCACGCCCGAGTCGAGCAAGACGGCGGAGAGCGGCGGGAAGGAGAAGAAGAAGGGGTTTTTCGGGCGGATCAAGGAGAAGATGATGCAGTAGAGTCGGGTGCCCCCCCCTGATTAGCCTCCTTTCTTGTTTCTTTTTCCTCTTTGTGCCGAATTTTTTCTTGAGACCTTGCTTGTTGGACCTGTTGTTTCTAATTCCCCCCCGCAAAGAGCTAGTATGAAAGCTTGTGTGTATAAATATGTAATCATTTTCTCTTGCCCTGTCTTTCCTGGGGCCTGTGAATGATGCTTTGATATGGTACCATTTTTTGGGTGGTAGCGTGATCGACAGATTCTTAGATGGACTTCATTTCTTCGCCGTTTTGTTCCTGTTCTTCTTCTTCGCCTCCTCCCCCTTCTGTCGCGCCGTGGGATAGCTAGGACGGCACTCGCTCGCGCCTCATTGGGAACTGCAGCGCGTTGACTTGAGACGATACCCATACTATGTACTTAGTACGTACATATCACACCTTCCTTCCACTAACCTCCTGTCCGCTCTTTCCTCACCTCCTCACCCCAGAAACCCTGTCCTCCGCCATTCGACAGTGCATCACGAGTGCTTGCTTTCCAGGTGCTCGATCCCTTACATAACACCCTGCATGGCCATTGCGCCGTCCTGCCATTGCGCCGTCCTGTACAACAAGCCGGGTCCAGACCTCAATTGGCGAAAAACCACCTACACTACATCTTCGACTACGTATGCAGTATACAAAGCCCGGAAAACTTCCGCATACTATCGTCCCGCCCATCAACCGAACAACTTCCCCCAAAATGACTGTGGCCTTTCTTTCTCCATCACGGGTCTTCGGTTCCGTCGCTCGGTGTCTCTGCGACTTGGAACCTTAACTTCTTCTTCTTCTTCTTCGTCTTTCCAGACTTGTTCTCTTTCTCCTCCAGACCGATGACGGTGATGGTGGTGGCGATGTCTGCGATGTGATTTGCCCTCGTCCGAGCTCGCGGGAGCAGCAGCATCGTCGTTCTTCGGTCCGTCGTCTTGTTGACGAGGCGAATTCGACGGCAGCGTCTGCTCTCCTCGACTCCGACCCTCGCTCGTGCGGCGAGGTGACGGCGCAGTCCGCGCCAGCGACTCACCACCCGTGTGCGATCTTCTTCGCAGCGCAGGTCGTCCACCGCCCTTCCCATCCCGTTCAGACCGATGTACTGGATCCGGCTCCCGGCCTGAATCCCTTCGACGCCTTTCCCGCCTGGCAGCCGCTTCCGCCTCTTCTCGTGAGATTCGCGCATTCTCGGCCGCCGCAGCCTTCCTCGCCTCCCGCCGGATCGCGCGGCGTTCTTCGTCTTCGACGCGCCGGCGCTCGGCTTCCGTCTGACGGGCTTCTTCCGCTTCCCTCCAGCGGCGGTGCTCGATCTCCGCAGCTACTGCTCTTTCGGCGGCAGCCCTGGCGGGTATGCTCTTGCGGCGCACTCTGTTGTGTGGGCGGGTTTCGCTGTCGTTGCTGTAGCGGCGGGTGCGATGCTCGCTTGCGCCGGGTTTGTCTGAGGAATGTTTGAGTTCGGGGGGTCTCTTGCTTGGGCGCGCCCAGTGGTCGGCTCGGTGCCTGTGGGAACTGCTTTTGCTCAAAGTTGGGGAGGGAGGGGCGTTTGGGACAGGGTTGGTGGGCTTTGGGGAATCTGGAGGGTTCTTGGGCTCAGCACTGGAGCGGAATGGTGCTGCTGGTGCTTCCTGCTGGTTGCGGAGTCTTTTGGCTTCGATGTCCGTTGCTGCAGGCTGCTCGACTTTCTCAGTGCTCTCATCGGCTTCCTTGGTAACCAAAACCCCAGTAATAGACTCCTCCGATGGTGCATTCTCAACGGTGCATTCATCGGCCCTGACCTCCCCTAACGCCTCCATCTCATCTTCTGCCGGAGCATCGACGTTAGTGATCTCGGCGGTCTCCGTAGCCGGCTCCTCAGCCGCTTTCTCCGGGACAGCGTTTGCAAGTGCTCGTGCTTCAGGCTTGTCCTCCGCTGAACCGAGTGGAGTCGCCTCGGCTTCCGTGACAGACTCGTCCAGACCCTCCTCTTTTGGCTCGGACGCCCCTGAATGGCTGAAATTTCCTCCGTCCTCTGCTAGATCATCCTCAACGGCCTTCGCGGCTGGTTCACCTTCAGCAACGAGATCTGTGGCAATCACTTCTGCATCGGACGTCCCGGAGGGTAGCTCGACTGCTTCCTCAACCTTTTCATCGGTAACCTCTACAACTGATCTGAGTGTCTCTTGTGCTTCCTTCACAAGACTCTCACCAAGATGATCAGGCTCGCTCTCTTGCGCGCCGTCAATGGGCGCAGTACCCTCGTCAACGCGGTCAGGGTCGCTCCCTTGTGTATCGTCATCGACAGGGGGACGACGTACCGCATGGCCGTTAGGCAACGGTTCTGCTGATACCGACCTATCATCATCCTGATCGATTTCCCCCTTGTCCGTGTCTTTATCACGAGTAAGCCCTTTCGCATCTCCAGACCTCTTACTCTCCTCGACCTTCGCAACATCACTGCTCACTTCCGGTCCCGCAGATTGCGTCTCGTCATTCGGGTTATCCTCATCGCCTGGATTCGCGCCGTCCACAGGGCTTAATATCGACTCCGCTGGTGACTCGGGTTCACTGCTCGATAATCCCTCGGCATCCACAACAGCGTGGTCGCTCTCTTCGGTGATCACGAGAGCAAGTCCTTTTGTACTCTCGTGGAAGGGTGAAGTTGCCTCTTCACTGTCTTCTTGCGCACGCTCTTCCAACTCGATTCCCGAGCTCGGGTCTGGTCCAGCATTAAGCGGACCTTCAGCATGCTGATGGCCGCTATCAGCCACTTCAGAAACCTCCTCTGGGCGTCCCTCGCCTTCGCCTGAGTTCCATGCGCTGTCATCGGCAGATTCGACCCTCGCATAGAGATTTCCACCTGTCCTCGCTTGCTCTGCACTACCTGCTTGCGTGTCTTCTGCTGCACCATCATTTACCATGGGTGAATCAAGAGGCATCAAGAACTCTGGTAATGTCCCGGGTATAGGTGGGCGCGTTAACGTCTCGTCAGCGTCCAGTGTCAAAGGTGGCGGTGGTGGTGGTGGTGGCGGCGAAAGATCGATTCCTTCAACGTCCGGAGAAGGCGGCATTGGTGCTGGCAGCGGAACATCGATCCCCAATCCAGCCAGGCTGTCGGGTAACTTCTTCGATGATCCCTTCTTTGGCTTTGCCTTCTCATTGCTGGCAGAGCCTAGAATCTTCTTACTCTTCACCTTCTCCGAGGGCATTTCGTCAGACAGAGCTGCACTCGGCCCGCAAAGGTCAGTGTCGGGTGGAACTTCCGCCTCAACATTCGCGATGGGTGGCATATCCGATTGCACGTTGATCTCGTCCTGAGCACTCGCATGCTCCACGTTGGGGTGTTCGTCCAACGTCATTGCCAGTAGCACCTCGATTGGCTCTGGGTTTGGAAAAGGCACTATAGGCATCAGCTGTGGCGAGCCCAGTGACTCGTCGATCACAGCCACGATATCCTCCGGTAGACTGCCGCCTGGCACTGCGACTCTCTTCTTCGCTTTGCTTCTGGCGCTCTTCTTCTTCTTGCGAGTCGTAGGCTTCGGCTCGGGTGTTCCTGGGGCGAAGCTGACCCTTTTGTCACCGTGCTCTCCCGAACCGTCGGTGAGACTCTCTGGAACGGGCGAATCTGGAGTTGTAGGCGAGGCCAAGATCACGACTGCTACATTGTCCTCTTCTGAGATAGCAGGACCAGAGTTCTCCTTTGCAGACTCGGCGGCAGCCTCAGGCCCGGTAGGCTCTATCTGTTCAGCAACCATGTTCTCGTCCGTGTTCTGCACACTCTCAACTACCGGCGGGTTCGTCGGCGGTGATGATGGTGCTCGAAGCGGCTGCACAACGTCTCGTTGCTTCTCACTCTCCCGAGCTAGTCGCGCCGCAGCCCCTGAACGCGAGCTCGCATTATCATTTTCTTCCGGCTGGTTCAACGTAAGGTCACGATCTGCAGGATGCGGCTCATCAACTTCAGAGATAGTTGCTCTGGGTACAGGAGCTCCTGGCTGCGGCTCTACGTCTGAGAGCGGCCCTAAACCTCCTAAGGCCACTGCCTTGTGTTAATTTAAGTAGTAGCTCCCTTGAGTCATAGATTTTACCTTCTGCACCTGATGGCTCCTCTTCCAGGCTGTCCTCGTCGTTGTCCTCCGACTGCTCGTCATCGGTTGGCGGTGGTAGCTTGTACTTGACCTTATAGGTCATCGGTGCATAAGCTCTACCGACGTCGTCCGCGGCTATCATGGGCGACGATGGGCCGCCTCGAGCGGGCAGAACGCTCTCTTTTGGATCTCTCCATGTTGCAATGTTGACGGTCCTGAGATCATAGCGTTTCCTGATAGACGGAAGATCAGACATGATGGCAAAGCTTGAATAGGTGCTTGCGAAATGAATGGATGGACAACATCACATGTAAGGAGCTCGAGAGATCAAATACACGCCTGCCAAGTCAAAGATTGTAGTATGAAGCTGAATCGAGACCTTCATCGTGTCATCTTATGAAGGGTTGGTAGTCACAGAGGTACCGAACATATCATGAGCTGTCCCATTGGCACTTCGCGACCACACGATCAGTCTTGTGACTCTTGTCTCTGGAAGTCTATCAAAGCGACCGCTGTCGAAAGCCATCCACGTCGACGGGCCCAGTGTCAATGTCGAGCCCGAAGCGCCGTCACACCTACCAGCCAAAAGTCAGATCTGCGGCAAATGATGGGCATGAACGACTTAGCGCTGCAGCTTACTGGCGACAGGCGCCACATCAGACGAGACATGCCGGAAGAATCTCGTTACTACGGGAGGAGCTGCGTTGCGTCCCGCGACGAAACGCATAACGAAGCGGGAGGGCATGCGAGTGAGGACGGAATCGCCCTAGCGAGCGAGCCATCGATATGCATTGCCGTCGTCACTAGAAGTCGACGTTGGGTTCCAATGCATAGACAGGCCTCCGATAGGGTCGCCCGCAACGCCTTGCATCTTTGTACGTCGTGACTGGTCCCGGCGCAATTCGTGAGCGATATCTGGCACACTGACGCGGGTTGGCTGATAAGGGTTCTTCATCATATGCCTTTGTCCTCAAGCAAGGAAGCTATACAATCGGGCAGCAAAATGTCAATGTACACTGAAGATGTGTTTCAGTAGACTGCACTAGAGGGAGGAGTTGACGTGGCGCCCTTTTAGACGGTCCATGGTCGTGCCGAGCCGAAGCCGCACGGGTGGTTCGCCAAAGTCACATGACTAGTAACCACCACCCTAAGGGATGAACTAGGTACATAACCGCAGCAGTGTACGGATACATTAAGTAGATAGCATTGAAATACATACTCGTTCCGGCTACGAACATACCGCGCGACTCGCCATGCTAACGTCAGGCTCAAGTCCAATGCCGTCGTGCTTGGACTTCGCACCTCCCGTCGTATGACCTCCAACATTACTATAGTGCTTCTCGCCTTCGTCCGGCGTTGCGACAGCCGTCTCATCAGAGCTATCCGCCTCCTCTTCCTCTTCCTCTTCGGCCTTTCGCTCATCCTTCTGCTCCTCCTCCACCGGCGGCCGATCAGGCTGGCTCGACATCCCAGCCACCTCACCCGTTTTCTCCTGCTCATCGAGACTCGGCCGCTGCATCGCGCTCGCCCTGGGCCGCTCCGCCTCACGCATCTCCTGCCTTCTCTTCGCAAAAAGCCTCTCGACATCATGCCCCTCTTTGCGAACCCGCAAAGCCCGGTTCGCCGTATTGACACTTTCGAGCGCGCCGTTGACATCCCACGCCTTCTTCTCCTTCCTCAACTTGTACCTCCCCACCACATTGCCCCCGAGCGGACCGTAGTATTCGTGTGCTTTGTCCCAGATCTCCTGATAGACCCTCCACCCCTCGTCAACCCGCTCATGGACGAACCTCACCAGCTGCTCCTTGTTCTCGCCGTCTTGCGCCTGCAGTGCGCGGGTATCCTTTTGTCCTTGGATGATATGCGCTTTCCGCACGAAGCTTTTCGATCCCGGGTCTTCGGACTTCTTCTCGACATACTTGATCAAGCCCTTGCCGATATAAGCGGGTGGAGCGACGACGGCGCTGACGTTCTTCAGCACGAGACCGCCCACGCCTTTGCCGATGCCCTTGCCGAGCGCGGCGATCTTGGCCGGCATGGAAACCGCGTCCTTCCAGTCGCCCACGGGTTGCATCACGAGCCCCGTCCACCCGTCCCACACGCCGTAGGCGAACTCTTTGCGAGCCGCGGTGCAGCCAGATCTGAAACCGGTGATGCGCACGGGCTTTCGAACGGTGGCATCACCCCAGAGACGAGGCGCATTGTGGAAACCTTGCGCGACGGCCATGTGGAGATCGATCGGCATCGTGAGGAGCGCCCCACCACTCCGTTTGAAACCCCAGCCGATGTCTTCGGCGACTTGCATGGGTAGTGGTTCGGATCCCGTCGACATCGCCGAAGCTGTCGTAGTGTTGGTTGCCTCGCGTGTATTCCGTGGTCTCTGGTGGCTGAGGCGAGGATTGGTGCCTTCAAGATCCTCAGTCGCCTCGCGCTTCTCAGATGGTACCTGAGCTGCCTTCTTCTCTCGTCGATTCTGTCTCCGCTTATGGGCCGCCTGCCTCTGGCGTTGATGCTCCTCATGCTTCCGAATATGCTTCGCTATGCGTACGGGTACCATTCCTACGCCCTCGCCGATATTGTATAGTGAATCAGTCATCGCGCCTACACTGCCAGTAATCGGTTCGCCCGGGCCGTCGAAGTCATTCCATTCATAATGCCGGAGCAGCTTCAGGTCACTCCACTCAATTTTACCCTTCTCGTGCAGAAGCTCAGCCGCCAGCGCAGAAAGCCGTAGCGAGGACTTCTTCAGCCGCCACACCGCCACCCGGTCTTCTAAAATCGAGCACCGCATGCTGTGCCGACCGGCCAACGGCAAACTTCGATGAAACGACCTGACAGCGTTCAGGGCACCGTCACCTTCTTTCGAGATACTCTCGGCAACCTTCTGCACGTTGACTTGCGCTTCTTCAGTCAGGCACTGCTTAATGCCCTCCGCGAGACGCTCGACAGTGAGCTTCTTATACGGTATGCACTGGTGTGCTCCGGCTTTTGCTTCAGCCACCATTGCGCCCCAGAAGGGTTGATCGCCAAAGAACGGCACGATGAACGTGGGCTTGCCGCACTTCAGACCGATCGCTGTCGTGCCGGCTCCGCCATGGTGGACCACCGCTTTCACTCGAGGAAACAACCAGTCGTGCGGGGTATTGCCCAGCATGAAGATGTTAGACGGCGTGTTCTTGTTGTCATTGCCCAGTCCACCCCAGCCTTTATTGACCAATGCACGCACGCCAGCCATTTCGACAGCCTTGAAGATCATCTCCGTGAACGCATTCGGATCATCGACCACAATGCTGCCGAATCCGATATATACGGGCGGCTCGCCGGCGTCTAGAAAGTCCGCAAGTTCCTTGTCAGGTTTGTAAGCGCTGGCCATCTCCAGAAAGACGAAACCAGCCAAGTCGACCTCGGGACCCCAATCCTTCGGTTTGGGCACGAGAGAAGGACTCCACATGTACGTATAGGGCACCTTCATCCGATAGAGCGCGCCCGGTGCCCACAACGAGCTGACTGGCTCAAGGCTTAAGGTCCTCTCCCGAAACCGGTTCACGATGTCTCCCAAACCTTGCCACGTCATCATTTCCACCAGCGGATACGACATGAAATTGACATAGTGAGTGTCAACGTTACTTTTCTGCGCTTTGATGTTTGCCAGGGGATGCGGGAAATCCTGCGTAGGGCTGTAGGGAAAGGTGAACATCATGTGCAGTGGGACGCCCAGCTTTTCGGCGATATGAACGTGGGCCATCGACGGCGGGTTGGCGATTATAGCATCCGCGACGAACGGACTCCTGTCGCCCATCATTTTCAGATTATCCTTGTCCTTCTCGTCGTCGGTAGTATTGATGCAAGCGCGCCAGAAGCCCTCAAACATCTCGCCCATCGCAGCACGTCTCCGTTGGACCTCGCCTTCACGCAACGTCTGCAGACTTGGGATCAAGCCGGGATTCTTCACCATGAACGCCATCAGCTCGGAGGGATCGCCACCGACGCTGAAGAACTCGAGTCCGTTCTCTTCTTGCACAAAGTCGCGGAAGGTCGGATGGCTCGCGATCCGCACGCGGTGGCCGTAGTCCTGTTTCAATATCTTGCCGATCTTGAGAAATGGCTGTATGTCACCACGACTTCCGATAACCATGATCACGATGTTGAGGCGTGGTTGCGACACGGTTTGACGCAATGACGATGCGACAGACTCGGCGTCATCGTCTGTTCTCGTGGCCTGGGGTGGGTTCGAGGCTACCTCTTGTTCGCGCGCTTGTTGCTCGTGACGGCTTGGGATGTTCAGGTGATGTTTGATACTCTGACCCAACGCCCTGGCAATGTAGCCTCTGTTGGCCGTCTCGTTGATAGAGATGTTCAGTCTACCGTCCCTCTTCGAGACGCGACCTTTGGTTTTAACCTGCTCGTTGTCCAACTTGAAACGCGAGTAAGAGTGTCCTCTTTTGGCCTGCCTCCTACGCTCCTGTTGTGTCTGATCGTCAGATCCGTCCACCTGCTGTTGCGGCCGTTGCGGCCTGCCCTTCTTTTGCGGCGCCTCATCTTCGGACGAACTGGTTGAATCGGAGTCTGAAGACAGCGGGTCGAACGTGTACGAATAAGGGTCCTGGTTGCCTTCGTTAAGTCCCGTCGCTCTCCTTCGCACGCCAGCCAGCGGCAGGCTACTGAAGGGTGCTCTCCGTTTGACGCCATGCGCTGGTGCTGTGTTCGTCCTTCTCGTCGCCGGCTGTGCTGCAGCATCTTCATTAGGAGTCCGCGTGGTCACTGGGTTCATACGCTCCTCTTGATTGGGGTTCTCGCCGAAATATGAGTCGGCCGGTTGCTGCGCGGTCATGTTTTCGAGCTTTGGAGGTGTGTCGTCTTTTGGTACGCGTTCTGACACGTCCGGGAACTCGGTCGGAGGTGGAATAACTGTTGGCACTGTAGAGCCATCGCTCAGCGTGAACGGGGAGAGGTGCTCGCTGGCAGTATTCCTCCCCTCGTTCGTCGCCATCATGGCGCCACTGCCAACACCCCCGAACGTGGCATGCGCAGGGCAAACGGAAGTACCACGTATCAGAGAGTGCGATCGCGGTTGTGAGCCAAGGACTGCCAACTCCCTCGTCAAGATGACACGACAAGTGCAGGGATTGGTAATAAGCGAAGAGGTGCGGACGTGAGAGTACGAGGGAGCGAGGGATGTGATGAGAGGAGATATTGTTTCCCACTTAGCTGACTGATGATGTCTGTGTAGGTCAAGATCGACCCTAGGACATAGACAAAACTTTGCCTACAAATCCTTCCCCAATCGAGTGATCAAAGCAATCCTGTACAGTATACGTATCGATCCAACTTGAGGCCGTGGACGCTTGGGGAAGGAGGAGGCTCGGCAATGACGTCGAAAACCCGTTATTCATTGTAAACGGATCTCTTCGGAAACCCACTCCAAGCTAAGAAACTGTCTCGTCGAACGCTTGACCGCATAGTATTGTTGATGATTGTACGTACATAGGTACATCACAACTAGTACATCACATCTCAAAGCAAAGAAAGCGAAAGCGAATGCCGTCCCAAGATGTCATTCCATATCATGCCTAAGAGACCTTCCCCGTCATGCCAAAACAACCCAAAACTCCTCGCTCGAAACGCTCAAACAATACCAGCACAACCAACTTCACTCAACTCTCATCCGTTTCGCTCCGTCGCCGTCGTCCTTCGCGTCGTCAGCAGCTCGCTTTGTGCCCGGTGTTGACTGCGCCAAAGGCATAGCCTGAGTGGTGCCGCTCGATGCTGCTGGGGGCATCATGTGCGGTTGGCTCTGAGGCCGTTCTGGAATGCTGGGCTGGACGCCCATGACACGACCTGGCTGTGAACCATCGTTCCCGACTGTGGGATCCGTCCCAACTTGATAGGTGGCGGCCGGACGAGCGACTGGGGTCGCGGTCCCGGCGTAACCCTCCGATTTTCCGATCCGAGCCTCATGCGTGACGGCAGTGGGTGCAACATTAGGCCCATTCGGTCCACCCGCGCTGTTGTGAAGTACGCCACTCGCAGTCTGCCCGGAGACATTCGAAGGTGCGGCGTCAACGGCCGGCGTGCCGCTTGCATTTGGCCCTCTCGACGTAGGCGCCTCTCTCAGATGCTCGTATTTGTTGAATATAGCCTTGAGCTCTTCAAACACCAGGCGCTCTTCGTCGGATGCCACATCCGCTTCGGCTCTGTCCGTCGCACCGTGGAAGAAGTCGGAAAGGTAGTTGGTACACTTCTTGAATCTCTCATCGTGCTGTTTGAATTCTTCTGAATCGGGCGCGAAGCCTGCTAAGTAGCGGGTCCGGTACTGCATAATCTCGTCGACGATGGCTTGGAAATGCGGCGCCGGCTGAGACGCTTGCTGTCGTGGGGGAGGCGGCGGCGGAGGCGCTTGCGGGTATTGAGACGGCCCAGAAGCCGGAATGTGACCGGGCTGGCCCACGCCTGGCATTGCAGGTGCTCCAGGTGGACCTTGGGCGTGAGTATACGGGCCACCTTGCGATGGCGCATACGGAGAGTAGTACGTGCCAATGCCAGGCTGAGGGACGGCGTTGTAAGGTGGTTGTCCATTCATACCGACCTGACCATATTGCGCGTTGTAATTTGGCTGTCCGTACGGTATCTGGCTTGGTGCATATTGGCCGTTTTGCATGTGGGGCATCTGCGACCTTGGTGGTGGTGACGGCCTACGTTTCTTCTCCTTCTCCAGTGGACAGTCATAGTTGACAGACCAAAGCCTACCCTTGCCAGAACGGCCGTTCTCCTTGAATCTCTCGTGTTGCAAGAGGTTGTGTCGTACGCTGCTTTGCCAACCTGCAGTGCCGGTACGGTACTTGTAGAAGGGATAGCGCTTACAGATGAGATCGTAGATTTCCTGCAGATCTGCTCGGCCTTCTGGATGGGCACGCAGGACCTCATCCAGGATGTGTACGTACGTGACGGTTGGCTTCTTGAGGTCGTCTTCGGTATAGTCGTGCTCTGGCTTCATAGGGGACAGCGAGCGGGCGACACGCTTGAGATTGGGCGACATTTTCCGCACGGGCTCCACAGGCGTGACACTAATCTTCTGAGCCATATCCGTCACAGGCACAGCTTCAGGTCTTTGAACCAAGAGAGTGGTGTCCATCTCGATACTCTGCATCACGCCAGGCATATCCGGGGGCGCCTCGCCACGCTGAGTGGCTTTCGCAGCGGCCTCCTTCGCCTTATTTTCAGCTCTGACGATAGCGACAAGAGTATCCATCGGCGGTGGTGCTTCCCCTCGCTTCTCGTAATCTTTGAGCTTGCGCTTGACGAATGACTGGTCTCGCTTAGAGATGAGACCGTTCTTCGGCGGGCGACCAGGACCTTTGCGTTTTTGTGGTAGCTCCTCGGCAGCGACGCCTTCGAATATTGAGCCAGGCTCTAGATTCGTCGGTACAGCTGGTGGAGGTGGAGTTGTAACCTCTTGATGCGTCTCCTGGTTCGTCTCCTGCTTGGTATCCTGCTTTGTGTCGTCCTTGAGGGGCGAGGCTGGTTCTTTGGTGGCGCCCTTTGGCTTCTTGCCTTTCTCGAGCTTCTTGGCGACCTCAGGAGACTGTGCAGCTGGTGCGGCTGGCGGCTGTTGCTGAGTCGGCTCCGTCATGTGCGGCGTCTCTGGTTCTTTTGGCTTCTTCTGAGCCTTATCTTTTGGCGGTACGGTCTTCTTCAGCTTGAGGGTGAGTTTCGGCTTTGGTTTCGCGCTTTCGCCGCCCACAAGTTCAGCTTCATCGTCGTCGTCGTCACCTTGTATAGCGTTCGACAGTCGCCGGACAGGGCTCGTGCTGACAGCACTTGACAGGTCTTCGTCTTCCGCCATTTCGCCATCGAAGGTGGTGGCTTTTGATAGACCAGGAGAAGGACGGGCGACATCAGGAAGCTTGAAGACCAGGTGAAGTGATGAAGCCATGGAGATTGTGTCGTTGTGATTCAAGAACACCACGTTCCCAGGAGGATGCAACTCATTGTTCACAAACGCGCCTGTTCGGCCGATGACTTCGAGCTCCCACTTCTCCTCTTCGCTGTTGTATTCAATGATGAGATGTTCTTTCGAGATCTTGCGAAGGTGGTCACGGTTGATAGTGTGAACCGGCAAGAACTGGGCAGGCGGATCGTCGACAGCGGCGTCCGCATCCTCCGCGAACGGATTAGGGTGCATCATGTTGCCTATGGTCTGTGGATGGAGGTTTGCCGGTGTCACTGACGTCGTCGAAGACGACTTTGAGATCAAGATCTTCCGCTTACGCTTCTTGCGTCGCGATTCGTGCTCATCATCGGAGGCGGCCACATACGAGACCGCACCGCCCTGCTCACTGTAGTTGCTCGGGAGCGCTCTTGCGGGTCGACCTTCGAGCGACTCATTCGATCTCACGGACGGTTCCACCTGATTGTCACCGTCGTCTGGCTGTGACGGCTGGCTTGGCTCTTGCTTATAGTCCTCCAGGGCCCGCTTCGCTTGCTCTTCTCTAAGCGTCACCTTTCTTTGCTCGCGGTTGTACTTCTTGAAATAATCCATGTTGCGGCCTATGATAACCTTCTGAGACGTTACGTAAAAGTCACCGTCCGGGAGCACAATCTTGGCGTAAGCGCGCATGTTCTCACGCTGCGAATTGACGGTACTACCATCAAGTAGCTCCTCCTGAGTCGGCTCGGGCTCGAACGGGTCTACCATGCTGTCGAGTGCGCTTGTGTACTGCTGGTAGATGTCACCGGTGGCGGGCTCGAGATGAGCGAGAGCACCTTCAAAAGGATCGAAAGAAGTGCCATTTGCCAGGATGTTTGCTGCGTTTGCTGCATCGTTGCTAATCGGGGACGAGACATGCTGCCCGCCGATGCTTGCGCGCAGATTGCTCGCTCGGAAGTGGTCGATTGAGGGGTTATGGATCGGAGTGTTGAGCGCATTGGCCGCATGCTCCTGGCGCGAGAACGAATAATCGTTGAAGTCCATGCTGGCCGGCTCGTTCACTGTCACCTGCCCAGTGTCGGACAGCTGCTGTTGGGTATATGGATAATCCGGCAATGGCGCTGCTTGTAAGGCAAGCGCGCCAGCTCCGCTGCTTTCCATCTCTTGTGATCGCGGGAGTGGACTGGCTTCATTGCTCTGGGCAGTCGTGGAAGGGGAGATGGTTGACGTCGTTGATGCAAACCCGGAGTCTCTCGGTGCAGGTTGGGCTCCAGAGGTCTGATCGGGCCAGATACAGCTGTCACTGAAGCGGTTGGAGTAGGATGAAAACCTCCAGAGAGTTGGACCTCCTAGACTGAAGTGGAGTCTGAGCAGACGTCGGCATCTCCAGTTACTACAAAAAGTTAGCGGCAGCGGTGAAGACGCGGCATACTTCCGCCCCCCATCCCGAAGACCCTTCTCCGACAGACGAGGGCAAAATTGACCACCTGTCGACGTCTGAATGAGTTGAGTGAATCTAAAGGAAAAGAAACAAAAAGTTGCACGTAGTCGCTTCGGTCAAGTATTCAAGGGTGCAAAAACTGTTATTTACCTATTGGAAAAAAGCTGTTCTTTCCCGATATCTACCCAAAAACCCGGAGGACTCTGATGGACACTGGAAGCAGTTGGCATACCACATCTTCGACAATTATTTTCAACCCAAAGACAACTCACTCACAACGCACTCATCGACACCGGTTGAAGTCATGCCACCGAGATCCAAGCAGCAAAAGCAGGCAAATGCAGCCGTCTGTAAAAACGGCCAAGCTGCTGCGATTGGAGACAAAAAGCAACAGCAAGCACCAAATTGGCCCATCATGCAGCCCGTCATGCCGGCATCAGATCTGGAACTGGTGACACTGCTATCGAATCAGATCTTGACCATCCCACGCTTATGGACAACAAGTCTGTCCAAACACTACGTCACATTCTTGTCTTCCCTTCCACTTGTGACAACCCCTGGCAAGCCTGGAAAGGGAGATGCCGTGCGCGTGAATGACCGATATCAGATCGAGGATGCCAACTTTGCGGGGCAACTCTGGAGTGCGACTGCTCTCAAGGAACTCGTCGAGAAGGCGAATATCGAGGGCCAGGCGTTGAGCGATGACGAGAAGCGGGTGCTTTGGGGTGGAGAGGTACTTGGCTTGAACAGCAATATACGCATATACCGTTACAAGAAAGGTCAATTCTTCGACCAACACTGTATGTTCCGTTATCCACATGCTCAAGCACACCGACTGACCACACGCTGAGACGACGACTCCAATAACGTCGCTTTCCCGTCTGCGAGCTCTGCTGCCGTAACGCCAGCTCGGACGACCTGGACATTACTTCTCTACCTCACCTCGCCCGCCACCGGCTGCGAAGGCGGCGAGACGGTGTTCTACCCTGATCCGCCCAGCAAGCGCGAAGCCGCTCCACCGCCTGTGATCGCCGAGCTAGAGGTCGGTATGGCATTACTGCACCGGCACGGCAAAGACTGCGTGCTCCACGAAGGCCGAGAGGTGACGGAAGGCGAGAAATGGGTCATCCGCAGTGATCTCTGCGTCAAGCGATGACGACCGTCCTTCGTCCTCTGTCAGACTCGATTGATCTTGGTTGCCTTCACAAGGAGGGGGATCAGCGCGCCAGTCGGCAGCCTGAAGTCTCGGTGCTTCGTCACTCGCAATAGACTCGCTATAGCGCCAGAATGGCTGGTCAGGGAGATGAAGGTGCTTGCATCATGTGCAAAGATGTCATTCAGGAGCCCGCGCGTACGCTCGTCATGCTCGGCGTGCGTCTCGCGGCGGTCTGGTAGCCACAGCTCGTCCACTTCACTGAATCCAGGCTCAATCGTCCACTCCGGGAACGCGTTACGAATGGCTGTGCGGCTGCTGCGACGGTCACACGTATGCTCGCCCATGACCTCCCTCAGCATCTCCTTGATCACGGGATTGAAGAGACGGTCTTCCGGCAGCTTGAGTTGTGAGAAGGTCAGGTGGGCCGTCTGCAGGCAGCGAAACAGCGGGCTGACATAATAAGCTTCTGGTGCCGGCATTTTAGCCCAAGCAAGCTGTTCCCCATAGAAGGTGTGAGCTTCGAGCGCTTGCTCGGTGCCTTGCTGCGTCAAACGTGCATCTGACCAGGAGAGCGTGCCGTTGCCGTCCAGCTTCGACCAGTGCTCGTCCCACGCCTTGGTACCGTAGTAAGCTTCGGCGACGTTGTGCGTGCCTTCGCCGTGCCGGCCGTTGAACACGACTCTGTACTGTGTGTCTCCTGGGCTGTTCTGGACGAGATGTAGCACGTAGCGCTCGAAACGCTGCCATTGCGTGAGCTCGACGGTCTCGGCGTCGTCGGTGGCGTACGTGCGATCTATCAGGCCGAGATTGTGCTTCGACTGAAGCGTGTCAGCCATCGGATTCAGCATGAGTTAATGTGTCGGTGTGCGTGCGCTTACGTACATAGTCAAAGGTGGCGGAGTCGGTATTGGGATCGTCCTGCGAAAAGAAACCTGGCACGGCCTCGTACATATACTTGTACCGCTCCGACTGCTCAGCGTTTCCCATGTCTTGTCCGCCTTTGTCGAATGTCACGGCTTGAAGAAGATACCAGCAAGCGCACACGGTCAAAAGAGCGGCAGAACTGTGAGTTTTTAGCATCAGCGTGTGTGTAACGCCTCAGGTCAAATGGGTAGGCCTACACTGGAAGAGCGAAACGTCGGACTGCAAATGTCTTGTTCAGCCTTGACGCCATGACAGCCTATGCTACACGGACTGTAGGGGCATCTCGTCAGTGGCAGCGTGCTGTGTCGACTTACGATGTACACCCACAGCCATATTTGTGTAAATATGCCTTAAGAAAAAGTAGCCCTTTGGCTACAACTAATTACTATGTCGGGTACAGTATGTTATGTACATGTACACTCCTTACGAGTCCGGTAAGAGTTATTACTAAGCAACGATACATCGTTATGTACATCTCTACCTCATCAGTACTGCTACTACCTATGAGAACGCATGAGGCCTCAATCCTTCTCTTTCCACTTGAGAGAGGGTGTCCATATATTATTAGACGCACCATCGTGTATATAAGCGCTGCCTGAACACGATGCTCAACACCCACCCTTGCCGCCGCGCTGCTTCTACGTGCCGCTGTCCATGCGCCGCATTCAGCTATTCGACCGACATGAAACCATCCGCTATCTACCTAGGTAACAAGGACGGTGTGACAGAATCCTGCTGCCTGCAGCAGATCTAGCTAATCGGGTGGGCGGTGCGTTCTTTCATGCGGGTGTCTGGCACGTTGTTACACCAGCAAGCGCCAACTGAAAGGCGAGATCAGGCGTCGGCACCACTCGAGATGTCACCTACTAATAAAACGCGTCGCGTTGTTGCCTATCTGACATATCTGTAGGGTTACGAGGAATCTGGAACTTGTCCGCGTCAGATACAGTATGTATATCGCTTGCGCGCCTTCCCTCTGACAATACAATCAACACCAGCTTCAAGTCATCGACCACAATAATATGTCCTCCACCGTCAAGATTCAATTACTGTCGGACCTGCATCTGGAGAATCCAAAGTCGTACGATCTCTTCGCAGTCACTCCACGAGCACCAGTCCTGGCCCTCATCGGCGACATCGGCTGCACCAAAGACGAAGGCCTGTTCGACTTCCTCACAACACAGGTCGAACAGTTCCAGCTGGTCTTCTTCTTGCTCGGGAACCACGAGCCTTACGGCAGCGACTGGGACAAGGCGACGACCGCTGTGAACAAGTTCGCCCAAGAGATCAAGCAGCTCCGCGCGGACCAGCCTAGACTTGGAGAGTTCATCTTCCTCAACCGAACCCGCTATGATCTCTCCGATCGGGTGACGGTCCTAGGCTGCACTCTGTACTCCATGGTCACCAAGATTGAGATGGATCACGTCAGTTTCGGCCTGAACGACTTCTATCAGATTGAAGACTTCAGTGTAGAGCAGCACAACGAGGCCCATGTCGCCGACCTGGCATGGTTGAATGACCAGGTGGAGGCGATTGCCACTGAGGAGCCTCACCGAAGCGTCGTCATCCTAACCCACCACAGCCCGACGCGAGATCCGCGAGCCGTCGACCCGAAACACGCTGGAGGTAACATCCAGTCGGGCTTTTCGACGGATCTGTCGGAAGAAACGTGTTGGACCACTGAATGTGTCAAGGTCTGGGCGTTCGGGCACACACATTTCAACTGCGATTTCGAGGATGAACCTACGAGATTGAGAGTGGTGACGAACCAGCATGGTTATTACTTTGCGCAATCGGTCGGCTTCAGTGGGGAGAAATGTTTCGAGGTGTGAACATGCGATTGGATGGTATGTTGTTCTCGGCACTGTGCCGTTCTTTCGTCCTTGGATGTATGCGGAAGATGACTTATCCTGGCGCATGGTCTACAAACTTTCTTTTATCTTTTCAATCCCGAATTCGGCGGTCTCCTCGATCTCCCAGTCCTCTTCCAGGTTATCCATCATAGTTCTCATTTTCACTAGTCCGGTTGCGCGGTCCAGCAGATAGCGTTGCATTGACGGTGGGAGAAGACCGCAATCCAGCCTGCCATCATCACTAACATACTCTTCAATGTATGTGAGCATGGATGACCAGAAAGGCGACTGATGAGCACCTCGATACTTCAGCTGCATCAATATAACAGCCTCGGTGTATCGAAATATCGTCGGCAAGCGAACAGAGTGGAGGTGCGTGGGCATTGGCCCGCAGCCTCCCCCTAGTTGTGAGGGTGGTAGTGATCTGTCTGAAGCGTACATGATGTCTTGCCCTGGATCGCTTTCGTGGAAGGAAATAGTGGAAGGGTTCAAGTCCCTGACCTTCCAGAGGGTTTCCGAGTGCCTGTAGAGCTCCAGAACATTTTCCAGGTCCCCCGGAAGGTGTAGATGCGCTGACGGGATAGGAGAGACTCGCCTTGATGAGACAGCAGAGCACTCCGGGTTCTCGCAAGTCTTGAAGCCAGCGCATATGAGTGTAGAAACGGCCTCGGGTAGTCGCTCGTCAGGGATAACGAACGAGATCCCCTGAGAGGCGGTGTTTAGCGTCGGTCTGTAGCCAAATGGTAGAAGAATGCACTTGCATTGACGAGAGTCGGCACGCCGTAAAATCTGAGAAGTTGATTGCCCCATACGACGTTCGGAATAGCGACCCTGTCGAGCACCTCCGCGACAAACGCAACCATATCGAAACCCCAGTCTTTTGGTACGTCTTTGTTCGCGACCTGTGCTTCTCGGGCTTGTCGGCGCCGCTTGCCATCGTACATATCAATAGAGGTGAGGGCGTCGATGCTGGAAAGGTCTAAGGTCAGGACGGCGTTCGCGCATTACGTTGCCATATCGCTTATAGCAGTGTGATGTGAGTCTTAGATCGAATACACGAGCAATGAGGACCCAGGCGCCGTATCGCGCTCTTCATCGAAGCTTCGGACTTGTTGAGAGGAGTGTGTGTTACGCATAGATAATGTATTGTAATGCTATGGACGGAGCTTACTACATGGATACCTACTACATATGTATCTACCTAGGTAGGTACCTAATGTACGTGTTGGTGGAGAGAGTGCGCCTGCACTTCGCTCATTGGCGCCGATAATGGTAAAGGTCTGCCCTGCTTTTCGATACAAGCGATTGAATCTCGTATCAGGACTAGCGTACGCCATCCCTTATCGGGTGACTGAAGGGAGCGATATCGTGTCTTACAACATTCAGCGCAAGTACATGTGCCGAAGCAATCGTGAAAGAACCAACTCTGAAGGCGTTACCACACTATACCTGAACTTCTCGCTAATCTCAACCCCATCCGACATTGTCCGCTTGTGTCGTATCACTGTTGCCACCCATGAGCGCCAGATTCCTGTACCTATCTACCACCATCGCTCGAGCTCGCCGGCAACATCAGTCCCGACTCCTGTGCCAGATTGCAATCCATCACTCGGATCCAGCGCCGACGACATCCGTGCCGACTGCGGACTTCCGTGCAGCGGTGTGCTGCGCCTGGTTTGAAGGCCATCGGGCTCAATAGGTTGGTGCTGGAGAATTCCGTGTAGCTGTCTCCTGTCGACCATCGTAGCCCGCGGCGGCGACATATTCCACATGCTGCTCCCGAGTTGAGGACTGTATGGCCCAACACTTTGTGGCTGCGCATGTCCGAACTGCTGCATCCCACCAAAGCCAACACTCGCAGGCGGCCCTATATGCACCGCCAGCGGATCGGGCCATGCGGCGAGGGCAAGGGAGGTGGCGGTAGGGGTCATCGTCTCCGGCTGCTCATCGTCGGAGTCCGTGTTGGGAGCCCAGTACTGGTAGTACCTCACGCAAACACCATGTAGGCCGCTAAGGGCTATCTCCCTCAAAATCCGCCTTGCATCGCCGTCGATTTCCCGCCACCGCGGCATATCGCTTTCGACGAGCTCGAAAACGAGCACCATGTATTTCTCGCGGCCCGGAAGCGCGGTCGCTCTGCGTGAGCCGGCGAAGAAGAGGCCGCTATGCGGGCAGGGTGTGAGACCGAACTGGAAGTATAGGCGGCTGACCTCAAAGGCCACCTTGGTGATGGTATGACCGTAGGTGTGAGATGACGGGACCAGCGTCAAGCCTGGAGTAAGCGAGAAGTGCGGCTTGACCAGGTAGTTGCCATCGTAACTGTCTGCTGGCGGGCGCTCTGGGGCGACCATGGCTAATAGGATGCCTCTCCTTGGTAATTGAGGAATGTCCAGTATCTCGTGAAGGTGATGAAGTAAGGGGTTGCGATAGAACGCATCCGACGAGACGTGGCAGGATCAGAGATGTACTTGTACGAAGGCAGCGTTGGTTTCGTGTAGCGAAATGTTGCCAGGGGAACAGCTCGATGTTCTTCGCCGAGCGCCGCAATCCCTGCTCCTACGGGAAGGCACTGGAGTGGCAGTAGCCACGTGATACACATTCGGATGTTGTCTTCCATGACAGTTGTTGCGAGCATTGTGTCGTCGCGTGCTGGAGTGTTACTCAAACAGGCACTAGGACTCCTGTAACACTCACGAACAAGATTGTAGCGGAGCATCACAAGTGGTCGAGCATCGCAAATGTCTCGCAGAGGAGGGAAGAGACGGGCTCTCTCCAACGACCGCTGCAACCGCTTTAGTACAGCAAGACATCTCCCACTTCAGCTCAGACATTCCTGCAACAATACCTACTTTAACTCAGGCATTCCTGCGCGTCTGAGCATCGAGCTCCTTCAACCTCTCCACCAGCTTCTCCCTCAAGAACGGACTCAGCCCCAGTATGCCCTCATTGGTGATGACCCGATACGTGCCAGCCTCCTGATACCGCCCGTGACCGTCCACAAACTTGCCCTCTCCATCCAGCTCCAGACTTCCGAAAATATCTTCCGGCCACGCGACACGACCGAAATCAGGCGGGTTGCGTTGATCGCTTACATGGATGTACCCCCCTCTGCCCGCACCTCCCATCCCACCTTGTGCGCTCGCACCGCCTGCCCCATCCCCGCCTGCGCCACCACCACCGCCGTATTGTTTGCTGCCAGGTTCACCCCGTCGTTTTCTCTGCTGACGTTGGTGCGGGAAAAAAGCGCCTCCGCTGCCTAACGAAGACCCAGCCTGCGAGGCGTACATGGCCGCTTGCGCCTGCACGTCGGGATCCTTGACCGCGTTCTCCCGAATCACCCAATGCAGCACTTGGAAGAAGTCATGGTTCTCGGTCAAGGTTTCGGGCGTGGGTGGTATTTGCGATGTCGTGCCGATTGCCAATGATGCGATTGGGGGTGTACTCGATAAATACGACAGGAGATAGCGCCTGGATTGCTGGTAGGGCTGTTCGTGGACATACTGGCCGAAGTCAATGCGAATTCTGTAGTATGAGTGGTGCGGTCTTCCTATTCCACTTACTATGTGTGGATTGCTGGGCAACGTCGATAATGCTCGGCGTAACGTCAAGGGTGCGGTCCTAGCAATCAGACGAGCGCATTGGAAAGAGAGCAGAGGCCTTGCAGTACAGAGCAACGTCGTCATGGTGGAAAGCGTGCTACAGAGATGTGATGCAGAGAGTTGTAGAATGTATACACTTTAAGGACGACATGACATCGAAATACCTTACCCTTCAAAGCAGAGCAGGGGTCAGAAAGTGCCCAGTCACGTGCAAATGCAACTCGCCTTGCACTCGGCATCGTGGGATGACTTGTTGTTTGACCACCAATTCAACCCGGCATGCTTTGAAAGTACAACATGAAGCCCAAATGTATGCTGGGGGTTCAAGGGCTACACTATACTTGAGCATAAGGAAGATGTATCTACATTGACTTCCTCTACCGCATTTCGGGAAGCTTCTGATGCCAGCTGGACGTCCGCCTAGACTACCATTCTGTCCTTATAGTCCGTCGGTCACGCTGTCGAATATACTGAAGAGACTGTCTCCCACGATGTGCGATGACCATGATGCTGGGCATCTGGTTCCACGACATACTCCTCCTCTGAAAGCTCTGAAAGCGGCGACAAGGTATGAGGTCGCGTCTCTGGTCCCTCCGGAGCGGGCCCAACGCAATCGTTCGCATGTGCGCCAGGCAGTGGCTGCTGTTCAGCGGCGAACTCCACCACCCATCTCCCGCCGTCCTTACTGTGCCCGATGCCAACCGTCTTCCACCTGACATCGACCGTAACGTCGAAGACCTTCCCCTGATGGCGGGTGCAACTATCCGAGTGCACATACCGTTCGTTGATACACGATGCGCCGCTGTGCCCTCTGGACACACCGCCGCACCACAACTCTCCGCATGCGAGCACATCTAGACCGAGAGGGCTCACGAGACGGACGTGGTTCACGCCAGTACTCGAGGTAGTGGCGTATATGGATGTAGTCGGCGGCTCTGTCGGAGACTGCCTGCTTGAGGACTTGCCTCGGGCATCATAGGTTCTCAAAAGGTCTGCGTAGCGCTGGAGATCCTCAGATAGTCCCTTATCCAGCTTTAATGTCTCGACACTTTCAGTCAGGCGTGCGCCGTTGATGATGCGGAGTAGAATCTTGCGCTCATCATCATCAGCTTCAGCAGATGTCTTCCTGCCGTTCTTTGATGGGACACTGCGCAAGTCGGAGTACGCCGTGGATGGCGTGGAGGGCACAATCGAAACCTCGTACGCCTTCGTGTTGGCGGCATGCTGGGAGAAGATTGAGTCCCGGTGGGATGACGCTTTGGCACTGGCGGAGCGCTTGAAGAAACGGCTTGCACTGTTCGCGGCCAGGTAACGCTGTTGGCAAGGACGCATGTTCTGATCGTCTTCAGGCTTCCCTGGTGCGGGATCCATGGTTGGTTGGCTGGGAGAGGGTCGCAGCTTAATGTTGGTGAAGCGCTTCATTATTTCCGTTGCTTCATTGGGTGATCGCGGATCAAAGGTGGAGCGCAAGTTTTGTGTATGGGAGCTGCTCATGGGCTGCTGATGATGTCGAGTTCCATGTTCCAATCATGGGTTTTGAGAATGTCGAAACTTAAGGTGAAGTGACCTTGAGTGAAGGTCAAATCTCCCGGCCATCAGCACGTGACCGTGCTTGTGAGCACCGTCAGTCTCGACAACACATCATGCCTCATATCTCGAGAGCTCCAAGTGGTAGCAACAGTAATGAGCAGACCTTAACCTCTTCCTTACGATGCTGCCATCCTCTTCCGCTGCAATATCTCCATCCTCAACCCCTCACCCGCCGCTTGCGCCTCGATCATCCTACCGACTCCCTTCCTCCAGCCCTCCTCCAAACCCTGTATCTCGCCTGCAACGTTGCCCTGCGCGGCTCTTCTCGCCTGTTCGACAGCCTCCAGCTCCAGCTTCGCACTCTCCACCTCCCGCTCCAGAATCCTCAACGTGTCCTCCAACTGACTGTTACCCATAAGCCACGCATTCTTGCCGTACGTCTCGAGAAGACTAAGATTGATCTCGCGACCTCGCAGATATTCCGCATTGGCGTAGGCTTTTTGGAGGGTAGATTTCCATGCCGGTAGGTCACCGGCTGTGGGCGCATCGAGTGCTTCGTATCGGGTGAGGTCAATGCCCGCACCCGGCTCTCTGGCTGCCCCTGATCCTATACGAGCATATTCTGCCTCTACGAGGTCAGAGAATTTGGTCTCGCGCATAGCAGGTATGGATGGATGGAGTGTAGTAGCATGTCCGGGTGCGAGTTCCGCATGGACTAGTGCTTGGGCTGACGTGAGCGCTTTGGTCGAAGGCTGCGCGTCGATGTATGGCAGCGCATGCGCACTACCTGTCAGCAAGGGCATCTTGACGGTTGTGGTTGTTGTCAACTTATCAACATTCACTCTCGAATAAATCTCCAAGTACATAGTCGCTATCCAGGGCGAGGGTGAACGCTTGCCGTGCTCAGGTGTACTCCTGTACTCAACGTCATGCGCGACACTCCACCCAAGCCAGTACACACCACCCACTTACTTAGTTGTACTATTTGATGAACGAGACTTTGCAGCGATGCACAGATGACCGTCCTCATCGTCGACATACTCTTGCGAGAATGGCACGTTCACCACTCGTTGTCGCCCTAGCGGCAGGTCTGCTCATCCTCCTCTCGACTGTCAACGTCTTCCACCGCTTGAACCCAGACCTATTGATCTTCCCGTGGCAGCAAGTAGGTCAACATGGACCGCTTAAGCCACCGGGCCGTCACTCTACCGGCACAGCTGTCATCGAAGCAGACGGTGCCAACCCGTATTTGCTCGGGGTTGGCAAGGCAGACATCACTGGTCCAGTGGTGGAGATCAACTTCATGGGCTACGCGGATCCCAATCAGCTTGGCACCGGTCTCAGACAACGGCTGTACTCTCGTGCCTTCATCGTCGGTGACGTCGAAAGCACTGAAGACCGCTTTGTATACCTCGTTCTCGACACCCAATCTGGAGACACCGCAGTTCGCTATGGTATCCTTGCAGCTCTGGAAAGCATGGGCCATGAATATGCCGTGTATGGTCAGCAGAACGTAGCAGTCACTGGCACGCATTCACATAGCGGACCTGGCGCCTGGCTTAACTATCTCCTACCACAGATCACCAGCCGAGGCTTCAATAAGCCTTCGTACCAGGCTATCGTGGACGGCGCAGTCGCCTCCATTAAGCAGGCTCATGAACGCTTAGCGCCGGGTCGGCTGAGCGTAGGCAGCATTGACATTCATGACGCGAACATCAATCGTAGCCCGTATGCTTACCTGGCGAACCCGTCAGAGGAGCGAGACCGTCACGCATACGACGTAGACAAGGGAATGACGGTCCTTCGGTTCACGCACACCTCAGGCGATGACAGAAATGACATTGGTATTCTGACCTGGTTCCCAGTCCACGGTACCAGTATGCTTGGTAACAACACTCTGGTCACTGGCGATAACAAAGGCGTCGCTGCATGGCTGTTCGAGAGGTCCACGGCTGACCCTGCCTTCGTCGCCGGCTTTAGCCAGGCCAACGTTGGTGATACTTCGCCTAACACATTAGGCGCATATTGTGAAACTGGCGATCACGCTGGCGAGTTGTGCGATTTTGAGACCAGTCTGTGCGGCAACCGCAGCCAGCCATGTCACGGTCGTGGACCCTACTTTGGGCTTAACGATGCCGGGACCGCCTCGACGTACGAGATAGGAGTAAGACAGTACCGAGGCGCTCGTGGTCTGTTCGACGATACCGACGCCTTCGTACCGGTGACTGGTAGCATTGTCAAAGCTCTACACCAATTCGTTGATCTTAGTGACTACCACTTTCGGCTCCCGAACGGAACGATGGTGCGCACCTGTCCCGCAGCGCTGGGCTATTCCTTCGCTGCTGGAACCACTGACGGTCCAGGTGCATTCGACTTCAAGCAAGCCCAGCCTGGCGATCCACACGCCAATCCACTCTGGTCGAGTATCGGGAACCGCATCCACACCCCGAATGACACGCAGAAGGCTTGCCATGGAGACAAAGTCATCTTACTGGACGTCGGCGAGAGCACAAGTCCTTACGAGTGGAGTCCCAATATCGTCGACGTGCAAGTCCTGCGCGTGGGCCAGATGTTCATCATTGTGTCGCCTGGCGAAGCTACCACTATGGCTGGTAGACGGTGGAAGGAAGCGTTGCATCATGAGGTCACGGACGTGTTTGCCGGTGAGCTTGGTAATCCTGCTGAGAAGCCTGTCGTGGTGCTCGGTGGTCCAGCGAATACCTATACACACTATATCGCCACGCCCGAAGAGTACAGTGTCCAGCGTTACGAAGGCGCCTCCACCCTCTACGGTCCGCACACTCTAGACGCACACATCAATCTTACTTTGACCGCTCTCCCTCACCTTTCCAGGTCATCCAACAAGATCCCGCGACTCAACCCAGGGTCTAAGCCACCGATCCTCATCAACGACTCACTGTCCTTCATCACGCCTGTTGTCGTCGACCGGCCACCGCTTTTCAGATCCTTCGGTCACGTCAAAGATGACGTTCATCCCATCTATCGCCCCGGAGATACTATCTCCGCCACCTTTGTAGGCGCGAACCCTCGCAACGATTTCCGGCTCGACGGCACCTTCGCCGCCGTGGATCAGTTCAGCCTCGAAGACAAAGTCTGGAGACGGGTCAGAGACGATAGTGCATGGAGCTTGGTGTACGAATGGAAGCGGACCAGTAGTATCACAGGAACATCCGAAGTCACTATCAGCTGGGAGACGAAATGGGAGACGGGCGCCTGGCGCGGGCGCAGTGGCGACTCAGATGACGAATCCCACGGTGACCTGATGGCCAGGGACGGTGCAGAGCTGAAAGGCTTGTACCGGTTGAGGTACTACGGTGATGCCAAGGCACTGGGTGGAAAGATCACGCCCTTTGAGGGCGTGAGCTCGGAATTCAGGATCGAGTAAGCCGTGACAGGCAATGAAGTGGAGCAGGCTGTGAAGACACCGGCTACATGCGATCTATAATATGATATACGATACCCATGAACGAGCAAAAGCAGGCGCAAAACCGGAAAGACCGCAAACGAAGCATGAGCCCGCGTCAAAACACCGCACGATCTCCTGACCCATCCCCTATAACTTCAGACGCTCTGCTCTGCGACGAGGCACCGTCAATCAAGACTTCGGCACATCCAGTGTTGACACAAATCACTTCCGCCGAAAAGTGCCACAGTCCGTTCCAAAAGTCTATTTCCGACCCACACTACCCTCCACCAGGGCAGTAACTGGATTAGCAGGACGCCGGACTCTGCAACCATTCGAAGCCCCGGCTCCGCGCTTCGCTCCTTGTCCGTGGACGTGATGGAGTGGTGCAGCATGTTGGCTCGCCATCGACACGTCTTTCGCCGTGCTAGCTTTTTGCTTTTGCCGCTGTTGCTCGAAAAGTGCTGCTTCGCGACGGGTTTGCTGGCGAGAAGCGGACTCGCGCTTCTTCGCCGCGGAGATGTGGTGGGCGGGTGATTCGCCTTTGGGGACGAAGACTCTGGTCGTACTCGTGGTGGCGGTTGACGACAAGCTGGCGGAGTGTCTGGCTTCGCTGGTGTCGTCCAGAGCGGGCGTAGGTGGTGTAAGGGGCGCATCGTGGCTGGAACCTGGCGAAGAGGTCACCGAGGCAGAAGAGGTAAGAGAGGGGCTGGGAGTGGGCGATGGAGTGAAAGAGAGCGGTGCGAAGTCGATCAGATCGCTCGTCGTGGAATATTTGCGATGGTCGTCTGGGGCTGGCGATACATCGTCCGCAATCACACTTGCTCGATTGGTCGGCCCAGACATGCTCGGGCTGACCTTCTTTGATGTTGACGCCGCCCACCCTTTGACAGGCTCAGTGAGCTTCTTGACAGTGGTCGTCGTCGTAACGCCCACCTTCTCAGCACCCGAACGCAACCCAGCAGACCCATCATCATCATCCTCATCCTCGGACTCGCTCTCATCCTTCGACTTCCTGTCCAACCACACACTGCTCTTGACGATCGGACCAACGCTAGCTTTCCCATCACCACCACTGCCGGCAAACTTGGTGGCACTGTTCCTCTCCGTCCACCATCTCGGGACGCTCCTGATCCCGATCTTCTTCAGCGTCACCAGATCCGGCATCTCGTGCTTGAACAAGCATCCCTGCTGCATGTAATCGCATTCGCCGCGCCGGATCCAGTACGTGCAGTACTCCTTTTTCTCTTGGTCGGGTAAGACGCCGGAAGGGGGAGGAGATGTTGACCGTGGGATGTAACCGATCCGGGCGGCTTCTGCCGCGCCGCTGTCCGAGGAGATGACGGCGTCGATTAGGGCTTGAGCTTTGTCCGCTGAAGGCTTGGATATGACGGGCTTGCTGCTGCGCCAGGAGGTTGCCGTTTCGTGGGCGGAGACCGGACGCTTGGGCGGAGGTGGCTGAAGTGTCGCTGTCGCTGTCGGGTAGGTCGCCAGCGCTTTCTGCGCCAGCGTTTGGCGAACTGCGGCGTCAGGAGCCAGAAATTGCTTCATCGGGGTGGCTTTGTCGCTCTGGCTGCATACAGGAGCAGGCGACGATCCGTTCGCCAGTGGCGCCGACGGCTGGCTCACCGAACGTTGCAGCGCCACACTGTCGTCTTCCAGCTTGTATGTCAGACCAGTGGATGGCACAGTGCCAATATACTGCATCCCGTACGTCTGGTCGAATGGGAGCGTCCGGGGAACGTTTTGCAGGCGGATGTTGAAGGGGAGTTCATCCGCTGGGATCAGAGGCACGAGAGGGCCGTTGACGCGGGAGATGAAGTATTGGGGCCGTGGTTGGTGGGTCTGAGAGTGCATTGCGGGCGTGTTGCGGCCAGACACGGTTGTGTACGTGGTGTGCTCCCGGGCGGTAGGCATGGTGGGAAATGGATCAGCGAGGTGTGAGTTATATGTGCACTTGGCTTCGTACAAGCGGATGAGTAGCCGCAGCTTGGAGGTCTGTGGATGTGGTCATATATGAGTTTCTGCGCCGGACATATACTAAGCGCGGACGCTGCTGTGTTGACAATCGAAACATGTTTGTCTGAGACAGCCTTTATGCGACTGAGGACAGGTCTTTGGGATGAAACAATCATTTTGCTGTCTTGAGATCTGGGCCGTCATCAAGGACTTCTGCACCGCAAGTAAGATACACATTAGCTACCGCAGTCCAGCGTGGAAGTTACACGTATACAAAGATTTCTGTTTGTAGATGAGAATGAGCAAGGCACGCGGCAGGAGGGTGACGAAAGCAACGCACGGCAAACTGCATCAAAAGAGCGCAAACTCCTCGTGCCTGGTGTCGCAGTCACATGCGGGCATCCGATCTGGTGTCACAATTTCGACCGCACCCAGCCCAAGAGACTGGTATCGGTATCTTCAGTCAGGAGCCTCCACACTTCGATTCCCTCTTCCCACTTGTCATCCTGCCAGACACTGGTCGTACCATCGGCATCGAGCCTCCTCATCTCCTTGACCGTAGCGGTGCCCCACTCCACATCGTCATCACCGCGAACGAAGGCCGCAAACGCGTTGTTCCAAGGTCTCAAAATCTCCTTCTCCTCATCCGTGAGAGTCCGACCTTGACCCCAGAACCAGATGGCCATGTCGGTGGCGTGCGTCACACCCCATTCTGGCGGCAGTTGCACGCACTGAGCACGCCAGTCGAAGCGATAGCGCAGGAGATCCGTGCCGGGCTGCAGACCTCCCTTGACCAAAGCATCGTGGAATCCCCGCTCAAGACAATGGACCTGCATGTTGGCGTACAAATGGCCGAAGAGGTTTTGCCAGTCACGCACGCCGGGTGGCAACGAGTGATGCTTGCCGCAATAGTGGTCCATCAGCTTGGCGACGACGGGCTCCGGGTAGTCTGCACACAGACGTGTGTACACGGCATCGAAGGATGGTGCCGGCGTGCGCCATGATTGGTACGAGTTGTGCTCATCCCGACATTCGCCGTTCATGAGCTTGATGCCTCGCGCCTTCATGCGATGCGCAAAATCGCCACTGTTGATGTTCTTCAGCAAATCTTTTGGAACGAAGCGATTGTCGGTCAGAGCCCGGAACTCGGAAATCGTCATCTTGTCCTGAACGGAGACGATGTCCTGCGGTGGCAGCGAGCGGAGTCTCTGCAGCTTTCCCGCCGCTGGCAGGCTGCGAGGGATCTTGAGAGCTTCGAGCAGCTCATCGAATTGCTTCTGATGTGCCGAGATCGTTTTGGGTTGCACGCCCGGGCTGTTCGACCACATGGTCACTCTTCTGATGATGGCTTTCTCGTCGGGTACGAAGTACAGCTCGTGCGCCAGTTGCTGAAATGCACCGTGCGC
>Ga0058704_10000196_pt1 | contig 32992 bp, 30 predicted proteins | sample AgamicMgSfe_FD_71363 | JGI IMG/M metagenome (GOLD analysis project Ga0058704, IMG submission 71363) | Agave microbial communities from Guanajuato, Mexico - Mg.Sf.e | ecosystem: Host-associated > Plants > Phyllosphere > Phylloplane/Leaf | place: Guanajuato, Mexico | collected 2012-05-30
CTGCGTGTATCCTCGATCTGTCACCGTTTGAGAGTACGAGCAATGCTTCTTCGCCATCTTCACCTCCCCGGTCTCACCCATTATACACACGCTTCAACTTTGCAAGACAAGCTCGTCAGCACCCTCCTAGCATACAAAGCAGGTCCGACAAGCACCCCCATACCGGACCCTGCCATCATCACCGCGCAGTTCGATCCGGTCTACACCTGCGGCAGACGCGAAATCGGCACCGTCACCTCAAGACAGAAAGACTACCTGACCGGTAAAACCGTGCACGGACAAGCCGAGTTCCACGAGGCCCTCCGCGGCGGCCAAACCACCTTTCATGGCCCGGGCCAGCTAATCGCATACCCCATCGTCGACCTGCGCCGTCACAACATCTCCCCCCGCTGCTACATCCACCTGCTGGAATCCGTCGTCATACAGACGTGCGCACAGTACGGTGTCGATGCGATGCGCACCGAGAACCCTGGGGTGTGGGTCAGCGAGCAAGAGAAAATCTGCGCCGTCGGCGTGCATCTCCGGCGCAATGTGACTTCGCACGGGATCGGGCTCAACGTTGACACGGATCTATCGTGGTTTGGTAGGATCGTGGGCTGTGGGTTGGAGGGGAAGGGGACGACTAGCTTGCAGGCGATGGGTGTCAAGCCGCCACCTGCTGTTGAGGATGTGGCGGAAGTATTCGTGGGACACTTTGCACAAGGGTTGAAGAATGTGGAAACGATCAAGCGGATCGGTGAGGCAGATGTGGATTGAGGTTCGCTTGTGAACGTCCTGATATGTCAAACGGGGCACAGTGCCACACAGAACTTCAAGGAGGGACGCAGCAAAAGTCCACGAGCTATCGCTTCTGTTGACGGTCCAACCCTGGGTTGAGCTTGGATATCGGTCATGGTACGGAGAAGCTGTCGACCAAGCCTTTGAAGCGTTTCCCATCCCGCCGGTTGCCGCGCTGTGCGGCTACCAATCGTGACTGCCGAGGCATCACCAATCGGTACACGCTCGCGAGCTGGGAAGTTGTCATGGGGAAGAATATGGTCGCGAGGGAGTATTGAGTGAGTTGGCACGACAAGACAGCGCATGTGTAACAGAAGATCAACGGTGTTCTAAGTTCAATGAGAAGGAATGAGCGGTCCTGATGATGTACTCGTCGCTGTCGATAGGAACGGCGCACGAGACGTTATCTAAGAGGCGACATGCATGTACACTCGGCTGGAAGATGGACGAGGACGACGACACGCTGTTATACGGCCTGCGGCACGCATAGAAACACTCTATTCAGGCATGGGCTCGAGGGAAGTAGACGATCCTCGACGCTAATGTGAAGGATAGACGGTAGTTTGTCAATAGCGTTGTCAGCTCGCAGGACAATACGGTATGCGGGCTCGGCTTGTAGATCGTGCCAGTCTAAAAGAGCTCAGCATCAACTTAAAGACGGCAGTCCAGCATGCAACAAGCGAATGCAGGAATGGCACATGATGAGACCGAGTGCTACGTGAGAAGACAATGTCGTAGATGTTAAACGTGAAAGAGATCTCTATGCTCATGTCGAGGTGTTGACGTCCGTTTGTAAGGGACGTCCCGTCACCATCCACGGTTTCCGTCCGGTCGAACCGTAACCGAGACGCGGACCGCGCCTTCGTCGCTTCGCGGAACCTGTTGGACGGACAAGGCTGAGGGTTGATGCCTCACTATCAACAATACAATGCCACTCCGTCCATGTATGAAAGCCGGGGTGAACGAAGGTCCTCCGCTTCTCCATTCATCTTCATCCTCACACGCATCGAACTCCGACGTCGGACACAATCGTCTGGCGAGTGGAGCTGGCGGCAAGATGACGCCCCGGCAATATGCAGATCGCACGCACGACTCGGCACGAGGAACGCTGGCTGGCGGTCAGCGACTCGAGTGTGTGCGTTGTGCAACATACCAATGCCCATCCACCGTCGTCGGGTGTCGGACAGCGGTCGTGGCTGGTCAACTGTCGCTGCGATGAGTGTGGATGTGCTGGCTGAAGATCATTTGACGCGCTTGTACACCTAGCTACGCACCTTCTACGACATACACATTTACCCAAGGCACCGTCGCATACTTCAAAGCGAATGGAACGATTCTTCCCGAGCACACATAACATCGACTTCTTCCTTTGCGACTGCCCGCGAAGTCGCAGGCTGCCATCCTCTCGAGGCCCAAGATGAATTACAGCAATATGGCAAGGAATTCCCGAGTCTCACCGCTTGCCAATACATCTGCTAACACTATGACTTGTAGATCGAGGAGAAAGGCCTCAAGGTACGGATATTACTCGACGGTGTGAGGCGAAGGGCGACTGACGAAGACCATGTCGCGTGCAGAAAGGGTTCATCGTCGCGACTCTGGTCTCGACCCTCGTTGGCACATTCTCGGCGTCGATGGCGTTAGCGGACAAGATCCAAGAGAAGCGCGACAAGAGCAAGCAGAAAAGCTTGGACGGAAAGCAGGACGGCGAGATCAAGGTGCTGCAAGAGAAGATTAAGCAGCTCGAGATCGACAACGGCCCTGCGGGAGACAAGAACGGTGGGCGGAAAGAGGGATGTTCGCGCTCCCACTCACGGTCGAGTAGTGGACGGCGCAGGCGGAGGCGGGACAACTACGACGACGATGAGCACTTCGCGCACTCGGCGCGCCGTTCCCGAGCCATGATCGAGCAGGCGTATGAGGAGAACCTCATGCGCATCGGCCAAGGGTACGCACAGGGTGATGGTGGGTCACTGCACAAGCACTCGCAAGAACACCTTACCGATCATGTCTGTCTGACCCGCTGGCAGTAATCACGGAAAACAAACTACAAGCGCAGATCATCCAGCTCCAGCAGACCGTTATCAACGTCCTGCAAGACGACCTGTACAGCGGTCGCAGTCTCACCGAGGTCGACATGCAACGGCTGATCGCCGCCCAGCAGGCTGCGCGCGAGGGCTCCCTCGACGCGCTGCAGGGACAACGCGCTCGGATGTTGGCTGATCGGCCGATGTCTCGGAGACAGCTGCTGCCCACTCAGAACGAGCAGCGCTTGCTAGAAGACGTCCCCGTGGCGGCATTGCAGAAACAACTGACCTTCCCCCTCCAACAACCTCGAAACCAGTCCCTACGCGCCCCACGACGATCGGAATCTTTACCCGTCGCACCCCCTTCTTCCCTCTACTGCCGCTACAGCGACATCCTGCAATACAGTTCCCGAGCCCTGAGCCCAGCCTTCGAGCCTTCAGCCGACAGCCGCTGCCCATCCTGCGACGTCGCTCTACCGGTCGACACGCGCGACGTGTGGGTCTTCACGACGGAAACGTCCTCGGGTAAAGTGCGCGAGTACAGCATGGATTCCCGCTTCGTGGTGAAGTGCCACATGCGCGACGGGCGGTTCGCCTGCGTCCTGTGCAATCAGCATCGGGATATGGACTGTCTTTGTCGGACGGTGGAGGGGCTGGTGAGGCATTTGGCGTCCAAGCATACGCTGGAGGAGTTTGAGGAGGAGGTGGATTTGGTGGGGGCGCAGAATGTGATCGAGGAGAGGAAGTTGCTGGCCTATTGAGTTGGGAAGAACCTAGCAGACTGCCTCTCGCGGCCCGTTGATGAGGAGGGAATGCATGGATGCTCGTGATGTGAGCATCACTGCTGAGTACATGTATGCTTGCGATGCAGCAAGGTACCGGTTGAGGTTACTGCGGGAACGCTAGCCGGGCGCAGACCAAGACTTCCCCCAGCATCACTTCCTGAAAGCGATCAACTTTACGATTGCCCATCTGCAGCCATACCAACGCAACTGGACGGGGGCTGCCACCGGGACGAGCGACATCAGTCGACTGGTAAGACTTCGCTATCGATTCGCTCGACCACCGACAAGGCTCCGCGCACTACCATCCACCATGCATCTTCCGAGGGCTTCAACCGCCTGCGACCATCACTGTTTCGTCAACGAACAGTACTCGACCTGCTCTGTCCTCAAACCGCCAGGGCCGTGCGGTCCGATCCCGAGTGGTGGGACCCATATTGGACGAAGGCTGAGTCGCGCTTCGGACCACCGCCGCCGCTCGCGGTGCCGGCGGTCGAGATTTAGCTTTGCTGAGGGTATGCTGCTGGACGTTGACTGACAGCCCTCTACTCGGCGTGAACTTGATCGACGGTTGCGACGCTGGGATTGATGGTCTGAGCATCTATGCTGGCTTGTCGGAGTTGCTTGGCTGTGCTGCTTTGGGTCCGAGGCGTATCTGACTCTGCATGTTGCTCTCGTTCAGATTTATGGCAACGCTTGCTGGGACTTTTGGATGTGGCGATCCTGCAACGGCATGTTGAGATCAAGAGTGAATTGCACGAGCACGGTCGCTGCGATGGTGCTGCTTGCTGGAAAGAGCCAGATGTCGCTTGGCGGGCTTCTGGCACGTGTATGCGCACAGTTGCTACAGCCTTCACATGTACTAAGTGACCACCGAATGAGCTTGATACGTTTGCCAAGACTTCGTTAGTCATGCCGGTTCCGAGCTGATCGTCGGTCGTGCAACAGTCGTTCGCGCGAGGCTCTAGGGAGTAGTTCCCCATCGATCTCCTGCGCTCTCATCTGCTGTGATTTCCTGATGAATGACTTGCGTCTCCGAACAACAAGTAAAGTAGAGGCGAGTACCTCCTATTCCCGTTTCGTAAACATGCACGTGGCCGTGCCTCGGTACCTTCCGTATGCGGACAAGCTCCGCGGTACCTGCTGATTCCGACGTCATTTACACAAACATCCATCCCAGTCGGGAACACGTAGTGGAAATCTTGCGAGCCTCTTTCACTGTCGCAACAACATAATCACTGATACAAATACTGTCTGACAACGACGAACTGTAACAGCCAGCACACAAACATATCTATCAACCTACCAACCAAGCACACACTCGACCGACTGAAAGCGCCGGCAACAGCTAACCAAACACCATGGACGTAAGCCTCCACCACCACCACCAAGCAAGCAGTCGTGAAAACCCTAACCAAAGACCCAGGTCTTCCGCGCCTACAACCTCGGCACCGCCGCCTACCTAACCACGCAATCCCTCCCCTTGCTCCTCACGCCCAAAGTCCTCGTCCCCATGCTCGCCTCCGAACCCCGCCGCATCACCGACCTCGAAACCTACTTCTCCCGCACCCTCGGCCTGACCCTCTTCGCCCTCGCCCTCCTGACTCTAATCCTCTCCGGCGTCGTGCCCCTCCGCAACGACATCGCTGACGAAACCGACGGCAAGGACAACAACAAATCCCCAGATCCCTACGCCTACCCGACGCTCGTCGTGACGACGACGTACCATGCGCTGACGGCGTTCTACATCTACGCGCAATTCACCTACCGACTGGGGAGTTTTGCCTTCGGGGTCGGGCTCACGGCCAGCGGGGTGTTGTTTTGCGTGGGCGTGTGGGTGGTGTTGTTCGCGAGCGAGAAGGGCCGGATCAGCAAGACGACGGGGGCGGATAAGCGGACGGGGAATTTCCCGTTTGAGAATAAGGAGTCGGCGCGGGAGAAGAAGAAGGAGAGTAAGAGGCGGATGTTTGCGCCGAGGACGTCGAGCTTGAAGGGTAGGCAAGAGTAAAGTGGACACGGGGGAGTGGTCGTGATGTTTTTGTGGTGTACGTAGAGAGTGTGTAAGGCTGGACACTCTTCGGTGCGCCGACGGTGCACCCGCATCCTTCGTCTATTCACCGTGCTATTGCACCGACCGCACTCATCCCCATCAACGCACCGACGGCGTCCGTTTCCGCTTCCGCCACCTCGCGTTCCCTCCGCGTCAATGCATCCTCTGTCCTTTGCGCGCCACGAGCTTTAAGGGGCGTGTTCCGTTGCCGCTCCCTCTCCTCGTACTCGGCCATCCTACCGGCCAGATAGTTGTCGTAAGGGTCGTTTTCACCATCGAAGCCACCGCTCTTGCCAGTCGGTGGGGGGGAGGAAGACGGCTCTGGCATTCGCTGTCCTTCATCTGGCTCCTCTTCCTCTGCCCGCGCCACGTCACGCGACTCTCCGTCTGGCATCGCTGTGTCCTCACCACCCTGATTGCGTAGGTGATGCAACGGGTTTCTCGACCTTGTCGGTTTCGACCCGCCTTTCCAGACCACATGCGCAGAGGGTTCAACGTCCTTCTCCATAGCCTCGACCACGCTCTGCTCGACATCCCGCAACAGTCCCTCCTCCTCAGCCCTCGCGAGCTCCGCTTCCATTACCCCCTCCAACAGGATCTCCTTCAGATTCCACTCTTCTCGCTTGTCGTACTCCATCCGCTCGACCTCGCGCTTCATTTCCTCCTGCTCCTTTTGCGCCCAGTGCAGTTGGCGTCTGAGCACGTTCATCAGTTCATTCGCCGGAATGGCGCTCTCGTACGCGGTGAATTGGATGTCGGGTGGGTAGTGGATCATGAAGCCCGGTTGGCCCGTGATAGGGTGATGCGCGGGGACGTAGGTGATGTTGTCGTTAGCAGGCGACGGTACGACTTCGTTGCCGTCTTCGTCGTGGGTCGGAGCGAGTAGGTCAGGGGCAGCGGCGGGAGTGGATGGGGGTTTGTTGAGCGCTGAAGAAGCGCCGTGAGCTTGCTTGAGCCTGCCGTTGCTCTTGCCTTTGCTGGGCGGGGTGGAGTCATTGGTAGCGGCGCGCAAGTGTTCGGGCTCGTGAACGGTGCGCATGTGTTTCGACAGTGCGTCGGAGCGGGTGAAGGACTTGTCACACTCTATACATCCTTCCAGTCAGCACACATTCCTGTCGCTTTCGTTTTATGCAACCCTACCTGGCAGCGCACAGTAGTACGGCTTCTCCTTGGTGTGACTCCGCATGTGCGCCTTCAACGCATACCCACTCGGATGATTGCTCGTCTTGCGCTGACACTCTCCCCATTCGCACGTGTACTTGCTCTTCTTAGGCCCACCCGTCGGGCAATGCGTGGTCTGCACGTGCCGGACCAACTCGTCGTTGTTGGTCGCGGAGCCGAAGTCGCAGTCGCGCCACAGACACGCCGTCGTCGCCTCTTCGCGCAACACATATTCGGAGTGAGAAGGCGAGCCGGGCGCGCTGCTCCAGCCGTCGGAGGAGAGGGAGATGTTGTCGTCTTGCTCGTCGGCGAGCTGGGTCGAGCCGGCGCGGTCGAAGGTGTGGAGGTGGGACGAGGGACCGATCTTTCGTCGCTTGGCGGGCGGCGCAAAGTGTTCGGAGTCAGCGGGGGTGATGTCGACGCTGGGCCGCGAGGAGGGCACGGCGGTGCTGAGGCGCTCCTCTACGTCCGAGTCGGATGGCGGTTCGGAGAGATCGGACGTCGGTGGAGAGTCGGCGGCCATAGCCATTGTTCACGTTGGCGATGGCGAGCGATTAGCTTGAAGTGGCTCTGGGCGTTGGAGAAGACATGTTGTGCAGCGTCCAGTTTGAGCGTTGCTGACTACAGAACATCCATGGACGTCCACCTGCGCACGGACCCCTGTAGTGGTATGGAACTTTTTCGTGCCTGCAACTCATCTTCCTCCTTTTCCGACGACATGCTGGAAAAATACGCACAACAAATCACATCACATTATCCCATTGCACATGACACAGCGGGCTACTTGGCTCGTACACACCTGGCCTGGCTAGATGATGAACATATCCATCCATCACCACGCCCATGGTCCTCGAAAACGGCCTCCCGTGCTTCTTCTCGGGAACAACTTGGAACAAACCTCACTTCTCAGTATGTCAACCCTCCCATTGAGTCACGAGCCCACCCTTCGATGATGATCAAAACGAGTTCTGCAATGCTGACGGTTTCTTCGGAAGCCGAATGCGGATTTTCCAAAACACTACACTTGATCTGATCTCCCCTTCACAACACACCAAACACGTTCTGAACGGACCTATGCCATACCCATTCAGCTAATACGGACGGCAGATGTCCCCAGTTGATAGTTGAGAGGCTGTTGCATAGTAGCTACACCTTCTCCACACATCCATCCCCCACTACTCTACTCTTTCAACTCGGGGCTATCGCCGAACATATGCGCCGCCTGCTGCCCGCCATACCTCCCTCCATAGATCGGCACCGTCGCCAACAAGCTATCAATCTCCTTCACGTCGTTCTCGCTCAACTCCACCGTGACCATGTTCTCTCGCACCCTCTCCGCCGTCGTCGCGCCGGGGATGGGAATAATTGTCGGCAAGCCGTCCTTGCCACTCTTCGCCTTGATCCACGAGATCGCCACCTGCCCCGACGTACACCCCTTGCGCTGCGCAATCTTCTCCACCCCGTGCACGAGCTCCAGGTTCTTCCCGAAATTCTCCTCCGAAAAGCGCGGGATCATGTTCCGCAAATGCTCCGGCACGTCCTCCCGACTCTTCACCTGCCCCGTCAAGAACCCCCGGCCCAGAGGGGAGTACGCGACGATCGGGATGCCGAGCTCGGCGCAAGTGGCCGCCACGCCGTTCTCCAGAATCTCCGTCGACCACAGACTGAACTCGACCTCCACGGCCGAGACGGTGATTTCCTTGCTCGCGCGCCGGATGGTCTCCGCGCTGCACTCCGACAAGCTCACCCCACCAAGCTTGCCGGCCTCAACGAACCGCTTCGCCACCCGCATCGGGATCTCAATCGGCACGTTCCCGTCCACGCGCGCGGCCTCCCACAGATCCAACTTCTTGCTCCCCAGCACGTCGATGCATTCCTGGATACTCCGGCGCGTGTTCTCCTCGCTGCCGTTGGGCACGAGGGTGTTGGGTTCGCAGCCGCCCTTGATGGAGATGACCACTTTCTTCTCGTCCGCGGGGTATTTGTCGAAGTACTCGCGCAGCAAGTGCAGGCTGTTGCGCGTGGCGTTGCCGTAGATCTCCCCGCCGTTCCAGAACGTGGCGCCGTGAGCGAGGGCTTCTTTCATGGCGGAGAAGGCTTGGTCTTGTGGCGGCGGGTTGGCGCGCCATGTCAGGCCCATGAGGCCGTAGCCCGTGCTGCCGACTTGATGGTCGAGGAGCGTGACTTGGTTTTGCGTGTTCATGCCGAGGGCGGCTTTCGTCTTGTCGATGATGGAGGCCATGTTGTTTTAATGACTGGAAATCGAGGTTTCTTTCAATCGGTCCACTCGGTTTCGTATGTATGTTGTTGGATGAATCTGCTTCTGGTGAATTAAGTCTGCTGTGGATTTGATGACACAGTACTGCTTTGAGCCAGAAACAATTACAGATTCCTTATATTGTCGTTCTGTTGGAGTCCGTTGAAGAGAAGACTCGGGCGGCGATATCTCTTCCCCAGACTGGTTCGCTGTTAACCGTATCTCCACCGTTCGGTATTCCGGCTGATGAATATGACTAAGTATTGACGTTACCGACGAAGGCGGTTCGCCTTCGATAATGAGATTATTCATGCGGCGTGAGAATCCCCTTTGCCAGTCCAATGTATGTACTGTTGATTCGACGCAACAAGCCATACGTGCAGGCGAACGACATCGGCTCGAAGTAGTTGTGACACATGGAGGTCGCTGGCAACATGACAACCAAAACACGGATGAAGGCCGAACAGCGTCCGACATGAGACGGGAATGGGGCATATGGTACTCGCAAACACTTCCTATGTCGAGCCATTCCCTCGACGTGCTTCAATTCAAAACCCATCCCTGCACGTTGACCTCTGAGAAAATCCATACAAGCCACTGTCAAAACGCCACCACAGGAACCACCATCTCAGCAAGCTACACCCTTCTTCCCCCGTCCTCCTTTCTGACCCCATACGAACCTCATTCCCTCCTCAACCATGCGACACCTTCGTCACAGTCCCATCATCCGACGTGTGGACATTCAGCCTAGACACGCACCCACCTCAACATCAGCCCCCACGAACAGACACACAAGACGAAAGGGGTCAAACCACCCATGATGATGAAAGAGATCAGACATACCTCTCCGGCTTGAAATCCATCGTCATCGCCGCACCGCCATTCCCTTCCTTCACGACGCGATGTTCCTTGGGCAGGTCGGTGCGGGCGAAGGTCTTGCGAGTAAGCACGTCGATCAGCGAATGAATCTCGCAACACATGTCCGCCCGGGTTTCTGTTATTTGCTGAGGACGTAGGAAGCGAAGGAGCTCACCGTCTCATTCGACGCATCCCCAATCTTCTTGCCCATGAGTTTGGTCTGCCATTGGGAGGTCTTGTCGTCCTTGGAGTCTTGCGACATGAGGCCGGGGATGACGAGAGGCATTTCTTGTTTGGTGGTTGGAGCGGGGGTTTGTTCTGTTTCGAGAAGGACGTCCTTTGTTGTCGTAGGAGTGTTGAGGGAGTAAAGGTTGATCGAGCGTGGTAACTGGTGATGATGAGGAATGTTTACCTTATGTTGACACTCGATGTGTGCACCGAAGGTGCAGGTGGGCATCAGCAGTGACGTCGGGCCCAGGAGCTCTGGAGCTGCTGCCTGAATTCATGCCACATTGCTGCAAAGTGGCGACTGTTTCAACAATTCCAACAAAAGCTTGGTGAATTTCCAGATATCACACGTTCACTACACCCAGCTTGCGAGCGAAGTCGAAGAAGGAAACCTTGATCATTATGGAAAGAAAACACCAGTTCATCACCACTGACGCCAATAGCCATGCTACTCTATTCGTCACCCATAATCATCATCAATAAGTCAAGTCATAGCGCATTGGAGTAATGCAGCTGATAAAAGTCATCCTCTTGCTTGGGGCGTTGGTATCGCACTCAATCCACCCTATCCCTCGTCTCGGTGTGCAGAGCATACGCCACATCCATCCAGCGATCTTATGTACGCCACGCCACGCCATACTGCCAATTCCGTCCGTCAGAAAGAAGAAAGGAAGAGAGAGAGAAAGTGTTGATGGGAAAAGGAACTCCCGGAGACGGGCGATTCATCGACCCGGGCGGCCGAAAGGATCCCAGTCCACGATGTCGTGCGCGAGGTGTTTCTAACGTCCCTCGTGATCTTGCCGCTGGTCTTGGTGATGGTGATGATGGTCATAGTCGTGATGGCCATGGTGATGAGGGTCGTAGTGGTGAGGGTCGTGATGGTGAGGGTCGTGGTGCTGAGGGTCTTGATGCTGAGGGTCTTGATGCTGAGGCTCATGACGATGAGACTGACGCCCCGACCGTCCAACCTCATCCGGGTGCGGCGGCGCACGAGGAGCAAAGGACTGCTCCTAGCGCCCATCCCTCGGCGCATAAGGGTTCCCGCTCTGCTCGGCCGCCGGCGACTGCGACTGCCGCGACTGTTGCGGCGGCATATTGAACGCGGGCATCATCATGCCGCCGCCGCCGCCGCCACCGCCGCCGTTCTGCATGCCGTACGCGAGCATCGGGTTCTGGCCCATCATCTGCATCATGCGTTCCTGCCGCTCCTCTTCCGTTTTCTTGGCCCGGTGTTCCTGCTTCTTCCGGCGTTCGCGCTTGCGCTTCTCGATCTCGTGGATCTCGCGTCTGTGGGGAAGGCACGATGGTCAGCAATGTACGGACAAGGTGGTATATAAGGGGGTTGATAAGGAATGATGTACCTCTGTTCGTTCATCTCCTTCCACTCCGAGAAAGCACCCTTGATACCCAACGCAGCGATACCCACAGCCGCCGCGTCTTGCACCCACGCCTTGGTCTGCTTCTTCCGAGCTTCTTCCGGACTCATCTCACCCTCCGCCACCAAGCGATGCCGCTTCTCGTGGGCTTCCATGCTGGAGTAGACGCCGTGGGCCGCGTGTATGGTAGCGATAGTAGCCAGACCCGCGGTCAACAACTCTTTCCCCCGCATGTGCTTGCGCTTGTTCTCCATGTCGGTAGTGCTACTACTGTCGCTAGATCCGTCGCGCTTCTGAGAACCTCCACCTGCCGCTCCGGCGGCAACGACAGCTTTGTTGTTGTTGTTATTGTTATTATTGCTGTTGTCGTTGTCGTCGTTAAAATCGCGAGCGCGACCGCGATCGGTACCGCCTCCGCTCTGGCGGGTACTCTCCGTAACTGACGATGGTGAGCGACGCCTGTCTCGGCGACGGTTGCGGGAAGGAACATACGAGTCTGCGCTTGAGGACGAGGGTGAGCGTCTCTTGCGGGATTTGGAGCGCACACGGTCATATATTGCCTTGCCCGCAGCCGCCAACGCCCCGCCCGCCACCAGCTCCTTCACCCCGGCTCCACCTCCGCCGCCGCCGTCCGGTCCGCGCGACTGTGAGCGGCCCCGGAAACGATCGATGATGCTGCGGCTGCGAGAGCGAGGAGGCAGACCGTCGGGCGAGTAATCACGATCGCGACCGCGAGATTTACTGCGGGGACCGTTGGCGAGTCGGTTGGCGGCGAGACCTCCAATGACGGCCTCGGCCAGATGGCGCTTGGTCTTTTGATTGGGATCGCGGTCGAGGAGACCGTCGATACCGCCAGCGCCGAGGGCTGCGGTGGCAATGCGCTTGCCTTTGTCACCGGTCCAGGGGCCAGGCTCTTGGCGAGAGCGGAAGGCTTCGACCGCGCCAGCGATCAACGCAGCTTGGGCAGCCTGAGCCCACTTGCGCTCGTTGCGCCCCTTGTCGCCGGGCCCACGCGAGCGACTGCGTGACGACTCGTCAGACGAGTACCGACGACCGCGGCCGGCACGCGAGCGAGACCGTGTAGAGCGCCCACCCGGAGAATCCGACCGGTCTTTGTCCTTCTTACCCAGGAGAGCACCTGCTACACCTCCCAGACCAAGACCTTCCAGAACATTGCCGACCCCGGATTTACGACGCTCACGGCGCGGTGGTGGAGAGTCGGAGTATTCGGAGTCGTAGTCACGGTCATCTCGGCGACGCCTGCTTTCACGAGCTCGGTGACGACCCGCTGCGTACCCAGCAGCTGCACCTGCGGCGGCCGGGGCGGTGTAGTCGGTGTAGCGATCGTCGTCGTAGTCGTCCTCGTAGCGGCTTCTGCCTACACTGCGAGCACGGCGGGAGGCCCTGTCGTCGTACTGGGATGGGGCTGGGCGCCGGTCGCGATCACGACCCGGCGGTGGGAAGTCGCGCGGGATGTCCTCCACGCTGTCGTCGCGACCGCGGAAGACTAGATCGCGCGGTCCTGGACCCTTACCGCGCTCAATGTACGTCTCCTCCCGCACGTAATCTGGTTCATCGCGCTCACGCGGACGGGTGCGACTGGGTGGCACGGTCAGTCTGATACTTCAGTGGTTGTGCGCAAGCGAGAACGTACACGCTACGATAACGGCGCGGCTCGTCGTCGCCGTATCTGGAGTCGCCGTAGGCGGACATGTTGTCGGTGTGTCGTCAGTGACACCTCGGGATGGTTTGCTCTGGTCCAGAGACAAAAGGTGTAAGATGAATGGCGTGGTGGAAGGAATAGGTCTGCGCACGCTTTTCGCTTTCAGGTGTGTTTGGATGCGTGAGGGCGTGAGGTAGGAGGTTGTAAGTCGTTCTCAGGTAGGTACTAGTAGGTTGGTGGGTGGTAGAGTAGGTAGTAGCAACGGTGAGGTTTGAAGACTTGGCAGAATGGTGGGGCGGTCAACCCTGCCTCCTCCCTGCACCCTGTAGGGCCTGTACCTCTTTCGCGCCTCACAGCCGCTGAATCGAATACCAATCACGTGCAAGTACCGATGTTCCCGTGCGGCTGAGATGGGAAGACGAAGATGAAGTTGAAGGGTGGTGGTAAGGTGGAAGGAAAGTCAGAAGTTAGGATTGTTGAGATGGATGAACAATGTTGTGCTCGTCAGTGACGTAGCCTGTGCGAGCAGATGAACATGAAAGGGGGGAGAGAGGCGCTCGCTGCTGCCCAACATGAAGCTACCTTAGGCTAGTACAGCTATATGCAGCATACAGTAAGTAACAACACGATCGCAGCACGACGACAAATCCTGTAACAATACAAATACAGTAGGTAGTCGAGACGGCGACCCGGTGCAGCATCCAAACAGTGGTAGACCGTTGCTGTCCACTCCACCCTCAAAAAGTCTGCCCTGGATCTTGGGGAGAATAACTTCCGACGGGAGCCGTGCTCCGTTCGGCAATAAATAACCTGGCACTCCTGGTGGACGGAATACTGACTAGTACATCCAACTATTCGACATCGACTATAGATACTCTGGGAACAGTGGAGAGAACAACCTACATGGCTGAACGCAGGAATATGTGTTGACCATGTCAAGCACAGAGCAATGGCCGCAGTATCGCCATGACGTTCAGTACTCGGACGAGTCGAGGCTGAACACGCTCGAGCTGTGCTTTCCACGACCTACAACAAGCGAGCATGAACAGCTGTGGGTCATCTACCTTCACGGAGGCGCCTGGCAGGATCCCGAGATCGATGCTTCTTCTTTCCGCCAGGCCCAAGATGCATTGCTGGAGTTCCCGGAAGCCGAACAGATAGCTGGTTTGGCCTCTATCAACTACCGCCTCTCGCCCTACCCATCACATCCCCGGGACCCATCGACTCGATCGGATCCAGCTAGAAATGCCAGGCACCCGGACCACGTCGACGATGTCTTGACCGCGATTCGGCACCTGCAACAGACCTTTGCGTTTGGGAATCGATACATCCTCGTAGGCCATTCATGTGGCGCCACGCTTGCCTTTCAAGTAGCCTTGGACCGACAGTCGACCTCGAAACCCAGTTCAGAACCTGTCGCGGGTCCAAGTCGCCACGTGATACCCCCCATAGCTATACTGGGCGTAGAAGGCCTGTACGATCTCCCAGCGCTTGTAAAGTATCACCACAACGAATCAGTATATTGGAGTTTCGTCACAAACGCCTTCGGCTCAGTTGAATCGGTGTGGAAGGCCGTCAGCCCCACACGAGGTGACTACGATGCAACATGGTCGGATGGCAGACTCGTGGTCATTGCGCACTCGCGCGAGGACGAGCTGGTGGAATGGGATCAAGCTGACCTGATGCACCAAGCTCTGGTGTCGCAAGGATGGGATGAGGCGAGGAGAGATCGTGAGCTGAAGGTCATCGAGCTTCGTGGCAAGCACGATGAGGTCTGGCAGACTGGGGTTGAACTGGCGCGTGCGATTGTCTTCACTTTGCAGCGTGTTACAGAGCAAGGCGCTGGATGAGAGGAGCCAGACTCGGCGTGAATGTGATGTTGATACTTATACCCGAAGCGATGAGTTGTCTGCCTTGGTGCACATACCGTAGACTCGTAGAGGGAGAAAGAAGGCCTGAGGCATCAGGATTTCTCGCGGAATTCGATCCGCTCATTCCCGTCCTACTTTCACGAAATTCTCAAAGTTGTAGTAAATCTGCCCGGTACACCAACTACAGCAAACCCGCACACCACAATGAAAGTCGGTAAGCCCATATCCAAGCGCGTGCCCGTGCGCCTCCGGCACAAGATTCAAAAGGCGTCCGCCGCGAAGCAGAGAAAGCAGCGCAAGGAAGCCAAGACCAACCCTCAGTGGCGCTCGCGGCTAAAGAAGGACCCCGGCATTCCGAACCTGTTTCCTTACAAGGCGAAGGTCCTCGCGGAGATTGAGGAAGCCCGCAGGAAGAAAGAGGAGGATGTGCAACGACGACGGGAGATCGCCAAAGCGCAACGCCAGGGTGTTGCTGTCGCGGATACGGACGGCGAGATCGCGGAGGCCGACGAGGATGGAGATGAGGAGCTCGTTGATCCGGAGGAGCTAGAGAGTGTAGAGGATGAGATGGATGTCAAGGACGAGAGTAATCCTATGGCGGCACTGCTGGCTTCCGCGCAAGCTCGCGTACAAGCTTACAGTAAGGGCGATGAGCTGGGGGGCGAAGCGGATGATGATGATGACGAGGAGGAGGACGATGACGAATGGGATGGTATCGGGGACGAAGCGGCGAAAGCGCCGTCCGCCCAGTCAGGCCGTAAAGCCTTACCCCAACAAGCGCTGGCGGATCCGATCAAGGCGGTCTCGGCGCTCATGGAGCGCATGCAGAAGACCCAAGACGGCATCCAGCGCCTCATCGCGCACTACCAGATCCCGGCTCTGGCGTCTACAGGCACCGATCTGACCTCCCGGTTTCTGGTCGAGGTGGCGAGGAAACGGGGGCGTTTGGGCCGCGGCGGCGTGCCGAACCTGCATGCTGCGGCGCTGACTGTGCTCGGGGATTTGAATGAGGAGAGGTTGCAGCTGCCTGCGGCGGAGGCAGTCAAGCCGGTTGTGGTGGCTGGGAAGGGGGAGGTGCAGATTGTGACGAAGATGGCGGAGCCGTTTAAGATCGAAGGGTTATGGGGTGACGGTGGCAAACAGGACGCCATGGTCGTCGAAGCATGATGTACGGGAGGTGTGCTTTTTGCTATGAACGTGTCTAGCGTTTCGGTCGCAGTGTGCTGTTGGGTTCTGAGAGTTCAGTGGCGTACAGCAACGGGGAGGCTGCGATGTCCTCATCGGCAGTCGCTTGGTCGCGAGCTTAGTGCATACACGGACATGGCTGAGATACCGTGTGCACATAGCACACCACGCAGTCCATTGCGAGCTTACCGGCCTATAGGGCACAACGCAAGTAGGTCACGGTGTGCAGGAGGCAGGCGGCGTCTGCTCTCCACCCAGTATCGGTGGAACTTCCCACTTTCAAGTCCCATTCAAAATTTGCGATCAAGAGCTCTTCTAAGTTGTCAATCAGTGAAACCGTTCTTTGGTACCAGCGGGCGGATAATAACCACCACCGAATTCTAGGCTTGCCCCTTGGAAAACGTCTTCTCGAATCAACTTCCACGGACTGATCCCATTACTCTCGAATATCTTGATCTCGTACGTCGCTTGGAAACTCTGGCCCAGGAAGTTCTCACGATGGCCTTCGGGAAACGGAGAGCTAAGAGCGAAGAAGCTTCCTTCAGGCGCTGTCGCTTTGACCGTAAGCTTATAGAAGAGTCCTTGTACGCTCAGCTCGAACGCTCGGTTCCCCCAATCGCTCTGGTACGACATGAACGGGCTGAGGCCGGCCACGCGAACGGCGAACGGAGGCCGGAAGTCGATTTCCAGATCTTTACTCCGGTAGCCGAGTAAGAAGGCCTCCAAACCCAAAATCTGCCCGCCCGCGCAGCAAAAGCCCCGGTCGCCGTCGCGCGCTTGCAGCCACATGTGCGCGGACGGGAAACTGCGCGCCCAGTTCTTCTCCTGGTGCACGCGGGCTTCGCCGGACCGGTCCTGCGACGGGAGATCGTACCCGGGCAACTTGAGTTGAAATTCACACGTCGAGTCCAGGGACTGCACGTGCCAGTGCAACGGTAACGGCAGGTTGACGAGCAGACCCTCGGGCGTCTCGGTGTGCTTCGACCACGGGACCCGAGACGTCGTGCGTGCGTGAAAGGAAAAGTCGTCGTGCTCGAGACGGTATTCCGCCAGGGAGTCGGCGCCCCAGCGGGCGTAGCCCATGCCAGGGACTTCCAGGCCGAATTCGTAGTCCTTTTTCGAAAAGGTCAACATGTCGATGTTGTCCACCCAGACCTCCTTTTGGTAGGTTTTGGTGGCGTCGTCGGGTGGCACGTAGCTGAAGGAGACCATGTGTGGGCGCTGCTTCGCGCCGCGGACGGAGCAGATGATGAGGGCGAGGTGCGCGCCGGAGGGGAGGTCGAATTTGCTGTAGTAGCCTTCGAAGGCTGAGGTGCGATGAGGCGCGTGGTGCTCCATGGTGGTTAGATGAGTTGGGGACTTGGGTGGCTTCGACGTGACCAGGGCGCTTCTTTTTATTGTTTCCTTAGCTCAAGGTCCGGGACTCTCCGTGGCCAGACTAGATCAATGGTGTTTCAAAAGCATTTCGGTCGATGAAGTCGAAGAACAAGGTACTGTATGTGTCGTTTGCTACATTCGACGTCTGTGATCATGATGCACGATTTCTGCCCAATTGGGTTTGGCGTCTTGCCACAATTCCATGTTGCAGGTGTCCTTCATCCTCCAGATGTGCTTCACATCTCTCCATAAGGTACGTCTATTCTTGCTTTCACTGATCCTGCCTGCCAGTGAAAAGATCTGTGTACACGATGGAAGAAGTTGAGGTTCTACGGGAAGTCGGCAACGGCGTCACTGATTGGTGGCATCACCAGAAACAGGACCTGGCTTGCTGGCGAAATATTCCACCGAATCGAAGAGTCAGCTACAGTAGATCCGACTTCCACCCTCTCGACAGGATGTATGCGTGCATTTGGCTGCGCATTTTTGGCATTAATAATGGTCGCTATTGAGGTACCTTGAGGTATCGAACTATCCCTCGACTTCGCTCCCGAGTCTGTCCCCAACTGACTACCGGTACAATTCGAGATTCTTTCCCTCGCTACATGTCGGCTTGCAGCACGATCTTCCAGTCTTCCTCGACCTCTTTTTCTATGCGAGCCGCATGCAAGACCGGAAGTATGTGCAGGTACCCCTCATGATGCTTCAAGATCATCAGGCCTCCTTCCTTTTGTGGCACAAACTCTCTGCGCAACCTCCGCACTGCTCTTCCTACATACTTCACCTTTCTCAACAGTACCTTATAGCAGCAAGATCCCGCATCTCCCTACCCTCTACACGATTCCACAGTGGTTTGTTTTCTTGTGGGGTTGAAACACATGGCATCGCGCACTATTCTGCTCGCAGCGGTTTTGCCGTGGGCTCAGGCAGTCCTTGGAGGTCACCTGTCACACCAACCACCAGACTACCGACCTGTGCCGTATCATCAGGCACCGTCGTACTATCCAGGCCATCCGTGGAACCTCCCAGATCCTCACACAAGGACTCGAGTATGCAATGTCATCCCACCATCGAACGATGGCGATGCAGCCCCGGCAATCATCGAAGCGTTCCAAGAATGCGGCCATAACGGCAAGGTCATCTTCCAGAACACGACCTACAACATCGAGTCGGTCATGAACATCACCGGTCTTTCCAATGTCGAAGTCGATCTTCGAGGCACGCTCCTCTGGGGCACTAACATCTCATACTGGCTCAACCATTCCTTACCGGTCGGGTACCAAAACCAATCGTCCGCTTTCTTCTTTGGGGGCGACAACGTTTACTTCCACGGCAACGGGTACGGTACATTCGATGGCAATGGTCAAGTCTGGTATGACTACATTGGCAGCAAAAGCAATTACCCCCGACGCCCTCACCAGATCACATTCAGCGGGTTGACCAATTCTGTCATCGAAGGCCTCCGCTTCGTACAAAGCCAAATGTGGACTATGACGCTCATCCACAGTGAGAGTGTCCTGCTGCAAGATATCTACGTCAATTCCACGAACGTCAAGGGCGGCGCGGATCAGAACACCGACGGCGCTGATGTATGAATATTTCTGTAAAGTCGCAGACAAGAGACGAGTGCTGATCCTTCGCCAGACAATCTACAGCAACAACATCACTTTCGCGCGTTGGTCAGTCACGAACGGAGATGACAGCATCTCGTGCAAAGCAAACAGTACCAACATTCTAGTCGAAGACTGCACCTTCTACAACGGTCTCAGTATGGCGATGGGTTCGATCGGGCAATACGAGGGTCGCTACGAAACAATCATCAACGTCACCGCCCGCAACATCTACGCTTACAACACGGCGTATGCCGGGTACGCCAAGACATGGACGGGCATCACGCAGGGCTACCCTCCGAACGGCGGCGGCGGCGGCACCGGGCTGATGAAGAACATCACCTTCCAAAACCTCACCGTCGTCGAAGCCAAGCAGCTCTTCAGCATCACCCAATGCAACTCCTACATCGGTGCCACGGGCGGGTGCGACACGTCCCGATTCCAGATCGAGAATCTGCAATGGGGCGACGTGCGTGGGACGCTGAGGTCAAATACGACCGCCAGCTTGCAGTGCTCGGGTGCGGCGCCCTGCTTCGGCGTCAACATCAGCGACGTACACGTGACGATCAACGACACGGGAATACCTGCGACGAGTTATCTGTGCAGCAACGTGTCCAATCCCATTGGCTTCACCTGCACCGGCTTGACCAAGCAGACGTGAAAGACTTATCAGGGAAGAGTACAGTGAGCTTTAATTCGAAATCTACCTACTTGTCCTCCTTCTTCTGCGGAGCGCCTTTCTGCGCTTTGTTCTTGTTCCCGCCCGTGTCCTTGTAGTCGCCGCCTTGCGCTTCGTACTGTCGCGCCATCTCACCGGCTTTCCACGCCGACCAGCTGCCCTTGCCGCCACCTGTCTGTCGTCAACTCTCCACAATATCTGGAGAAACGGTAATTGTGTAGGGTAGGAGGGACAGTGTGAATTACCTTTCTCTTCCTCCTTGACTTCCTCCTTGATCTCCTCCCTCAGCTCGGGATCCGTCGGTTCGCCTTTGGATGACGGCATGCTGGTTGGTCGTGCTGAGGTGAATAAGGCTCCGAGTGCTGGCCGGGAAGACTGCAACAGCTGGACTGTTCGCCACTGACGGAGCATATGTGTGGAAGGCACAGGAGTATATGTGACTACGAGGCTGTTGGTGATGTGTACATATGCGGTGACCCTTGCAGCAGGTTGTCTGGACATTACTGTATTCGATACTATTAGACCGCTCGATACAGCCAGTGCTATTACATAATATCAACGAGGTTGACAGAACGACGCTTCAAGTTGTTTGAGCTTCACCATTATGCCTTTTTACTTCTTTACAGACGAGTTCGACAACGGTCCTCGCAAAACATGTAACGAAGCGGGGCATCTGGGGATCTCTCGCTCTCGGACTCGAGACCTCTCACTGTTCGCGAAGATCAGTGGCTCCTTGATGGCGCTTGGATGGACGACTCCCAACGCGCGCCGGAGGTCGTCGGGCGTGTTCGCTCTTCTAGGAGAACATCGTTCTGTCCATAGCAGACAAGATGCATCCTATCAGGTGTGCAATGCGTTATCGAAGGTCCTGGTTCATACGGGCAGAGTGCATCCTGCCAGCGCGTCCTGTCCACGACATCAACTGGTTCGGCGGCCTTCATCCACACTTCTCTCGTCTAGGCTTGCGCTCAAGACACGCGCCGCTCCATCTCTAACCCAGCATAGAGTCAGCGTGGCATCGTTACATACATCACTCTCACACACCGTGACAAGCCAACCTAGGGGATCTGAATCACTTCTGGAAGAGGAAACGCTACCCGACTACGATGTTGACGAGTTCTACCCGGTCCGTATTTACGAGAGACTTTACGGTCGCTACCTGGTTCTGGGAAAGCTAGGCTACGGTGCAAACTCGACAGTCTGGCTCTGTCGGGACCTGCAGTAATCTGGCAATCCCCCCAGCTTGCGCAGACAGCAGCAAGACTAATTGTGGCAGCAACAATGTCTACGCAACCGTCAAAATCTACGTTCGCGCACCGACGCACGCTACCAATCGGGAACGGCTCGCGTACGATCACCTCGCTAAAAGACAATGGACACACCCAGGCCGCCTTCACGTCCGACCCGCTCTCAGCACGTTCGAGCTTTCCCGTCCTGGCGGGTACTCGCATTTCTGCCTTGTCCATGAGCCGCTGCACATTTCGCTATACTCGTTTCGGAGACTCGGTGGCAAGGCGAGACCGCTGCCCGAATGTCTGGTCAAGTCTGTCATGAGATACATGCTAGAGGCCTTGGACTTCTTGCATACGAGCGCCGGAATCACGCACTGTGGTAAGCTCAGGTGTTCTCCGTAGTGCTGAATTTCTGCTCAACGTGCCTAACAGATCTCAAATTGTCGAACATCATGCTCCGGATCGAGGACGCTGGCGTACTTTCCGATTTCGAAGATGCGGAGAAGACGAGGCCGAGCTTACGAAGAGACATCGATGCAGAACGAACGATCTTTGCTTCCCGCCCATTGCGCCAACCCAAGGACTGGGCATTTGGCCCACCTGTCCTGTGCGATCTGGGTGAGGCCAGGATCGGATCGTCTCACGAGTACTCGGAGATTCAACCGGAGGCATACAAAGCACCGGAGATTCTCATGCAGTTTGGTTGGGGCCATAGCGTCGATATCTGGAACCTGGCCTGCGTCGTAAGCAGCTGTGTCGCGCCCCATATCTGCCCTGGCTGATCGATTGTTCCTGTAGCTTTGGGACATGGTGGAGATCAAGCATCTCTTCGACGGTTACAATCCAGAGGGTTATCACAGCAACGGAGTCCATGTGGGAGAGATGGTCAATCTGATCGGTCATCCACCCGAGGAATTCCTGCGTCGAAGTCCACATTCGTGGAGGCTGTTCGACGACAACGGTAAGACCCCCAATGTTGGCAAATCTATTCGAGTGGGAGTCTTTCCGATGATGACACGCGGAAAACAGGCCGTTGGAAAGGAGACCGGCCCGCCTCGCTGTCTCTGGAAGACCGAGTCCAGTCTCTTACGAGCATCGGCGAGAACAAGGCAAACTTCCTCGACTTCCTACGTTGCATGCTATGTTGGCTACCTGAAGATAGAAAGACCGCACGGGCTCTCCTGAGCCACCCTTGGCTAGTTGGGACGTGACATTGGGCAAGGTGTACGGTGGCCCTTGGGGATGTGTCAGTAACACAGATTCTCGACTCCAATGGATCATCGAATATTGCAGCAGTGGCGCCACACATTTGAGTGTATAGGTTCAACCTCGAGCGACCTGATGATCGCTATGCTCTAAATATATTCTTGCAGCCGACAAGCGGTAACTCATATCTTGAAAACAAGCCAATTTTGGCAAGACGATTGCCTGCAGCTCAAAGCTCATCTCGACCCTGCCGCTTCCCACCGACTTCCATACCTCGCTTGACCATCGAAGTCAACACTTCGAACCCCACCTGCGCCGCTGCCAACGCTGTCGCCTCGCCCGTCCCATCGTAAGCAGGCGCAACCTCGACGATATCAGCACCGACCAGGTTCAGGCTGTCGATGCTCCGCAGCACCCGGATCAACTCTCTCGTCGTCCACCCTCCCGGTTCCGGAGTCCCCGTGCCTGGCGCAAGACCAGGATCGATCACGTCGATATCGATGCTCAGGTACACCGGCGTTTCCGTTCCCACGTGAGAGATGATCTTCTGGGCGATACCGGCAACGCCTATATCGTCAATGTCGTCGCATGCGATCCGGACCCAGCCTTGCGTGTCGTCGTCTTCGTTGTCCCCAATGCCGGACAAACGTGTACGCAAACCGGCGTGGACAGACTTGTTCGGCATGATGAGACTCTCGTTGTGTGCGACCCAGAACATCGTGCCGTGGGTGAAGAAGCTTTGTTCGTTGGGATTGTTGGGGTCGACCCATGCCGATGGGTATTTGGCCGGATGCCAGGTGTCTAGATGGGCGTCGAAGTGCACGACCGCAACGTTGCCGTAGATTCTGTTCAATGCCCTAAGCGTGGGGAGAGCGATGCTGTGGTCGCCTCCCAAAGTGAGCAGCTTGGGCTTGCGGCGGTAGGTAACAGCCGACTCAGCGCTTGCCTTGGGTGCACTACGATGCGCGAGATTGGTGAAAGCTTCGGTCATCTGGCGCAGAGCTAGACCGTTGTCAAATGGAGTGATCGGGATATCACCGCAGTCGATGATCTTGGCCCATTCTTGGTAGGGGTTCAAGGCTGCTCTGGGGTTGTAGCCACGGGAGGTTGTCTGTCTGGCCGATGCTGCGCGAATGGCGCGAGGGCCGAAGCGCGCACCTGAACGATACGATACTGCCGTGTCGAAAGGGGCACCTAGGATGCCGATGTCGTATGTCGTCTCCGGGTGCTGCAAACAGCGAACGTGGTCCAGGTGGGCAAAGGTGGATATGCCCGTGAAGCCCCACTGTATATATCTTCAACTGGATGTTTCTCTGTGCCTGGCATGCAATTATGACTTACATCTGTACCCCATTTGGCATCCAGATCATCCTGTGTCCAGCCCACGACGGGTTCTTGAGCTTCTGCCGCCTCCGCGTGGATATGAGCGGACGTGATGCCCACGAATGTGCTAGCAGCCGCTGCCACAACCCAGTACGACTTCATCGCGCTTCGAGATGTATTGATGAAGGGAAGGTGAGAAGTCGAGCAAAGCAATCTCATAAGACTTAGCCTGGGATGAGCTCATCACACGTCGCGGTCCACCGGCAACAGTAGCCTCGAGGTCTTGTATGAGCGGGACCATTGCGAGATGTGGTAGGTGTTGTTACAGTAGCTCTATGCGAAACACACGTACGTTTTCCATGTGCACGGTTTTACAAAGTCACATCAAAGTATGCGAGGAAAGAAGAGGAGGAAGATGGAAGATGTCGATGGTGACATCAGTCACTCACGACCCCGGCGCGTCTTCCCGTCTCCCTGCGCGTAGAGACGTCGCGGGTCTTCGTGCAAACCCAGCAATAGCTCGACCAGAGACCAAGCATAGCATTCTGTGGTCGCGGAAGAGCAGCGATCATGCCAGAGGTACCAATCGAGCCGTAGCACAACCACTACCTGTCTCGAGGGCTAATCGTAACAGATAGGAGAAGTCGCGCGCGTTGTGCACTACCTGCGCAAGAACCTCGTAGGCCGAACGATTAGGACTTGCGAGGCGTTCGAAGATGACATTGTTTATGGCAAGGTTGGCTGCACGGCCCAGGCATTCAGATCATCGGTTCAAGGCAAGAAGGTTCTGGGGGCGGATCAGCAAGGCAAATACTTCTACATGACCTTTGACAAGCCGCCGCACGCTGTCATGCACTTTGGGATGACCGGCTGGATGAAGTTCGACAACGAGGATACGCACTACTACAAGCAGGCCAAGGAAAAAGATGGGACAGAAGCGGAAGAATGGCCGCCCAAGTACGCGAAATTCCTGCTGAAGTGCGATGCCGAGGGCGGCAAGGAGGCTGTACAAGCAGCGTTTGTAGATGCGAGACGGCTGGCGAGGATCAGATTGGTCGAGTGCGATGCGGATAACATCCGGAACGAGAGCCCGCTCAAAGAGAATGGTCCGGACCCTGTTCGGGATAAGGACATTGTGACCGTGGACTGGTTGGGAACACTGCTGCGGAAAAAACGCGTGCCTGTCAAGGCGTTGCTACTCGACCAGGGGAACCTATCAGGCGTTGGCAACTGGGTGGCGGACGAAGTGCTCTATCAAGCGCGCGTACATCCAGAGCAATACAGCAACACATTCGATGACGAGCAGGTCAGGCAGTTACACGACGCTCTGATAGACGTATGCACACTTGCTGTGGAGACATTGGCGGACAGCAAGCAGTTTCCAGAGAACTGGCTCATGAAGTACAGGTGGGACAAAGGCAAGAAAGATGCTAATACTCTCCCTAATGGAGAGAAGATCGTTCACCTCAAGGTCGGAGGGAGGACGTCGGCCATTGTACCGAGCGTGCAGAAGAAGACTGCTGCCACGGCTGGTGATGTTGACGCCAAGGGAGAGAACGAGGAGGAAGAGGAGAAGCCGGCAAAGGGACGGAAGCGTAAGGTGAAGGCTGAGGACGAGGATGAGACGCCGGCAAAGGGACGGAAGCGTAAAACGAAGGCTGAGGACGCAGATGGAGTTGACGATGACGAGGTCGACTCGAAGCCCGCGCCGAAAAGGGGCGGTCGTGGCACGAGAGCTGCGGAGACCAGAACGCTCAAGGCAGATGATGTCGAGCCTGAAGTGACCGGCGGCGCGGAGCAAGATGACGGGCTTGATGGGAAGGTCGAGGCCAAGACGACACCTGCGAAGTCCAAGGGTAAGAAGGCAGCGTCGAGGCAAGCCGGAAAGTCGCCTACGCCTGGATCGCGAAGGTCTGCCAGGACGAGAGCGAAGTGACGATGCGATGCTGTGACGCGTATGGAGATGTATCATGTATTATCATTGTACTTGTAGCTGACGAAGAGGAGGTATCGTTCAACCTTCAATTGACCTAGGGACGCCATACCCTGTTCCCCTCCTGCTTGGTGAAGGCAACAAACGGGGGATTTTTTTACATGCCCGGCTCTACGTACATCGGTTGAGTCGATCCTGTGTAGGACTATAGGGCGAGCTATGTGGCGTGTTCGTAGGGTCGATATATCCCAATGGGAAGAGGAGAGGTGAACTCTTGGCGGCGTCCGGTCCGCGATCGGTGGGGTCCGAATCTTTTGAGCCTCGAACGAAGCTCATGCGAGGACGAGCATGTGGGTTGGCCTAACTCCTATAATACTTTCTGTCTGTCACTCTCGCCCGCTTTCATACCACACTCGCTGATTGTGGTAGTGAGATGCGATAGATCGTTTGCTTGTTACATAGATCTGTGAACGCAAAGCCCACTTCCTAGATCACCACCCTTCGATCACCGCCGCGGCCTTCGACTGGCGACGAGCCCCCTTCCGACCCTTACGATCAAGAGGCCTCCCGTGAACCGCGAAGATGGCGCAAAACAACCAAGTCCTGCCGGCCAAGGAGGCTACTCTCTTTCGACATCTGGTACAGAACTACGAGACGAAACAGTACAAAAAGGGCCTCAAGGCCGCCGAACAGATCCTCCGGAAACACCCCAACCACGGTGACACACAAGCGATGAAAGCCCTGATTCTCTCAAACCAAGGAAAGTCCGAGGAGGCATTCGAGCTGTGCAAGGTCGCTCTCAAGAACGCTATGAAGTCACACGTCTGCTGGCACGTGTATGGGTTGCTGTACCGCGGGCAGAAGAACTATGAGGAAGCGATCAAGGCGTACAGGTTTGCGTTAAGGCTAGATCCTGACAGCTTGCAGATCCAGCGGGATCTGGCGTTGTTGCAGGTGCAGATGCGGGATTTCGCGGGCTTCGTGCAGAGTCGGAGGCAGATGTTGCAAGCTCGGCCGCAGACCAGGCAGAACTGGACGGCGTTGGCAGTAGGTTTGCACCTTAGCGGAGATCTGAAGGGCGCGGAGGACGTGCTGCAGAAGTACGAGGAGACCTTGAAGCAGACGCCATCCAAAGGTGACGTGGAGCATGCCGAGGCGGTGCTGTACAAGAACACTATCATTGCGGAGGAGGGTGAGCTCGAAAGAGCGCTGGAGCACCTGGGCAGTGTGTCGAAGGGGGCGCTGGATCGGACCGCGGTCATGGAGTTGAAAGCGGATTACCTTCTGCGGCTGAACAGAAAAGAGGATGCAGAGAAGGCATACAGGGCGCTTCTCGGCCGGAATCCGGAGAAGAGAGCTTACTACGAAGGATTGGAGAAAGCACTGGGTCTCGATAGGAGCAAGAAGGAGGACCAGGAGAAGCTTGGGCAGATGTATCACAGCTATGCGGAAAAGAGCGAAAGGAGGGACGCGCCACGACGGATACCCCTGGACTTCAAGGAGGGCGACGCCTTTCGGCAACACGCCGACAAATACTTGCGACGCATGCTCAAGAAGAGTGTCCCAAGTACGTTCGCAAACCTGAAGCAGCTTTACTCCGACCCCTCGAAGAAGGAGACCATTCGTGATCTTGTCGAGGGCTATGCGAAGGAGGAGGCGCAGACGAATGGTGGCGCCGAGCAAAACGGCAGTACTGACGGCTCGCACGACACAAAGGAAGATTCCAACAAGGCGCAAGCTACCTGGGAACTGAGCGTCAACTATTTCCTCGCACAACACTACGACTACCACCTCTCCCGCGATCTGAGCAAAGCGCAACAGTACGCCGAAAAGGCCGTCTCGCTCAAACCCTCGCAGTCCGACTACACCTACGACATGACACGCGCACGCATAATGAAGCATCAGGGCGCCACGGACAAGGCGTCGCAAGCCATGAATGCCGCCCGGGAAATGGATCTGAAGGACCGGTATATCAACACAAAGTGTGCGAAGTATCAGCTGCGGAACAATGAGCACGACAACGCGATCAATACCATGGGTCTTTTCACCAGGAAAGAAGCTGTTGGTGGACCGTTGGGTGACCTGCTTGACATGCAATGTGTGTGGTACATCACCGAAGATGGCGGGTCGTACTTCCGGGAAGGCAAGCTCAGTCTTGCGCTCAAACGCTTCAAGGCCGTGTATGACATCTTCGAGACGTGGCAGGAGGATCAGTTTGACTTTCACACGTTCTCGCTCCGGAAAGGCATGATTCGAGCGTATGTAGACATGGTTCGCTGGGAAGACAAGTTGCGCGAACATCCCTTTTTCACACGCGCAGCGCTAGCGGCCATCAGGATCTACCTTCTGTTGCACGATCGACCAGAGCTGGCAACAGACGGTCACATGAATGGTACGGGTGGCGACAATGCGGCGGAGAAGAAGAAGGCGGCCAAGAAAGCGAAGAGGGAGGCGGAGAAAGCAGAGGCGGAGAAGAAGGCGGCTGCCGCTAAGAAGTCGCAACCGAAGGCTGATGAGGCGGGTGAGGTGAAAAAGGAGGACCCGGATCCGATGGGGTTGGAGCTGATCAAGACCGAGACACCGCTCGATGAGGCGACGAAGTTCCTAATACCGATCCTGGAGCTTAGCCCGAATGATATCGATGGACAGATCGCCGGGTTTGAGGTGTACATTCGGAGAAGTAAGTCATGGCCGAAGTCTGACACGGAGCAAGTACGCGGAATGCTGACTACGCTCGTCCAGAAAAGTACCTCCCCGCCCTCAAATGTCTACTCGCCGCTCGCGCCATCGATCCAGACCACCCCATGTGTCACGAGCAAGGCGGCCGACTCCGGTTAGCGCTCGACAAACTCGCAGAACCGCTCCCGGATCAGGTCAAGCAAGTCATCGATGCAACCTACACCTCCAAGCTCGACACGAGCAAGTCGTTAGAAGAGAGCAACGAGGAGTACCTCGCCCGGCACAAGGACAGCGCCCCGCACACCCAGAGCGTCGTGCGCTTCCGTCACGTCCTAAAACCGGACGATCCGGAGACAAAGGCCCAGGGCGTGCGGGAACTGCAGGACACGCTCAAGTTGGAGACCTTGTCACTACAGGACGCAGAGGCAGGTGTGCGCGTGTTGGATGATATTCGGGCGGATGCCGATGCGAAAGAGGCGTATCTGAAGGCTGCGCGCGAAAGGTGGCCCGAGGCCACGGTTTTCCGGTGAAATGACCGCCAGTCGCGGTGATGTATATTCTCATGATGAAGGACATGTTGTGTAGAGCATCGGGTGCCTGTGCATAGTGAGAGGGCTTGATATGAAGATGAAGTGCAAGGTATGACCTATAATGGGTTGCCTACGTTGTTGTGTTCGAGAAGCTACATGTATATTGGCTTGCATCATTGTCCGCCGTCTCCTATCCGAGAGGTTCGAGGAGCGATCATCCTACGCGTCCGTTCTGTCGTCAATTTATTCGAGCGGTCAGAGGGTTTGATGCATATTAGGAACAGTGCAATGGCTTCGGCGAGTCAGACGATGCCTAGCGGTCAGGACACGAGTGACTTCGGGCAAAGGCAGAAGAAAGCATTGAGCCCAGACTACGCCGGAGGGTTGACGTCGAACGGAACGCTGTCACTTGTCCGTGCAATGCTTCAGGAAGCCCGCTCACGTTTTGGGGGTTTCTTCTTTCGTCGAACTGGGAGACGACGGGTCTATCATCTAGGCGCAGGAAGCTGACACGCGCCCATTCCACTCACAGCTTCGAGCTCATCCCTCCTTCCTTCCTGTTCTTGTTCCTCATGGACGCCAACTGATCACTGTTGATGGTCCGGACGTACTCCTCGCTCAACCGCGCCCGCCGCTCTCGTGGCACGGCGGCCCACTCCCGCCTCTCGGCCTCCTCCACCGCCCGCCAGCGCTCGATCTCGGGCGCGATCCAGGCGGCGCAGACGTCGGCCGTCTCGGTGGCGATTTCCATCGGGATGAGGTGGCCGACGTCCGGGAACGTGTGCTGTTGCACTCGGCCTTTCTTGAACCCGCCGGACCCGCCGACGCCGGTGCCGGTGGTGGCGAGTTTGTCCGCTCGGGAGGCCGGGGCGGAGAGCTCGGATTGGCCGCCGAAAATGTAGAGGACGCTGGGTCGGAGGAATGGGAGGCGGAAGAAGGTGGCGATGCTGACGGGCGAGTAAAAGGGCGCGTGGGGTTCCACGTCCGGGTCGACGTCCGGGTGCGTCACTGGGTTGGGGTTGTCGGCGGGAGAGGGGTTTTCTTTGGTGGCGAAGTTCGGTCTCAGGAAGGTGAGGACTTCTTGGTGCTTGGTCGTCGTGAGCGTGACTTCTTTCTCCGTGCTCGGTTCCGGGGAGACGGTGGCTGTGCTGGAGTCGGCCCCGATGACAGGGGCCGTTGCGGATGCCGGCGTCACATCCGGATAGAGGTCGGTTGGCAGGTCGCGGAGGCCGTGCTTGAGCAACAAGTCGAGGACTCTCGGGTCCCAGGCTTGGTAGAATTTGGATCGTTTATACGATGCCTGCGCGGCCTGGCGGCTTGGCCAGCGGTCCCGGCGGTTCGTGGATGACTTTGGGAGGAGAAAATTTCCCACCTTGGAAGGCATCCTCTGGATGGCCGGGTCGATGAGGACAAGTGTCGTGAAGAGGCGCGGGTGCATGAGCGAGAGGTTGACCAGATTGTTGCCACCCATGCTGTGTCCGACGCCGATCAGAGGTCGCTTCATGTCGGCCCGGAAATGGTTGAGCATGAGGAAGAGGTCTCGTGGATGATCGAGCCATGATGCTATACAACGTGTCAGCAGGCAGTGCGGCGAGGTCGGGGGGACATGACGATACGGTCGTTACCCAGCTTGCGCTCGTTTAGCACGCCCGAGGCGCCTTGGTGTGCGACATCCGCAATGAAAATGGCGCGAATGCGAATGTCTTTCGCCTTCAGCCTCTCGTACAACTCGTCCCAGAGTGGCTCGTACAATTCCTGAATGCCAATCAGCGCCCGCCTAGGCGACGAATGGATGGGCTGGATAGTTCACACCTTCGCGAACCCGTTCGCGTGCGCTCCTATCACCGTGACCTCGTTTCCCGCCGCGAAGTCGTCACGTGGGGTGTATTGCTTGACGGCTAGTTGGAGGATGTCCTCCTGGTCATCGGCGGTAGCGCGAGGATACTCTCGAATGTGCGAGGTAGGTATGACATGCTCCTGGATGTGGAACGCGGCGGTTGACATTCTGCGAGGGCAAGCTTGAGCAAAGGCCTTCAAGTGTATCTGCCTTGCTGTATATTCTATGCAGGACAATGACCCTGTTTACGGTATGCCTTATACGGCCAACGTACACGTCTCCACAGTACCCGAGGTCATGCTGTTCGAAGTAGGGACTGCACCTCCATACGTTCGGTCGTGAACGCTAGTATGCTGATGAGACGGGCTAGCTGGTTGCCGTTTGAGCGGGGTGAAAGAGCAACTTGGAGTACAGTGGAGGTATCCAGAACAAGGAAGTCTTCATCACCGAGACAGGAATACCAACGGTACGAGGAACAGGCGGCGTTGCATCATCAATTATTCCGGCCGATCTGCGCATGTCACCGCAGTCGACGATCCCGCGTGCATCATCATGGTACGCATTTGATGTTCGCCAGCCTGCGACTGCAAGCTTGGAAGACCTAGTAGTAGTATTCCCCGTCAATTCTCCAGGCCCGAGACGATAAGTTTAGCGTAGCTTCATCATTCAACGCCAATGGCTCGAGTCAATGCTACGGCTGGAAGGGACGGCTTCCACGATCCAGCAGCAAGCGAGGATGATCAAGCATACCGTGATGTCAACCGATCCAATGGTCCTCAAGGCATACCACCGCCGGAGGCACATGACCGTAGCGAGTGTGTACAGAGCATCACGATCCCACTCAACGACGTGCCCGCATGGACGCCGACCAAAAAGCTCCGCGTGGTCATCATCGGAGCAGGCTATTCGGGCATGATGATGGCGCAGAAACTACAGCACCAGCATGCCGAGGAGATGGGCAAGCTTCTCGACTTCGTCATCTATGAGGCGAGGTCGACCGTGGGCGGGACTTGGGATGCCAATACGTACCCAGGTGTCCGATGCGACGTGCCTTCGGCGATTTACGCCTTCCCTTTCGAACCCAATCCCGAATGGAGCCATTTCTTCTCCACGGGCGGTGAAATACAGGACTACTTTGTCCGGACTGTCACGAAATGGAAGCTCGACGAGCATGTCCAGTTCAACCACAGGGTGGCCGAGGCCAGATGGGTTGAAGACCGAGCGCGATGGAGGCTTGAAATTGAGCACGACGGCAAGCGATTCACTGATCATGCGGATATCCTCATTTCGGCGCGCGGCTTTCTGTCAACGTGGCGGTGGCCGTCGATCCGCGGGTTGCATGACTTCCGAGGCCACAAGACACACTCGGCGGATTGGGATCATTCTTATGATTACTCTCACAAACGCATCGCCGTGATCGGTAACGGCTCGTCGGGGATCCAGATCTTGCCGGAACTGGCGAAGCTGGAGGGAGCGCATGTGACGAGTTTCCAGCGCGGTCCGACCTGGGTGTTCTCGCGGCACACACCGGCGAAGCTCGTCGGCAGTGATGATCCCAGCCCCAATCCAGAATACCGAGAAGAGGACAAAGAGCGCTTTCGCAATCCAGAGGAGTTGAAGCAGTATCGTAAGAAAGTGCAAGGTGGGGTAAATGGCGCCTTCAAGTTATTCGTGAAGGGCAGCCAGTACAACAAGGACTCGACGGAGTTTGCGCGGAAGCAGATGGCTGCCAAGCTCGACAACGACCCTGACCTCTGTGAGAAGCTGATACCGCAGTACGAGCTTGGTTGTCGTCGCATAACACCGGGGTCGGGCTATCTTGAAGCCTTTACGCAGCCCAATGTGCACTTGACGAACAGTGAGATTGTTGAGATCAACGCAGATGGAATTCACACAGCAGACGGTGTCTTCCATCCGCTTGACGTGATCGTTTGCGCGACGGGGTTTGACATCAGCCAGGTGCCGAGCTTTCCAGTGATCGGTCGAGATGGCGTGAGCCTAGCTGAGAAGTGGAAGGACGAGCCAGAAAGCTACATCAGCCTGGCATGTCCCGACGTGCCGAATCTGTTCTTCTTCACTGGACCGAACGCGACTGTGGGTCACGGCTCGCTCATCTTCTCTCTCGACTGGTCCGCGGAATGGATGATCCAGTGGTTACGCAAGATGGCCGAGGAGGACATCGCCTCGATTGCGCCGAAGCAAGAGGTCGTGGATGAGTTCGTGCGGTACGGGGATCAGATCCACAAGACGCTGGCGTGGACGGGCGGGTGTCGCAGCTGGTACAAGGCGAACCGCATCGACGGTCGTGTGACCGCAACGTTTGCTGGGAGTGCGATTCTCTATGAGAAACT
>Ga0058704_10000198_pt1 | contig 32952 bp, 27 predicted proteins | sample AgamicMgSfe_FD_71363 | JGI IMG/M metagenome (GOLD analysis project Ga0058704, IMG submission 71363) | Agave microbial communities from Guanajuato, Mexico - Mg.Sf.e | ecosystem: Host-associated > Plants > Phyllosphere > Phylloplane/Leaf | place: Guanajuato, Mexico | collected 2012-05-30
GGGTAGGGGCGCGCCGAGAGGACGTGGTGGGCCGCCGGGCAGAGGTGGATCGCGTGGGTTTGGTGGGGGGCGTGGTGGTAGTGGTGGCTTCAGTAGCAGGGGCAGAGGTGCGCCGAGAGGCAGGGGGAGAGGGTATTGACGACCGGGAGGACGTGTGTACAATCCAATGGCGCGAGGGCGTTTTCGGCGTGAGGTGAATCGGATTGCAATGACAGCGCCTTTTAGCGCGAGAGTTTTGCACAGGTACACGGCTGGGTAGTAAGGCGGCTTTTCGGGCTGTCTTTACTCTTGCCAAAGACGGAAATTACTTTTGACATACTTTCTCGTCTCATCCATATTGTTGGACAGCATCTGCTCTCAACACGCCCTGCGGCTTTGCAGTAAGATATATGCTCTTCACGGTTTACCACAGTATGTTGCTGCTCGATTATGATGGGGAGACACTGCATACTAATCTACACATCATGCGTTGTACACCGTTCAGAACCCTGCCCGCCCTTCCATTACGCAAAGTACCTGGGCTCATCGAAGACATGGTATCTGTGCCCCCTCACACCTTCACCCTTGAACAGCGCCGGGAAGCGTACGTTCTCCGGCACGTCGTTCTCGGGATTGAGCTCGCCAGTACCATCCGGTTCGCCGACGACGAATTTGCCGACCTGTGCAAAGTCAGCGAGTTGTTCTCTCCGTCACGACTGACAAGCTTCAACAGGCCACTCACCTGTAGCTCCGTATCCGTAATCGTCCCTCGACTGAGCCTGGCGTATCCGGTTTTCCTCAAACCCTTATAGAGGATATACTCGCACCACCTGTCCCAGTCACTCTGATCGATGTCCTTCATCCCGCTCTTCTCGCTCACCCACGTATTGTAATTGCCCTCGCCAGGCGTCATGACTAGGTAACTCAGTAGGATACTCGGGCGGCTCGTCTGCCCCATCAACTCGGACATGTACTCGGTTTGTAGTCGCCTGTCCTCTGGATCTTCTTCCTGTCCGGAATGGAAGACGAATACATCGACCATCTCCCCGTACGCGTCGATGGTAGCGTGAATGGCAGGCGCCAGCTCGCCGACTGGAGACGGCAAGAGGTGATGCGTGGAGTTCACAATTGGGAACTTGGACAACAGCGCGCAGCCCCAGGTGTGCTTGTTAGGACCTGGGCCGTAATCGACCCACATGCCCAGCTCCTCGGCGAGGTACTGGGTCGAATCCCTGTTGCCCATTATGATGCGCTGTTGATCGGTCTCCAACAAGCCCACAACATCCAGCTCGGTCTCTCGGATCAAAGCCTCCACACGGCGCTCAGATGACCGTAGATCGTTGTCGATGCTGAAGTGAATCGTCCAGATGCCTGCGGTGATGAGCTTGCTGTCTTTGTGGTAGGGCTCGTAGTTGTAGCTTGGGAAGCGCAAGTATGCCACACTAGCCGACAGCAGCTGAAGGAAGAGCAGGATGTAGATATAATAGCTTCGTTGCTTCCTCGCTGCTGGGTTCGGTGGCGGTCTTAGATCCTTCGGTCTAGCGTTGCCCTGATTATGGAGAGCCGAGAAGACTCCACAGCCGATCATGACCATGGTCGTGGCCATCACCCAGTCGGTGTGCTCACGTACCAAGGGTCCACCAGGGACGAACGCGTAGGCTACCACCCAGACGTGAAACAGGAGCATGAAGTTATACATGGCGAAGCCAAGGAAGAAAGTGCGACCAGGTGGGAAGCGGACGGCGTTGGAGATGATGGCAGGTGTGACGGCGGTGAGGTAGACTGTCAAAGCCAAACCGCCGTAGTAACCGGTCCAATTGGAGAATCCAGTCAGTACTGCAGCTCCTGTTGAGCCGACGCCGAAGGCCGTCCAGCTGCGCACGTAGTTGGGATAGAAGAGACCGAAGAGCAGGCCGGCGCCCATGGCGGCGATCGTCCATGCACCGTGAGGAACGGCCAACGGGCCTCGGACCGGGAAGCCCTCCCAAACCCACAGAATTATCGTGCTTGAGTCCGAGAGCAAAGAGTGCAAGCCGAAGAATATGCCCGCCAGACCTAAACTCGCGAGGGCGAAATGACCGCGCGGCTTTTCTGCTCGAGGGGCCAGATCGGTCGTCTTGCCCTGTCTCCGGTAGATCCAACCGATAGCGACAAAGAACAGAAAGACGCCCGTCTTATTCCAACCACCGTTCATTTCATTCATGATTGGCCACACGGGGTTATTCGACCAGCAAGCGAACTTCGCCACGCTGCTTGCGATCAAGCCGATCGTCCAGGCGCTGATGCGGGCCTCCAGCTTCATAGGATTGGCGCGGTCACGGTACCAAACGGCTGCCCAAGCTAAACACCCCTGACAGACGGCAAAGCTGACGGCGCCAAGGCGGGCTTCTGGGGATTCCAAGAGGTACGCGAGCAGTCCGGCGGCGCCCGCGGCCAGGAATGACTCGGTCGAGTACCTCAGAATCATACGCCGGAGCGATGGGATCCCGAGTAGGAAGGGAGATATCGTCGACAGGATTGCGACTTCGTAACCAGATATACCCATGTGCCAGAGTGGAAAGTACCACACAACGACACCGAGCGAGGTCAAGACGCTCCAGAACGTGAACTGGGTCAGTGTCAGCAGAAGCTACCTTTACGAAGCGGAAGCCGACCTACTCCCAGGTACACATCGGCAATGGCGTCCATCTGCTCTGGCCAGCTAAAGCGAGCACCAAAAACCTGGCCAATGGGCTTGTCTTTCTGCTTCTCGAGAACAGCGTCCGATGCTCTCTTCTTGTCTCTGCAATCCATCGGGACTCGATCAGCGTGCGCTCAGTGCTTCTCGAATTCGAAAGTGGAGCGGGCACATCGTACCGACTACTATTTCGGGAGCCAGTGGACGTACCCTCTACTGAGACCCTTCACGTCTTTCACTACTATCTCGAAGGTGCTAAAGTCGAGTGCGGTGACTGCATCAAAGGCAACATCCAGCAAGACAAGGGACCATTCGAAGAAAGCGTAAATAGTGTACGCTAGACTGAATCAACATGCGATCTTCAAGACGAGAGAACGGTGCTCACATACCTCCGGGCACCTTGTGTACTTTGTGCTGGGTGAAGAAATAAACCAAGGGTACGAGGGTACCGAAGAAAGCAGCAGCAAGATACCTGCGATACCTAACCGTTGTGGGGTTCTTGGGGCTCAGAGCCAGGCAGCCCAGAGTCCAAGGCAGCGTCGCGACTAGGTAGCTGATCATGAAGATGTCATGCCAGTTATGGTCGTCCGTGCTCGTCACGTACGTCCATCCGCCGCACGTCAACGTCCTGAAAACACCTACGCCCGCAACGAACTTGGGTAAGCTCGAGCCTGGCCTGTTGACCAAGCAGTAGAACAGGAAGACAAGCAAGAAGCGAGGGCCAGAGCATATGGCGATGAAGACCTGGAAGACGGATCGTTCGGGGTAGCGGTCGCCGATGGTCGCTGAGACCGAAGGAAACCACTCGATAGGATAGCCGTAATGTTCGTTCTGCACGATTTTATGGTAGTGCAGCACCACACCAACCACAAACGCCCCGAGGAAGGCGAAGTACGCCGCAGCTGTATGAGCCCAGCTTATCCATTGGCCAGGTATCTGTTCGCACGTCAGCTACTCAGTGGCGCGACATGTTTCGATCGCGGAAGATGGGCGCTTACCACCGCGACCACGTCGCCATCGCGATGCTTGGGAGCCATAGAGTGGCCAAGGTCATCGGACGGAGGTCAGCAGTGACGCGACGTTGGAGAAGTCGGAGGTGAGCAAGTGGCAGAGCTGACGGCAAAATCAAACTGAGAAGCCCCGTGCGTGCCGTCAGCAGCTTGACGCGACGTTCATCCCTGCCCCATTTCAAGTTCGCGCTGGCAGAGACGGGCCGCTGGCCCGCGGTCCCGCAGAGCCGCCCGTTCGCGTGGTGAAAGTCTCGGCCAAGCAACCTCTTGTACGAAGCACACCCTCACGAGCATCCTTTGCAAAGAAATCTTGCAAGACTGGCGAGATGGCGGGAGCAAGCGACAAAGCGCGGTTTTACCTGGAAAAGTACGTTCCCGAATTGCAGGAGTACGAGCGCAAAGAGATCTTCACTCGTGATGAGATCTCTGCCATCGCTGGCAAGCGAAGCGACTTTGAGCACATCCTGAACGCGCGCGGATCCAAGCCGAGCGACTATGCTCGTTATGCAACGTACGAGATGAACCTGGACAGCCTACGTAAGAAACGATGTACGCGGTTAGGTGTCAAGGGATTCAAGGGCTACAGCGGCCAGCGAACCGTCTTCTTCATCCTTGACCGCGCAACGAAGAAATCTCCGGGTGACATGGGCTTGTGGATGCAGTACGTCCAGTTCTGCCAAAAAGAGAATGCGAACAAGAAATTGGCCAAGGTGTTCACGAGCGTGCTGCGACTAAAGCCGAGAGAGTGGGGCTTGTGGGTTTTGGCCGCCAAGTGGTACTCGGAGCAGCAGGGCGACATGACGACTGCGAGGAGTTACATGCAGAGAGGACTGAGGTTCTGTAAAGAGGAGAAGCAGCTTTGGGTGGAGTACGCAAAACTCGAGATGGTCTACCTAGCAAAGCTTGCTGCGCGACGGAAAATACTGGGATTGGGCGAAGATCAAAAGAAACAGCCGCAAGAAGACGATGGCGAAAACATGATCAGGCTACCGAGTATTACGGCTGCAGACATTGATCCTGAGGCGTCCACAGACACGGAAGGAGTCAACGAAGATGCTCTCCGAAGGCTGGCGAATGCACCGGCATATACTGGAGCCATACCGCTTGCTATCTTCGACGCTGCCATGAAGCAATTTCACGACGACCCAAGGGTTGCTGAAGAACTCTTTGCGCTGGTGGCGGCCTTCAATGACGTGCCGACGACCCCTCATATACTACAGCACATCTTGTCTCACCTGCAGCAGAGTGCCGCCAATTCGTCGGAAGCCATCATATGTGAGGCCAGCCTCCGTCTCTCCGGCGTCGATATTTCGTCTGCAGCTTTCCCAATGGATCTCGCCTTCAGCTTGAAATGCATCAACAACGGCATGGCGCAACTGTCAGAGAAGCAAAAGACAGCACTAGCGGAGAAGGCTACGTCGATGCTCCTGCCCTATCTTGAGAGACGCGACGAGCTGGACGCCGATATTGACACTGTCGTCGTTGCAAGCCTCCTCCGTTATCTGCGCGTAGTCTCGTCTGGATCCGCCCTCGCCAAATCGAAGGACATCCGGATATTGGCAGAAAGGGCGAAGAACGAGGGCGCACTGACCGGCGCAGACATGTTGCAAAGGCACCTCGAAGCGAAAAAGGAAAGCTGAAGATTCGAAAACCTTGAGATATGCAGCAACAGGGCGTTGCGTACACCACTGGCCACATGCAGTCACGCACGGTATGTGCCACAGATCCTCGCGTGATGTGGCCCTGACTCGTGATATAACCCCGCTGAGTTCCAGCTACTGCATGTAGCCTCTTTCTCTCCTTGTCTTGCCACGTCTAGCTGGACATCACGATATGTGACAACTACCGCCGTTCAGTATGGAGCCACCATGTCAAGGCAGACAAACCTTGGGATCACCGTCCTTTTGCAACCACCCACACCGTTCTGCCTCACCGCAGTGTGGGGCATGGTTCGGAGCAGCACGCGGCTCGCAGAGGGCCTGCGCACCTTGGTATGGGCCGTGGGGAGCTGACAGTGTACTGGTCCCATCCCCGTCGGCACTCGAGTGGGTCGACGGTACCAAGTGCCGGCAAAACGAAAAGCGACGCGAGTCTGGTAGCACACAGCTCATTCGTCCTGCCAATGTCGACTCGTCGGCCTCTTTGGCAAGTGGGCGGTTGGCCGGATCACATCTTGAGCGTCTCCCAACCGAGTTTCTGGAGCAAATCCTACAACTGCTCATTCCAACAGGCACCGTCATGCATGTTTTTCCAACCCACCAAGGCAGACGACAGCACTTATTTGCGGTGCATTACATATCTCCCGGTGAGCACGGCATAGGTTTCGGCGACACGACAAGGGGGCTGCAGACGCTGCCGCTTGTCTACCAGCGCTTGAAAGACATGACATACGAAGTTTTCTACGGTCGGAACCAGTTCGTCTTCGAGATCGCCGCGCGACCGCTGACGTCTCGTGTCAAACTTTCTCGGCTCAATGCTGGTTTCAGTGATACCCTTCACCAGTTCAGCGCACGCTCTAAAGACATCACGCGCACATGGTGTCGTGTCGTCGAGCGTGGAGCTTTCACCCCATTAGCCTTGGCACCGCTCGGCCCAGCGGCAGTGTCTCGTATGCGAAACATGGCTCTGGTCATCAACATCCCTTCCTCCGAAGGTAAAAGGACCGATTGGCATCACTTGACAATCCGCCTCAGCGACTTCGCGAGAGCCGTAGCAGCTTCTGACCCTTCCTGTCAATCGCGTCGAAAGCTGATGATACATGTCACCGTGGCCGGGCAGGGAGCCCATCGAGGTCCTCATTTGTCTGATTGCCTGATGGTCACGGGTGAGGAGTGTTTGACCGTCGGTTTCCGGTTTTGCGATGATGATGATCCAGGGGCTCCTGAGTTGGCAAATGAGTGCCGAGAGGAAATCGAAGAAATGCTGCGCCCACTCCGAATGCTGAGTGGGTGGGGAACCGTGGAAATGAGTGGCCTGGTGCATGAGAACTTCGCGGCGGAGCTGCAGAGGCAGGCGATGGCGACAGCAGGTTGAGCACAGGCGAGAGTCAAATGATGGTAGCGGCTGGGACGAGCATGGGGAATACACAAGGACGATCCGGATAGTGGTGACAGCACTATATGTTGTAGACCATTCCGCAAGCAAACCTCTACGGAGGTATGGGCTGAGTTTGTCAAAGAATGTAATATATGCACAATGGTACGAGACGACGGGAAGTTGGTCTTAGTGTTGATCACCAGGAGTCAGACCATCGTTGTCGGGTAACTGGCCAGCTTTCCACGTGGACGTAACTGATGCCAGGCCTTTAAACTTGTACCCGCTTGTACTCGTGTGTGAGGTACGAGCATCTCTGTACCGGTATACGTACATGAAACACCCGCCATCGTTCAGAAGCAGCCACCTGCCATTCTCAGACTCCAAACGAGCGGGAACAAGTTGTAATGTAGACAGGAAGTAATCTCACATCCAACCGTACAAGACGAGTGCGAAGCTAATGCAAAGTTAACAAGAACATAACAGCAAATGGTAGGCGCCCAAACTCCTCGCATTCATGACATAACCCATTCCACGCGAATGCGCTAGACGCTGCTCTCCGGATGCTCGCCCTCGGCGACCACAGCAACACCGAGCCCTCGATCTGGGCTCGAGCGGATGAGTGCTTCCTGTCGCCGCGCTCGCATGAAGTCAGAGGCTGCCCGAATCAAGATGAACCACCCCACAATCATCAAGCCGTAAGAAAGCCAGTCACTCGCAGAAGGTGTGCTGCTTGTCGGTCCGGAGGTTCCCCCGCCGACCTGATTGGGGTCGAAGTCGTGAGCGTTCGGGTCATCGGGTACGCCGTCTGCAGGCCCTGTCGGTGCGCCCGGGGCCGGTGATCCTGTCGAGGCCGCGTATCGCATCTGAAAGCCATATTGTACGAGCGTAATGCCGAGACCGGCGCGTGAGCCGTGCTTTGCCGCATGTGTAGTGTGCAGGAGGTAGGTCAGAAGGAAGCCGATGAGCTGGAAGGACATGGAGATGAGTGCGTTCCACACAAACGAGAAGACCGAGCCGACTAGCAGTCCGTCCACGAACACATCATCGGGATTGCCGGTCGTAGCGTATGGTGAGAGCACCGTGGTTTCCCAGTATGGTGGCGTGGCGTCGGCCGCAGCCTGCTCGTAAGTCGGTGGTTTCTCCTCCAGATCCTCGCCGGCGCGTGGCTTCGCAGACAGGTTCGCCCACACACCGTCGTTCGCCTGGCTACCACCACCGACCACCCGTCCACTGGCGGTAGTGGGCGCAAATACCGGTATCTCTGTGGGTCTCCGCTCAGGTACCGCCGGTCGCTGGCTGCCCGTTTGTGCGTTGGGGCCATTCAGGGGCCCGGCAGGAGTTCGATCACCGGCGATGAGTCGTCTTTGGTCTGGTGGCGCTTCATCATCGCTATCGTCGTCGGAAGGCGCATCGAAAGCGTCGTTCATATCGCGCTCTTCTTCATTCTGGCGCTCGTGTTCGAGGGAGGGCTGGTAGGAACTCCGGCGCGAGCGGAACGAGGGTGGCGGAGAGTTCGGAATGGAGGTGGGCGACTCTGGACGGGTGTGATTATCGCCATCGTCTGGTGCTACCTATGGGTACATGTAATTCAGCATGATGTCGCGGAAGCACGCGGCGTCTGCTCGCCATCCAGGGAGGCGAACGTGTAGGCGGTAACTTACCCGCTCGTAGCGCTGAGAGCTCATGGCTCGCGGCGATGGCGTGAATGCAATCTGATGGGTGGAAAGTGTCGCCAAATGGAGGGGGAGAAGATGTAGATGTTATGGTGCCCACAGTGGCGTCGTAGAATCGTAGAGAGTGCGATGGAGTCGGGTCGGTCGGTGTCGTGGTAGTCAGCGGATGTGCATTGTTCGGGTCGATGGAGAGTTCCGCTGCCGAGACTGCGCCACATGTGGCGTAAAGCTTTGTGCAACGTCAGGCTTCATCAATATGACAGCACGTGAGCAAAGACTGGCGTCTTATTACAACAGAGAATTGGTGATACGAGGTCGCCAATCTGTGATCAACGACATCAAGTGAACTCGCCCTGTCCAGCTCGCTAACACACAAGTCCTTCTGCATTTGGTAGTGGGAGCCATGGACGGAGACGACGATGTCCCGCAGTTACCGGCAGACACGCTTCAGTTGCTTCAAGCTTTTCACACCGAACGACACGCTCGCACGAAACAATTCGAGGATCTCAAAGCGCAAGCGGAGAGTAACTTCGGTGAACATGGTGAAATCAGCATGGACCTGTTCGGCGAGGACTGGAACGCCTCCCAGTTCTGGTATTCAGACGAGACTGCTCGAACTCTTGCGAGACAGTTGCTCGCCGAAGCTACTAAAGACAGCTGCATCGCCCTGGTCTCAGCTCCAAGCGCTTATGTTGCCCTTCGAAATATCCTGCGACACCGGCAGGTCACGGACAGGCCGAGACTTGTGTTACTCGAGTACGACCAGCGTTTTCAGGTGCTAGGCCCAGATTTCGTGCCGTATGACTTTGAACATCCCTTGCGCCTACCCGACGAACTAAAGGGCAAATTCGATCGGATCATCTGCGACCCACCTTTCCTATCTGATGACTGCCAGACGAAGACAGCACTCACTGCTCGCTTTCTGGCGCGAAGCTGGGTCACGCCGCAGGACCCCGATCAAGGTGTCCGCCTCATCACATGTACCGGGGAGAGGATGGAACCAGTCATCGGAAAGCTGTACGGTAAAATCGGCGTTCAAACCACCACCTTCGAGCCAGAACACAGCAAGGGTCTCAGCAATGAGTTCCGCTGCTATGCAAACTTCGAGAACGAGCTGTGGAGGTGGAGATAGGCTTGCACCCTGCTCCCGTGCATGGGACTCTTCCTATAGGTTCAAACTATGCACTCCTGAGCTGCTTGGCCAACGCGGATATGCAGTGACCTTTGCACAAATTTCAGTAAGGGGTCTTACCCTCGAACGTGCATTAGACTACCAGCCGAACGAACGAACAATGCGTCTCGGCTTCCCCGTGGGTTTGCTGTAATGCGTGTCTCGAGGTGAAGTGTCTGGCGAAATTCCGCATACTCCGCCAAGACTTGTCTTCTTTCGAGCCCTCCTGCTGCGGCTGTGGTTGCCAGGCCCATGGCTCAACACCATCAAGTCTTCGCTGCTGAAGCCCTGATGGAGTAGGCCTCGACTTCTGGGTTAAGCTTACGGTAGCCAGCCACCTATGGCTGCGACTTCGACGAGTGCAGAAGCAACCGAAATGCTCCATCCTCCAATCATCAAAAAGCACGCATTGGGTACACCAGGGCATGGATGCACAGCATATCTGCGTCATCAGCCCGTGGTGTGTGAGGGTCGGGGAGACGCGGATGAGCCAGAGCCGAACTGTATCGCAAGAGCAATCGTCACTATGGCAGCACGGCACGGCCTGCATGTTCCCACGAGCCAGTCAAGAGCGGTGAACGTCAAGCTGCCGCGCCGCCCGTTGCCGTCTGCATGTCTTTCCGACATTGCTTGACGAGAAGGCACGCGAGGTCAAGGCGCCCCACCCGAACAACGATCGACAATCACATGCTTCTGCGCCTGAGAATGTTGCGATCCGGCAGTCGTCGTTACTCATGCGAAAAGGATGGAATATCGTTCGCGCGGTGTGAAGCGCGACACTCCGCTCGGCGATTGTGGATTTCCTGGCCGTTAGGTCATCGGCATCGCACCGAGCATGGGCGGAGCCAGGCTGCTGTCGTCAAAGCATTGCAAATGCGATACTGCAAGACGCGATTGTCCGCTCCATTAACCATGGTCGCATTGGGCACCGATCATGGCTACCGACTTTTGACCAATTACAGTCACTGCCAGCGAAGTGCTCATTGTACTTACTTGACTTCATGTGCACAAGAGATATCATGTGATGAAGGCTGCAAATTCCACAGCACCATATCGGTCCTCGGAACGAGGCTCTGTTGTCCCCGGTTCGCGGCCCCACGAAAGCTGGAAAGCTAGTCTCTACGTGGGCGTTGAGCAGCAAAATGTGATGTATCACATATTTTTTTGGAGGTCCGACATCAAACAAATTGGAACGCAGCTTAATAGTCATAGCCGGGTCCCCATGCCATGCGATGGGACCGGCGAGCTGTCCTGGTTGCTCGCCTTTGCCGCCCCATGTCGATTATACAGAGTCTTGGAGCTACCAATATTTCGAAAAGCAGTCTCAAGCAGTCTTGGCTTTTGGCGAAGATGCACGTCCTGTTGAGATCGTGGACTTGTGCTTGGTGAAATCGTCGAAGGAGAGAAGCCACGTACTAAAGTAGTCGTACAACCGAGCGATTGGAATGTTGCTAATGCACCTTTCATCACGCATGCGTCGTGGTCTGCTTATCCACGGCAGCATGAGTCGATCTCGCAGCCAGCATTCACTTGACCAAAGCGGCTGCTTGCACAAAGCAGCCATGTGAACAACATCCCCTCGGGAGCTGGCGTAGCGGCGCGGTGGCGCGTAAGCGCGACGGTTGATGCACGGGGGCTTCCTGTACACTATGATACCCAGCAGAATCCAGTGATTGGACGTCAGCGCAGGGACACCCTGGTAGCTGCTACCGCCGCCATGACTACGTGGGCTCGTTGCTTTTTGGCGGGAAATCACCTCGGCTCGAGTGCATACATATGTGCTGTGCATCACGGAAGCTACAGCAGCAACGGTCGCTAAAGCATGACCTTTGCTTCTGGTTTGGATTGAATAAGAGAAAAGACCACACACGTGACACGGTGCGCACAAGAAGCGGCATGGTGAGCGGAGAAGCTTGCAAACCTACTTTTGGCAAGGGCTACCTAGGTAAACCGAAAGCCATTGTGAAACGCTGAAACGCCATCATAACCACCTGGCCAGCTAAGCCTGGCTGCCGGTCTTTCTGTTTGGCCGGCCGCGGTTGCTTCGGGTATCAGAACTACCGTGGAGTGGTACCCATCGCTCTCCTAGCGTCCTGAGACGTCAGCGGGACTTCAGGCGGAGAAGCCTGAAAATATGAACCAACTTACGACCCGTTGACCACCAGCGGCGTGCCACTCCTGGGCACAAACACCGTAGAAGGGCCGTCAGGGGTGTCTTGCGTATTCCATTTGACTTTGAGCTCTTTGCCCATCCAGACATTTCTGTTCAACATGCTGACCGCCCGGGCTGCCTGGGCGGAAGACGCATATCGGAGGATGGCCCAGCCTTTCGACTTCCCCGAAGAATCCGTCTTCACGTTGCAATACACGACATCGCCAGCTTTGGTGAAATAATCCCGGACATCGTCATCGCTTGCCTTGAAGTTCAGACCGCTGACATGCACACCCCGTACTTCAGTCGTGATGCAGCCACGCTGAGTGTTGATTGGCAGGCCCGTGTTCGTTATCAAGGCGTGGGAGGATCGAGGGTACTGTATTCGCTCGGCGACCTGAGGTGTCGGCGCCAACGTCACCGGCTGATAGATCCGCTGTGCCATCATGGGACTTTGTGGAATGATTTGCGCATTCGTTAGCCTTGGAGCAACATTTGGTCCATCGAGCGGCATGTTTGCGAATCGCATGATGGGTACACCAGATGCCCAAACGGGAGCTGGTGTTATGGATGAGGTGCTCCATGAAGAGAGCGTCGGAACCGGAGCGAAATATGGAAGTTCAACAGCCTGCACGCTGGCAGTGGGATAGACAGCCTGCCAGCCGAAGGCGTCAATTCTCTGTCTGATCGTGAATCTCTGATCAAAGTCGGTCCACTTGGTGTGGAAGCAACTGCCTTCGGAACTGCACCGCAACAGGCTGGGTTGCTCCCCAGTGACGTTCCAGAGGTGAACCAGGAGACTTCGTTCTGCGAGCCTGGTCTCTTTCAGGTGTTCTGTGTTCACAATGAGCGAGGACGCTGCTCGAGATCTTAGACGTGTCCTACTGTAGGCATTGAAACCCTCATCAGGACGACTTCCCTTGACCCAACCCGTTCCGGTACATTGTCCGCGATCGGTCTCCATGTCGGCGTATACTCCATGGGTCACGCCGGCGGTGCGCACAAGATCTTTCAGGTTTTGCCAAGTGTACCTGCGTGGGAGCTGTGGAAGTGCTTCAGCTTTTTGAAAGACATGGCCTCAGGCGAGGGATACCCACATTGTGAATGCCGACGAGCCAAGCCTCAGTACCGCGGGTGCGTGGTCGAGACGTTGTGCTTGCCATTGAACGCGTAAGAAACGAAATAATAAAGCAGAATTGCCACACCAAGGAACGCTGCCTGCAAGCAATGAGAGCACTGCGACAATGGAGGAAGAGAATCGAGTCTCCTTGATGAGAACAGTGCACACATCATCTTATATGTGGTTTTTAACCCCTCAGAAATCTATGCAGACACGCGTCAAAGTGATGTGACGGCTGCTTGCCAACGATGCCCATCTCAAACGAGTCGAGCTCGACTGTACTGTGTCATACACGGGGAACTTCTTGTATGGGAGGCGCGTGGACGTCAATGTACGCCGAGGGTGGCCACGAAGCAGGACCGGGCGCCCATTGCGGCAATACTGTGACTGCTTGCTCATGATCGAGGCAGCACCCCCTGTCGTACGGCGCAGCAGCTGCCAACACACCAGCTTAGATGCGCCTTGAGGAGCGGTACTCAGCAGTGCAAGTCTCGCAGAAAGTCAGGGACCATGGCAGGTCGTGCGGATACATGCCCAATGCGACTCGGCCCATGCTGTACCACCGGGCACCTCCCACCGCGGTAGTCGACATCGAAGTTCGGTCCAAATCTGTCAATTGCCGTATGCATGAACATACTCGGGTACTGACAAGGCACGCGCTCACACGGGAGGCTGCGAATAGACTTTCGTAGTCTGGGTTGTTGACAGCGCTCCACCTTGACTTCGACGATTTTCGACAACTGGAGATGCCGTCACATTCGTTCGTCAAAAAGCGGCGCCGATCCGCGAAGCCAATGCCTTCACATTGCAAGGATAATGCCAGTGAAGACACGGGATCGCTTGGAAGAGGCAGGGCCGGTGCTACTTCAGTCTGCTCTGCCAATGCAACCCTGAGGTTCGCCTGGGGGACCGGGGTAGAGCTGCCGCAACGGCTGGCATGGTATGCGGAAGAGATCCGGCCGGCGGGGCCTCCGGCTCTTGTGCAACGCACTGAACCAGTATGTACTTAGAAGCACGGCTGCACGAGGAATGTCGCCTCGGTTGATGCCAGAAATATCGAGTGTGACGGGCGCGACAATAGTGGGCGGAGGGAGGAGATGTGATAAGAGCATATGGTAAGAGAAAGGCCGAGGTGCGTGCAGGATGAGTCTTTGCCCAAGGATGACATTGTGCTGGCCTGACTTGGGAACGAATTGTCGTCTGGAGCTACAGTTTGGCCGATGCACGACCTGACTCCAAAGACGTTGAAGATCGAACCCAGCAGTACTCAGCTTTGCCGCCATTACTCTTGCGTGCACGCGGAGGAACCCAATAGGCAGGGCACTGGAAACTTCAATCGCAATTACGTAAAAAGTGTCTTCTTTCATACTTGAATGTGTCTGTTCCCAACATCAGCCCATTTGAAAACGTCGGGTAGGAGACAGACGAGTTGTTTGCGAGAAGTTCTTGGAGCTTCCCGAGGCGGAATACGCTGTTGGTTAGTCGATCAGATGCGAACGTCTCATAGCAGTGAACGTGACGAACAGAGAGCTACTACAACCATGCAAAGCCAACACGTCCGGCTCGAGCCGAAGGTCCAATCACCCACGAGTCCCAACCCGTGCTGTCGCTCGACCTCACCATGCACAGACTGCAGTCTAGAAGGTGCCGGCGAAGAGTCCGTTTCTGCTTTATCGAAGCTGGCGTCGCTGGAGATGGTCCGGCTCGGAGGGTATCTCGACCCTCCAGCCCATGCATTCATCGTGATCAGGGTCTTACCTCCGAACCATCGCCGTGGCTCGCAGTGTTGAGTTCCACTCACACATCACTCCATGCACTCACCCATCAGTGTAATCGAACGCCGACCCACGCCTTGAACACCATACTCGTCCGGATCTGCTCATGCGCCCTCACTCCCAAACTCCTTCGTCCATTCCGCATTCCGATTCAGATCTTCGCCGCTGACCGTCGGCCGCGCGCCCTTGATGGCTTTGACGAAGTCCTTCACCTGCAACGGCGGCTCCAGTAGTTGCTCCGTGTCGACCTGTACCCAGCTCATCTCCATCGCGCCGTCGTCACCGGGCGAGCACGGCGTGAGCTTTTCTTGGCCCTCGACGGTCACCTTCAGTACGTTAGCATTTCCCCGAGCATTGATAGTCGGTCGCGCGTTCGTACCTTCTTGTAATGAGTCGCGGTTTGAATCTTGCGGACGGGCTGCATCAAGGCGTCCTGGACGGCGATGCTGATATCACTCCCGGAGTACCCTTCGGAAAGTTTCGCTAGCGTCCTGTAATCGTCGGCCTTCAGCTCGCACGGTGTATTCCCGACCGCGAGCTCGAACATCCTCATCCGTGCCGGCTGGTCGGGTAACGAGATGTGCACTCTTCTTTGGAATCGTCTCCGGATTGCGGCGTCGAGCTGCCAAGGTATGTTCGTCGCTCCCAGTATGAGTACGCCTTTGCTGTCCCTGCCGACACCGTCCATTTGTACGAGAAGCTCGGTCTTGATGCGCCGTGATGCTTCGGATTCGCCTTCTCCTCGAGGTCCACACAGAGCGTCGATTTCATCGATGAAGATGATGCTGGGCTTATTCTCGCGCGCGAGGTTGAACAGTTGTTTTACGAGTCTTGGGCGGATCCATCAGCGAGGCCACATGACTTCACGAGAACAACGAACTCACCGTTCTGACTCTCCCATCCACTTTGAAACAAGGTCTGAGGAGGAAACGCTGAAGAATGTGCTGTTGGCCTCGGTCGCCACCGCTTTTGCCAAGTATGACTTTCCAGTCCCCGGTGGACCGTATAGTAGAATACCCTTCCACGGCTGTCTCTTACCCGTGAACAAGTGGGGGAACTTTATGGGTAATATGACAGCCTCCTTTAACGCCTCTTTCGCGGCCTCCAGCCCTGCGACATCCTCCCACTTGATATTGGGCTTGTCCGTCAAGATCGCACCAGCGAGCGCGCCTCGTAACTTTTTGCTCTCGGGATCCTGCTCTTCGTCCTCGTCGTCCTTGCCTTTACCGCCTCCATTGCTCGCTTTTCCATTCGCACCCATTGCCGCCGGTTTCCGCTTGTTGCTGTTGTCCTGGTCCGCCAGATGGTTCTTCAACTTCTCCGCCCGCTCCATATACTCGCCTGCTTTCTGCCGAATCATCTCCTTTGATTTTTGGTTCTTCTCCCACTTCAGCGCCAGCATGAAGAGTTCCAGCGCTTGGTAGTATTGTTGATACGCCTTCTCGTATTCGCCCGCCGTATCCTGCTCAATGGCCTTCTTAACCACATCGATGGCACGGCCTAGGAAGTCGGTGTTGGACATGTTCGGCGGGTGGTGCTGCTAGCCAGCGGCCGGTGTAGGTGGTGGTGGGGGTTTGGTGCAGTCGCGGCTGTCGGCGAGGATTGTGACGAGGCGTGGCTCTTCGTGATGAGTAGATCCTGAACAATTGCCCAGAGTGGTGGATGTTCTGGACGTTCTGTACGTTGCGATGTGATGCCAATAATGTGGTTGCTGGGCGGTCCAGGCGGTTGCTGTTGATTCTGTCGCCAGTCCAAACGTCAGTGCTTGGCGGGGCGTGCGGGCCGCGATGGCGGGGAGCGGTGACAGGGCGGAGCACGTGAGCTGACGAACAATTTCACGTCGGACGTTTCCTTGGCACTACAGTTCCACAAGCGCGACCGAAGATACACACATCACCAGCACACCTGGATGTTTGACGCATGATAGCGATGTTGGCGTCCTAAAACAAAGCTGAAAGAGGTTACTTCCACATCGCCCTGTCCAATATGGACGCCCAGAAACAACTGCAGTCGCTCTCCGACGAGTATCAAAACCTACAGACTGGTGGGCAAATCCTCGCTACTGGCCTTGTGGTACCTGTCGCTAATGTATGTGCAGAGTTGACTACGGTTGTCTCTGCCCGACAAAAGCTGGAAAGCCAGCAGCAGGAGAACAAGACTGTGCAGAAGGTATATGAAGACTCCCAAACGGTTCCCAGTATCATCACTAAGCTTCGAACAGGAGTTCGCCGGACTGGCGGACGATGCAAACATCTACAAGCTCGTCGGACCGGTCCTCCTCAAGCAGGAGACCACCGAGGCCAGAAGCACGGTCGACGGCCGCTTGGAGTACATCGGACAGGAAATGTAGGAAACGCGCCTGCATGGCCATCACCCAGGACAGGCGACTGATCAGATGACAGCAAACGCATAGAGGGAAATATCAAAGATATTCAAGCAAGGAGTGAAGGCAAGAAGTCTGAAGTAACGCTTTTGCCACCTATCCGTTGACCCGATGGTTCACTGATCCCTTTCTCCAGATTCTTCAAATACAATCACAAATGCAGCAACCTGCTGCTTGAGCTCCATGTCACCCGCTTTAGTATACCTCAGCTTCCTCGTCCCCGGCTATTGCATCTGCGCTGATAGTGGTGGCTATTGCAGCCTACGCCTCTTCCTGCTTTGCGCCTCTTGAGCACACTTCCCAGACCCAGCATGCTTATGGAACATGCACAGTGGGAGGGCGCTGATGCCAGGTGCAGTGTCCGGTCGGTTGTTCAGCAGAGTCATGTTGAGCTCGTCCATGAACTCCGCCGGAACACGTTTGACCATGTTGTGGACCTGCTCGCTGGTGGCGTGCCTGGCGTAGGTCTCTACCACCAGTCGTCTCAGCGGGTTCGACTTGTTCGTCGAGTCGTAGAGTGTGCCGATGCATAGAGACTCTAGAATAGTATCGGTTTGCTGAAGCTCGTCCTGAATACTGGCCCTGAAGGCATCCACCACAGCCTCGGTGAATGCATCGTCTTCCAATCGCTGACCTAGGCTGTAGAGCTCAATCAATTCATGGTACTCTTGAGAATCGCACTCCCTGTCTTCGTCCTTGCAGCATATTAAACCGGTGTATAGCCAGGTCAGGTACACTGCGAATTCTGAAGGGTTTGTGCCTGCAAGCCGAATGAGAGCTCCGTGGCCGGCTACGACCCGTTTGAAGTAGTTGGAGGTCGCGACAAGGCTCTTCCTGTGCACAGTGAACTCTTCCACACGGAATCCCGAGTCGTACGTGACCCGAACCATCGAGTCGGAGAAGCTAGGGTCGCACACCACATTAGCTGAGGTGGCCAATGTCGCGCCATCTGGTATACCTACTCGATCAGGTCTGATGCGGGTCGTCGTATGTCTTCGAGCGCCGCCATTCCCGCTGTCGTGGAAGTGTGGTTCTGGGATGTCGAGGCAGAAGGATTTGATCGTAGATGTAGAGGATTCGATGCTGGAAGTAAAGGAGCGACTCGTACAGTAAGTGGTTTCAGCCGGATCTCTTGCGAAGCAGTCACTCAGGTTGACTTCATGTGATCACTGTCACGGCCCAAGTGAGGCTCTCACACTTGTAAATCATGTCAGAGATGTTGACCGATCCCTTCACTTGGAGCGAGCGGCTGCTGCATCTCATGCTTGAAGTTCTGCCAGGTCGAGGGGAATGCGCTTCTGAGCAGCCTCGAGAGAGTTGCGTGCTGCACCTCACAGTCAGCACTCGTTGAGCAGCCAAGATCTGAGAGACTTCCCATGCACAAGGCTTGGACTCCACTTTCACGCCGTTGATCCTGCTTCCTGACCGAGCATACAGCGCCCGCTCGTGACCATCCTGCAGATACAGCGCACGGCGTCCCAGGATGTCGGCAGTTCGTGTGCCTCGAGGAGGCAAATCCGCGATGCACGCTGTGTCTTCGCGCCGCCCGTGGCTGGAGGTGCAAACCGGGGTACAAGAGGTTTGTTTTTGTCCATGACCGTCAAGTCAAGTAAGTTGCCACGCCTTGGTGTCAAGTCGGTATTCGAGAGGACATCCAGCCACGCTAGGAAGGCATGATTGTACCGATTGCAAGAGTGAACAAGCCTGTGGACAAGGTACTTTTCGTAGATACACAATAAAGAGAGAGCGATCGCTCATCCCGTACTTGGACCTTCCTGGTATCAAGCCGTGAAATGTTCGCTTCGGATCCTGTACGCACAATCATCCTAATGACCTAGATACTTTCCCGCCACTCCTTGATAACCCAGGCATGTTAACGCCAGTACACCACCGAATCGACAAGATCACGCCCGAGCGACAATGTAGTCGCGATTTTCAACCGTCACGCTCTTCGTCTGCGGATAGGTTAGCAGTTGAAGCTATGAGTGTCCTTGTAGACGATGGGGAGAGAACACACCATATGATTGACCTTGTAAACCCCAACCAATCTCGCGGCAAGCTCGAACATGTTGTTCCGTAAGGAAATGACGATGAACTGTGCATTCTTCGTGCGCTCCTTGATGTACGCGGCCACAATCGAAACCTAACGTCGGGTCAGTGATAAGCTCCAATCACAAGGGATTCTTTCATGCACCACTTACATTCCTGAAATCCAACGCCGCATCGATCTCATCCATGACATACAGCGGCGTGGGCTTGTAGTGATGCAGCGCAAATACCAGCGCCAACGAACTCAGCGTCTTCTCTCCACCGGACAAGTTCCCGATGTTCTTCCAGCTCTTCTTCGGCGGCATGACGCTGAACAGGATGCCTTCGGAGAACGGGTCCAGACTGTCGACGAGCTCGAGCTCGGCGTTGCCGCCCATGGTGATCATCTGGTACATCTCCTTCAGCCGCATGGAGATGAGGGAGAAACCTTCCATGAAGCCTTCCAGTCTCAGACGACGGAGATCGTCGGTGCGCTTCTTGGCGGTGTCCCGAGCGGTGAGGGCGGTGTTGAGGTCTTCCAGGCGAGAGGCGTGCTCGTGGACACGGCGTCGGTATTCCGCCAACACGGACAGCTCGACGTGTTGCGATGTGCGCTCTTCGAGCGTGGCAATGGCGGCCTTGAGGTCTTCCTTGTCGAGGTCCTCAAGCTCGTCTCGGCTCAGCTCCGGTACGGACTCGGGGTCTCTCTCTTCGCCTTCGTCGCTGAAGTTCTGCAGAGTGAGCTTGCCGAGCTTTTCTTGCCAGTACCTCAGCCGCTTCTGATTGTCGACGAGGATCTTTTGGTTCTCTTCCAGCTTGTTGCGCATCTCCACTTCAACACCGCGGGTCTCGTTCAGCTTGGAAGTAAGCGTGTCCAGCTGGCCTTTGAGCGCCTGCAGCTCTTCCTTCTTCTCCTCCAACTCTTGCTCCGCCTCATCGGCCTGCCGTCGAAACTGTGAGGTGCCTTGGCTTTGCTTCTTGACATCTTCCTCGACTTTCGCGAGATCGCCACTCACCTTCTCCAAGTCAGTGGAAGCATCGGCGTTGGCCTGCTCGTGCTTTGTGCGCTGCTTATCGGCCTTGGCCTTGGCGACCTCAGCCGTGCTCATCGCTTCGTTCAGCGTGTCGATCTGCTCCTTCAAACCGTCGACCTTGCTCTTCTGGCTTCGAAGCTTGACTCCACCGACTTCCATGATCTTGTCTTGAAGCTCCTTGATGTCATCTTCGATCCCGGCCGTCTCCGACTGCAGCTTCTCGATGTCGCGCTGCATCTTGTCAATCGTCTTCTCAAGGTTGGCGACCTTGGCCTTGTCTGGCTTCGAACTCCGGGCCTCGGCGTTCAACTCTTCGATGCGTTTTCGCGCATCGGCGATATTACGATCAATGCTGTCGAGCTCCAAGCCCAGTTTCTGCGCCTGCGTTCCGAGTTTTGGGAGCTGGCCTTGCAGATTTCGCTGTGCTGCCTCCAAGTCCCGCTGGGTTTCTTGCAGTTGAACGTACTCCTGTTCTAGTCCATCGCGGTCGACTTCCATCTTCGCGACTTGCTCTTTGGTAACTTCGGCAGCCAGCTTGGAAGACATACCACCTTTCACTACTTTGCTGCCGCCACCACTCATGGTACCGACCTTGTCGATAAGCTTCCCTTCAAGCGTGACCACTCGCCACCGCTTGGCGCCGTAGGCGATGCGATCTGCCTGGTCGAGATCCTCAGCCACCAGCGTGTTCTGGAGGACACTGTAGAAGGCTGGCCGGAATCGGTCGTGCTTGCTCTTCACGAGATCGAACAGTCGAGGCACGTTTTCGGGGGTTTCTATCGGTGAGAGATCGCGTTGCGGCAGACGATCGAGCAGAATGAAATTGGCACGGCCGAGGTTGTTCTTGCGCAAGTAATCGATACATTGCTGGCCAACCTCGACGGTATCCACGACTAGGTTGTCGAGAGCAGGGCAGGCGGTCGAGATGGCGACGTCGTACTTTTGGTCGATAGCTCCGAGATTACCGAGACGACCGTGAAAGCCGTCGATACGACCAGACTCCTTCAGTCGCGTCAAGCTAGCAAGGACGTTGCCTTGACTTTGGGTGGCGGATAGACTGGCTCGGGCCTCGTCGGCCTTCTGCCTGGCGCCCGAGAGCTTGCTCTTGATGGCGGGCTCCTGAGCAGCTAGCTGTTCGAGTTGTGTATGCACGCTCTGCATCTCCTTCTCCGCCGCACGATGCTGCTTCTTGCACTCGTCAAGCTCGGCCACTTTGACTTCACGTTGCGTTTGGAACCCGTGAATCTTCGCTTCGATGTCAGCTACAGCTGTCGCGCCCGAGTTCTCGCGTTCACGCAAGATATCGAGCTCGGACTGCGCCACTGCCATTGTTGACTGTTTCTCATTCACCTTGGCATTCCACGGCTCGAGTTGTTTCTGTTTGGCTGCAATCTCGTCGCTCAAACCCTGTGTCTTGCCCTTCAGACTTTCGCGCACCTTTGTGAACTCCTTCTCCTCGGCCGCCATCTGCTGCTCCAGGCCCTCGATCTCGGCTGTGAGGCGTACGATGTCCTCGTCCGCGTGCTTGGCCAGCGTTTCCGACTCGTTGATGCCGAACTTGGAACTCTCGAACGTCTTCTCGAGCTTCTTCGCCTTATTGGCGAGAAATTTCTTCCTCTCTTCAAACTTGACCGTCTCCTTGTCGAGCTTGGCCATCTCCTTCAGTACGTCCTGCGTGTCCTTTTCGATCTTCTCGTAAGCTTTCGCGCCCTGCTTGTATTGTTTCTCGAGGAGCTTCATCTCTTCTTCGCTGCCACCATGCTTCTCAAGCTCTTCGTTCAGCTGCCCCTGAATCTGGCCAATCGCTTCTTCTGTGACCTGAACGTTGTCGCCACATTCAGCGACATAGATCTGATACAGCGCTGATTGCTTCGAAGTGAGATCATTCTCATTATTGATGTACGCCAGCGCTTTATCTTTCTTCTCTTCGAGGCTGTTCTTCTCCTTCTCTACGTGTTGCACACGACTACTCTTCTCCAGACACACCTCGTTAAGCTCCTCGGTTTCTTTGGCAGACTCGTCGATGGGTGTCTTGTACTTGGACGTGCCGATGATATCTTCCAGGTACTCAAGCAGACCGTCGTCATGTTCGTTCGCCGCCTTTGGCTTCATCTGCGCGATGGATTCGACTTCGCCTTGCAGGATCAGGAACCGCTTGTGGTCCAGATCGACGCCTCGATCTTTGAGCAAGGTCGTGACAGTCGTGAAGTCAGAGGTTCGATTGTTGATATAGTATTTGCTACTGTTGTTTTTGAAGGCCCGTCGAGAGATAATCAACTGCGAATCTGGCACCACGACGCTGCCGCCGCCTGGCTGATCCATCACCTCCTGAAAGTGCACCTCTACTTCGCAGTAGTCGAGGTCCGGATGCTGTGCGCTGTTGTGGATGAGTGCTGATATCTTGCCTTGTCGCATCTTGCTCGCTCTAAAACCGAAGACGAACAGGAGTGAGTCAATGACGTTGGATTTGCCAGAGCCGTTGGGCCCCACGACTGAGGAGAAGGACGCGTGGAAAGGCCCGACTTCTTGTCGCCCAGCGTACGATTTGAAATTGGTCAAGATCAGGTAGGTGATGGTCATGCGCGCTTTGGGAACAGCAGGTTCTTGCGAATGGGTGAGGCCCACAGCTCTCGTCCGCACCACGATGTCCATGGGTTTCTCCAGCTTGGTAATCGCCGCATTTCCTTTCTTGACCTCGGCTTGCGCTCTCGGTGTTCGTGCTGTATCCTCCGTCATCTCCGTCACCTCCGTCACTTGTTCTATCGGAGTGACATTCCTTTGCGCCGGCTTCGGCGTTTGCTCGTTGATCGCAGACTCGGTGATGTCAGTGAGCGGTGTGCTCTGTCGTGGAGTGGGCTCAGGCGACGCGGAAGGCTGCGGAGTTGGTAGAGGAGGTTGTAGCTCTGGCGGATCCGGTACTATCGAAACGCGCGATGCTCGACTCCTCCGCGCCGCTCGTGCATCCTTAACGCTGCGCCGTTTGGGTGGCGCCGTCTTGGTCGGTGAAAGTGGCTCTGCGATCACACTTTCGGGCGGACTGAACATTTGCGATGGCTCGATATCCGACAATTTTACCTCCGAGGCCTCGACCGTATCGCCTGTCTTGGTCCGCCTGCCTGCAGTCGTTCTGCGTCGTGGTGTAGTCACATCTCCGTTCGTCTTTCGTCGTGGCGATGATCGCGTACTTCGCGCGGGCGCAGGTGCGAACTCCTCTCCATCATCGTCATCGTCTCGCCTCCGGCTTGCGATGCTGTTCTCGACACCAGAGCTATCCTCCTCGTCCTCGTCCACGACCACTTTCCTTCGCGCAGCTGCTCGTCGCGATGGCCGTTCTGGCGGTGCTGCCGACATGGCGACCGTGTTCTCTGCGGATCTCCTCTTTGGTTGTGATGAAGCTGTAGTGGCGAACACCCGGTCTTGCGCCGTGGCTTCTGTTTACTCCGCACGTAAACAAACGCCACTGACTCGCGTGTCTGCATCCCGCGCGCTTGCACGTGAAAGCTGCCGGCACTTCAGGTCCCGTGTCGGAGCGGCCCGTGCATCTCGGCAAACTTTCCGCAAGGCGTCGCGAGCACTGCTACAAACGAAATGCAGATATACGACCTTCCTCGAGGGCAGAGTATGCGCATTACAGCACTCCATGTAGCCGAAGGAAGATGAAGCTCGCGCGCAGCTTCGTGGCATTATCTGCATGTTTTTCATTGTCCGCACTTGCACTTGACAAAGAGCAAGTCGTACTGTCAGGCGGTCGCCACGGGCAAATCAACCCAGTCAATGTAGCCATCATTGGTAAGAGTGACTTCATGTCCGCGATCAACCTCGCATCTTGCTGAGTGTTTCTCTAGGCGCTGGCGCATCCGGCGCATCTATAGCCTACCATCTGAATCAATTTGCCACCGCTGCTGGCTTGCCGGTGAACGTTACGGTCTTCGAACGGAATTCATATATCGGAGGTCGTTCGACAACAGTGCATGCATATGACGACCCCAACATTCCCGTCGAGCTAGGGGCGAGTATCTTCGTCCAAGTCAACAGGATTCTGGTAAATGCAGCCAAGGAGTTCAACCTCTCCATCTCCGCAGAGCGCTCTACTGCGGCAGGACCCACCATACCAGGCCCATCGCTTGCGGTCTGGGACGGCCAGAGTCTCGTCGTCACTCAAGAGGGCGAGAATGGCTGGTGGGATATCGCTAAGCTCCTTTGGAAGTACGGCCTTGCGCCAATCAAGACCATCAGGTTAATGCGATCGACGACCGCCAAGTTCTTCAAGATGTACGACGAGCCCGTCTTCCCGTTCTGTTCACTTACGCAAGCTGTGTCAGATGTTGGTCTACTAGATGTTACGGCCTCCACAGGCGAGCAATATATGCTGGAGCACGGAATTACCGGTTCCTTCGCGCACGATATCGTACAGGCCAGCACGAGAGTAAACTATGCCCAAAATCTCAAGTACATCCATGGTCTGGAGGCTATGGTGTGTATGGCCACGGACGGCGCGATGGCGATCGAGGGGGGTAACTGGAAGATCTTTGAGCAAATGATTGTCGCTGCAAATGCCACGACCCTGCTGGCGACGGGAGTCTCGAGTGTGGAGAAGCAAGACAGCGGCGCCTACTCGATACGATTTCAGCCAACAGCTGAAGTAGGCGATACGGCCTCGAAGTCGCAGAACTTCGATGCTGTCATCTTGGCCGGGCCATACCAGTATGCCAACCTCAGCATCTCGCCTGAACCTGAGCGACTGCCGGACAAGGTACCGTATGTCCAGCTGCACGTGACATTATTCGCTTCGCCACACCTGCTGTCGCCGGTCTTCTTTGGCCTACCCCAAACCGAGCCTGCTCCGAAGGTAATCCTAACCACACTTCCACCGGGCGAGGATGCCGGCGAAGGAGCAGCAGGCTGTGGTAGCCCAGGGTTCTTCAGCATCTCCCTGCTAGATCCCGTCATCAACCCGACGACCGGCAATCAGGAATACCTGTACAAAATCTTCTCCCCTTCACCACCCAACTCGACGTTCCTGGCAAACCTTCTCGGCTTAGAGCACCCGCATCATCGGTCCGGAACGGGCATCACCGACGAAGACATCACCTGGATGTATCGCAAGGTCTGGAACAGCTATCCCTACGAGTTCCCACGCGTGACGTTCGATGACTTGCAGCTCGATGAGAACTTGTGGTACACGAGCGGCATGGAGAGTTTCATCAGCACGATGGAGACGAGCGCGCTCATGGGGAAGAATGTTGCCCGGCTTGTTGTCGATCAGTGGCGAGGGAAGCTTGCTAATGGTAGCAAGGGAGGCGGTGTAAGATAAGACAGCGCTACTGTCCGATACAACGTGAAGTGCGTTTCTTGCCCCCCTGCTCGCGATGTAGACGCTGCGACTCTAGCAATCCTCTCCACCTCGTTACCGGCCGTGAAGGTTCTGCACTCCTCTCTCGTCAATGATGCTCGGATGGCTCGTAGAAGAACTGGAACAGCAGCAGCCTTGCTCATTAACCCATTCATTACTACCAAAGAAGCCCTTCCCAGTAGCGGTATCTCGACCTGAAGCCGCCGCGGCGCATCCGAACTGACGCAACGCCGTGCATCCTTTGAGAAAAGCAGCAGCCGAATAACTCGAGTACAATGAAATCAATCTCTCTGCAATGCAACCCCTGAAGCCGCTTTGTGTCTGCCACCGCTCTCGATCCCAGTACAAAGAAAACATGCAAGCGTAGCCCTCCGCTGGTAGTCGTCAACACTCGCTCGTTCCTGGGACAGGTCGATCTCCCTGCTTGATCCTATCGTCACTGCTGCCTCGTTACTCGACGGGATCCCCAACACCCTCTCGCGCGCTTGTGCTGGTCCGTCGTCCCTTGGCTACTCCTGCCCCAAGCCACGCCGCATCTTGGCCCTCCACTTCTGTTCGTGTGGCGCGACTATCCCGTCGTTGCACACGTATGCGGAGCCTGGAAGGATGTAGCAGGGGTCATGGTCGAAGATAACAAGGTCGAGAGCGCTGCTCGTCTGGGCCTTCGCCATCAGCCGCTCTTGCATGGCTTGGAGCCAGGGCAGCATTTTCTCGAATTTGTGCCAGTCTGGCGCTTGGCACAACTCCATTCGCCAGCCGAGGAAGAGACTCTCGAACGCCCTCGCGTGCTTCAGTAGATGGAGCGCCGACGTGAAGTGCCTCTTGCTCTTGATTCTGTCGATGCTGATGTCGCGTAGGTTGTACTTTGCAGCGGGCGAACGTCGCAAGAACGCGAGAAGCGACTTTTCGTCGTCGCTGTGGAATGTGGTGGTGGCGTAAAGGACGGGTACCGCCTCGTTGTGGAGTTGACGGCAGACGCGTACCACCGCTCCCGAGAAAGGGTGGCGACGGTGATACCCCTGCTTCCGCCACACTCCCTGATCTTCGAGGTATACATGGGGCGCGCCACCGCTTCCATCGTTGGCCAGGACCAGTGTATAGATCTTCTTTCTGATCTCTGCTGGAAGGTCGCGGAAGCGAAAGGCCTTGCTGGCGGCTGCGACCCCGACCTGCGTGCTCTTCGGGGTTCTGTCAGTCGTTTAACATTGCTATCGAGGCCTGGGGACTTACGTGGTTCACCATCATGCGGTGTGGTGCGTCAAAATGGTGTGGCTTCGAGCTGGAGTCGGTGAGGATGGAAGAGGTGGTTAGTTCAGGGCTGTAACGCAGGAGGATGAGGGTCAGGTCTGCAACGCGAGAAGACGTTCCTTCCTAAAACACACACTTGAGCAGGAAAAAAGCGGAACCACTGCGTCCCGTGATGCGGCTCCTTACGTCAGCGACACTACACGGTGACCGGTGTTCATGAAGGTGTGAAAGCGCGCGTCCAGAGGAGAGCCAAGTACACATCTTTTCACATATGCGTACACTGAACATGAGCCTCCTGCCATGCGGCCACAGTCATCTCCTCTTATCGCCTCAAACCCCTACCGAGCATGTACCAGACACCACCGAAACCTCTCATGCCCGCAAAGTAATACAGCAACCCAAAGGCCGATCCACCCAGATGTGCCGCATGGCCGATCCTGCTGCCAGAGTCTAGGTACCAGATATCGACACCAGCGTACAGCAATGTCAGCGCCCAGAGTGGCATCGGGACCACGCCCATCACGAGCATCCATGAGAAGGGCTGGAGACAGGTCGCGGCTGCACCCAACCCCATCACCGTGCCACTTGCGCCCAAGGCGGAGTTGATGGTCTGCGTTCCCCAGGCCGAACGGGATGAGGAGGCGCCGATGCTATGCTGATGGTACAAGAAGGACGCTGAGCCGGCGATGGCACTTCCGATGGAGAGCGCGACGATATGGAGCGCGCCCAGGCCGGGGACGGTCGAGGCCACGGTGGCGAAGGCGTGGAGCGCGAACATGTTGAAAACGAAGTGACGAAGATCCTGATGCGAGAAGGCCGAGGTCACGAGCGTATAGTAGCGCCCTGCTCGCACGTTCTTCCAAGAAATGGTGGCTTTCTCGTAGAGTTCTTGGACGAGCCTGCGGTCTTTATGGTTGGAGGCGTATGTCCATGCGCAGAAGACGGCGGCATTGATGCCAATGATGCCCCACGCCGCACGCTTTGCCGAGAGATGGGTGCGATGGAAGTCGCGACCGGGTCCGGATCTATACCAGCGGAGTGGGATGCCAGTCCTCAGCGGCGCCTTACTGAAAGGACTCGATTGGAAGAAAGAGGATCTTGCGGAAAAGGGTCCCGACATTCCGCTCAGCCCACGCCGAGACACCAGGCTTACTTGTTGTCGAAGCGAATTGCGTGCATGCACCTGCGTCCAAGACAGCATTCTCAAGCGTGGTTGGCGTGGAAGTACCCGATATGGGTAGCTGCGAAGGTCGTCAGCTACATCTTTATAACCAAACGAAGCACAGGAAGGAGAGAGAGAGGCTGGTGCTGGGGGAGGGAGGGGTTTAAATGGACAGATGCATACCTCCACCAGCAATGTAAGGGTTGTTACGCAAGGAAAAGTGGCTTGCAGACGGTAGATTGGGAGCGGCGTCAGCACTCTCACATCAACACAGTGGACTCGGATTCACATTGGGTCTGCCTCTGTTCAAGCGGTTCGAGCCTGTCGAGACTTCGATACGTGATGCATACGCTGTCTGATACGTCTGTGTGCGCGAAGACGGTGTTCCGTCGAAGGGGGAAACGCAACGGCCGATGAGATGATGTCCAGTTCCGACTCCCGTCCCGTCCCTCTCAGGCCAGACCGCTCAGGCTCTCTTCTCCATACGTCTTCGCAGCGTTCGGCCGAGGTTTGGTGTGTACCAAGCAGATGTAGCGGAGAAAGCTCGGCCGAGCGTCTAAAACAGAGAGGTCTCCCTTATAATAATACCTAGGTAAGAAACATGTTGAGGATTGTTTGCTCTTTGTCTTAAGTTCTTTTCTCGAGTAAAGACTACAATTCAATAGAGATAGGTGTGAGAACTATACTAATATACAAATCTATTCTATAAGATCTCTATAAGATTAGGGTACCTCTCTTAGATATCTCCTAAGATCTATAAGCCCTTCCTTTTGTTTAGTTATTCACTAAGAGTGTACAAGCCTATATATGATGATCTATATATAGAAGTCTAGTATGACTTTCTTTACTTAGTTAAGGTAGTGTACATGTAGCTATGATAGACGTCTTGTCCCATGGCTTGTTGTTCAAAGAGCTCTGAGGCCTGGCTTGAGCGTTCATGCCTTAGGCACAAAGGATACCAGCCTCAGGCGCACGGAGCACCCGCGGAAAGCTGCACCTCGACGCACCACTTCGCTACTAGTATGTGCCTTGCAACAAACAACGACCCCTCTTATTCCTCACCTCGAACAATCTGCCTCCTCACACCTCTCCGCGCACGAAGTGTCCGTTCCTGGACCACACCTGACCACGAGCTATCAGACTAAGCACCGCTGCAGCCAACAGCGCCGCAAGCAGTTCTACCACCCTGCTCTCAAACCACACCCCATCAACGCATACCCATTGTGCGCGTCTTGTCCGCACTAGCGACACCTTTTTAGGCGGCCAGGAAGCAAAAAGACCGCTATCAAGCAGTTCGAGACAGGAGCTCAACCATACCACAGAGAGCTCCCACGCCCATCCAAGTTACCATTGAGGCTACCAGATCTTCTTTACCGGCTCGCCGATACGGCCGCATTCAGACATACTCGAGAGGGGTTCACACGACCTTTCCACTATCGACCCCGCACATACTATGGCCTCCGAGCTTGCGAATAAGCTCGAGGCTACTAACTTGGGAGATGGAGCACCTGGGGGTGATTGGAAGACCGGTCTCAAGCAACCCGCGCGGGACGGCAGGGTACAAACGGAGGATGTCACCGCAACCAAGGGTCTCGAGTTCGAGGACTTCTACCTCAAGAGAGAGCTGTTGATGGGCATATTCGAGGCAGGGTTCGAGAAGCCTTCACCGATTCAAGAGGAGACCATACCCGTGGCACTCACTGGCCGAGATGTATTGGCACGTGCAAAGAACGGCACGGGCAAAACCGCCGCATTCGTCATACCTACGCTCGAGCGCATCAACCCGAAATTGGAGAAGACACAGGCGCTGATCTTGGTGCCGACGCGAGAACTTGCACTTCAGACATCGCAAGTATGCAAGATGCTGGGCAAGCATCTCGGCATCAACGTCATGGTCACTACGGGAGGTACTGGTCTGAAGGACGACATCATCCGCCTGAACGAGACCGTACACGTCATTGTTGGCACGCCAGGGCGCATTCTCGACCTTGCGTCGAAAGGCGTCGCTGACCTATCCACTGCAACCACATTCGTCATGGACGAAGCCGACAAGCTCCTGTCCCCCGAGTTCACCGTCACTATCGAACAGCTACTACAATTCCATCCCAAAGAAAGGCAGGTCATGCTATTCTCCGCAACCTTCCCAATTGTCGTCAAGTCTTTCAAGGACAAGAACATGCGCGATCCTCATGAGATCAATCTGATGGATGAACTCACCCTGCGCGGCATCACGCAGTATTACGCCTTTGTCGAGGAGAAGCAAAAGGTCCACTGCCTCAACACCCTGTTCAGCAAACTCCAAATCAACCAGTCCATCATCTTCTGCAACAGCACGACTCGAGTGGAGCTTCTCGCCAAGAAGATCACAGAGCTTGGCTACTCCTGTTTCTACTCACATGCCAAGATGTTGCAACAACATCGCAACCGTGTGTTCCACGATTTCCGCAATGGTGCGATGCGCAACCTCGTCTGCTCCGACCTTTTGACGCGTGGTATCGACATTCAGGCCGTCAACGTTGTCATTAACTTTGACTTTCCCAAGAATGCAGAGACCTACCTGCACCGCATCGGCCGATCCGGTCGGTTCGGCCATCTTGGTCTTGCCATCAACTTGATCAACTGGGAAGACCGCTTCAACTTGTACCGCATTGAACAAGAGCTCGGGACCGAGATTCAACCGATCCCCGGCACAATCGACAAGAAACTCTACGTTTACGACACGCCCGAGAGCATACCGCGTCCGATGAACACGGCGCCACAGCGACAGCCCCAGAGATCACAACCAGAAGGCGGGCGCCAGCAGGGCAATGGCGCGGATCTGCAAAACCCGGCCAATCGAACGGGTGGCTATCGCGGCGGGCGAGGTGGCGCTCGCGGTGGTGGATTCCGGGGCCCACCGCGCGACCCCAATCAGCAAGGACAGAATGGCTTTCAGGGCCAGCAGAGGCAAGGTGGCTACCAACAACAACGGCCGCCACAACAGCCGTCTGTGGCACCGTCGCTTGCCCAGGCATAGGCTCAAGCTCTCGATCTCGGGCATATTGCGAGATATATCGGGGTGTACATGGCGTTTTCGCGCGGAACTCTTTCTCGTATGGATATGGATGGCCGGCGTGCCAAGCGGACCTTTTTCCTGGATGGAAGGGTGGCCAGTTTTGCGTGCAGTCTGTATGATCTGATGATTACCCGGTTCTTATGCTCCGGAATTTCCTTCTCTTTTGTTCGAATCCCACTTACGGCTCACGATGATCTGGCTGGAGACTGGTTCCTCGACACTCCCACTCTCCGAACACGACACTGTCTTCTTCCTCGGACAGCAACACAAAACACATGGCATTCTCCTGCCTGATGCGATGCTCGACATCATTACAAAGCTTTTTCACTCGGTCTCGCCGTCCTCCCAAGACTATCTCGACCACCGCGGACACAGCTTTGCCATTGACGAGCTGTTGCATTCCCGCAACACACCCAAGTGCGGTATCATTACCGTTCACAAATCGACACTGTTGATCACTTCTTCTTCACTCATTCAGAAGGTGCCCGATCAGTCCAGACGACTCTTCCCGTCATTGGCCCGAGCCGCCCGCAAACCACGTCAGGACTCTGCCGTGATTCTGCAGCGACTCCGTGAAAGTGTATGGATAGGATGTCCCTGGTAGAAAGATACCCACAAAAGCCTTTTGGGGAGGATCATGTTGAGACAGTACATTGTCTGGCGCATGCTGGGATGGGATGACCCGGCGGCTAGGTAGACTGCTCAACGATGAAACTTTACTCCTCCTTTGCATCTTCGCCTCCTCTTGTGTACTGATAGCATGATAAGTTTGGTTTGAGGCAGGTTCGTCATCCTGCGATCGCCGCCCGGCTTAACTTACATCGTTCGGCTGCTCGTTTGCTACATGACTCTGTGGTTGTCGACCTCGATCTCCGCGGCAGTGACTTTGAGGAGCCATGGAGCTATGGGAACGTCTCCCTTTCCTATAGAACCAGTCGCCGCGTCAATGTTCTAGGTTTCAGAAACAGCAATGAGACGGCCTTAAAAACCCAGCCGAAGCATCAAGACGTGAGCGAATGAACCAACAGACAGGCGAGAATTTGCGCGAGACATTTGTCGCAGTATTAAGTCAAGTCATACAAAGAGCATGAGCCCTCCAAACCAACGGGCTAAACCGCTCCCCCAACACCTTTCAACACCACCGCCATGCAAACCCCTCGCGTTGGGCCCAATCGACCTCAGTACTGCAACCTCTTCTGCGCCCCCTTCTGATCAACATGCGACCCCGGCTTCGCGTACGAGCAGTGTCGATCCCTAATCGACACGACTTCATACGTGCCCTCCTCGCTCGCCCGTACGCGCAAACTATGCTCCTCGGACCTCTCCTGCCGCATATCGAGCACGGCGCCCTTCTTCCGCGCCCCTTTGTCCGCGTTCGCGCTGCGCGTGTACGTGAACTCGAACGGCGGCACGCCGCCGAATTCGAACAGGATCTCGGCCTCGCCGCCTTCGTGGATGTCGACGTAGTTTTCCCGGCCGTGCGACACGCGCACCGAGGGCATGCCGTGGATGCGTTTGGTGAGGTTCGCGGCCGCGAGACACTGCGACGCGCTGTCCTGCAGGCCCGTGATGACGAAGGTCCCTGGCTTCTCGGCCAGACGGCGGAAGGTGGTGCCGGAGGCGACGGCTTTGCGGTTTTGGCCTTCGAAGGTGTAGAAGACGTTGAAGGGCGCGACGCCGGAGAGGGCGAAGTTGATGCGGTCACCGACGCAGAAGTCGTCGTAGTTCTCGAGGGGGGTGATGGTCGGTGCGTCGTACACGGCAACGTTAACGCGCGGCGTCGAACTGTCGAGCAGGCGGCTGCAGCCACGGCTGTCGCTGACTCTTCGAAGTGACACGGCTGACTTACCTAGGTGTAGTCTGCTGTGCGGAACGCGGATGTTGTATTTCCGATCATGGATGTCGGTCAACTTGACAGTCTCTGGTCTCGCCGTGCCATGATGCTTAATCTCGACTTCGACGGTGAAAGGGGGCTCGCCGTGAAGCGCGATGGGGATGACTTCTTCTCCGTCCGATTCCACAGAGCAGTAGCTGTACGTCTTGCCAGGGTTCACAAAGGCAACGGACGGTTTGGCATTGACGCGCTGCCGTACTGC
>Ga0058704_10000199_pt1 | contig 32948 bp, 23 predicted proteins | sample AgamicMgSfe_FD_71363 | JGI IMG/M metagenome (GOLD analysis project Ga0058704, IMG submission 71363) | Agave microbial communities from Guanajuato, Mexico - Mg.Sf.e | ecosystem: Host-associated > Plants > Phyllosphere > Phylloplane/Leaf | place: Guanajuato, Mexico | collected 2012-05-30
CTTCATCATTCTGCAGCATGTCTTCGGCGTCCGCCCACCCCCGCCGCCGCCCCGCGCGACCCAGTGCCCCTACTTCGACTCTCTCCCTCATCGAAACTTTCCAGAACATGTCCCTTCGCAAAGGGGACACCTTTCACAACCCGGCTTTATCCGACACGAATCAGATCTGGGACCCGCTCGAGTCGATGACACAGTCACCGTTCATGACACCTCGATCCACAACATGCCCCAAGTCTCTTGAGGACTTGCTCATCGGCGCCGGAGAACGTCGTGCCGCTGAGCTGCTTGCCAGGGTCGACCAAGCTATCGCGACGCAGTCGAAGCTTGCGCTCGGTCGTGTACTGAGCGAGCCCGACGTTCTCCCTGCGCCAACCTCAATCCTCGATCACTCATCCGATCAGGAAGGCTTCACTGCGCAGCAGGTTCGCCCTCGTGTGCAGCGACATAGGCACTCTTTCGACAGTGGCATTGGTTCCAGCATTGCCGGTTCCACAGATTCCGCCGATGCCAAGCCTTCGACCGGTGAGCACATGCAGGCCGATGCAGGGTTTGGGACGTGCGCTGACCGTGGAACAGAAAATACATCAGTCTCCACATCTGCAACCGAACAGTCGTTCTCTGGTATTTCGGCAGCCAGCGAGGAGCGTGGTCTGAGCCAGTACGCTGCCGACCAGATCCACAAGTATATCGTCCTGCCGATCCTCAAGGAGGAAACATTGAAAGAGTTCCATCCACTCATCAAGGATGTTCCAAACCGGATCGGCAACAAAGAGATCAAGAATCTCCGTGAGCTTGAGAAGACATTGATTTTCTTAGCACCGGTAAGTGAACGCGTTCGTGTGAAGTCGAACTGCGCATTTGCTCATGGGTGTTCTGGCCTTCAGGACTATTCGCTTTCACCATCGAAATACCTCCGCTTCTGCGAACGGACGATCCGTGTTCTGCACACAACGGTCACGACACTTCACGAGTCCGACCAGCGTGCGCCTGCCGATCGACCCTACACGCAAGGCTACTTCTTTGATCTGGTTGAGCAGGTTCGTCTGGGACGGCTTTCCCAAAGCGTCGTGGGTATTAACTTCGAGATACAGATTCGTAGATACGCCACCATCCTGGCTGCAACTCGCGAAAAGCAAACGAAAGGAGAGAAGCTCGACCAAATGGATTACAGCCGGTAAGTTCGGTCACATCTGCAATTATCTTACCGTGCCAGCCGTTACGCGTCCACAGCCTCCGCATGTACGGTCGGTGTTGGGTGGCGCGCCAGGCGCAGCCTTGTCTTGTCTCACGAATCCAATGACCCAATGTCTCGAACGGAACGCGCATCACACGCTAACCCCGATGCAGCGATGAATCTGTCTCACTCCATGGAGGCATGACTCACAATGGCAAGCCAGCTGAGCTAGTCAGGTGCAAGGATGGCCAGGCCATAAGTATCGCTACAGGCGAGGTCTTGTCGGCAGAGGAACTTGCGTCCTCCTCTTCCAGCAAGCGGCCCATGTCTGATGTCGACGCTGAAGACGATGATGTCCTTCGCTCCATGGCCCGGCGGAAGAAGAACGCCAAGCCCGAAGTACATGAGTGCGGCCTTTGCGACAAGGAGTTCAAGCGGCCATGTGACCTGACCAAACATATCAAGACACATGAGCGCCCGTGGAAGTGTCCCAATGAGAAGTGCAAGTTCCACGACCACGGCTGGCCGACGGAAAAGGAGCGTGACCGTCACGTCAACGACAAACACTCCACCGCACCATCCCTCTACCATTGCCTCTTCAAGCCTTGCCCTTACACCTCCAAGCGCGAGAGCAACTGCAAGCAACACATGGAGAAGGCTCACGGTTGGGAGTACGTTCGATCCAAGTCGAACGGTAAAGGCAGAGCGGACAACGTCGCTCGCTTACAGCGTGGCTCCGTGCCGCAGTCGCCAGCCTCTGCGATGTTGACTCCGCTGACCCCTATCGCGACGTCTCCATCTACTCAATCCTGGTCCACATCAGAGTCGATGCCACCGCCTGGTGTAGCCGGCCCCAGCACCTTTGGCAGCACTCACGGCACGCCAGCATTCACCCACCCATCGCCGGACTTCGCTGGTCACTTCAACATGAACTTCAACTTCAACGACATATCGATGCCATTACCGACGCCAGAGATGAGTGAGCGGCGCGACTCGTCTATATCTTCTCACTCAGGTCTGCAGCTTGATGGCAGCAGCTTCGACGACGCCATCTCTCCGGAGAACATGACACTCGACGACTTCAACTTCGAGAACGTCACTTTCCAACAGCCAAGCCCTGCCTCGAACGCCGACGTGAGTTCCCTCAACAGCGGCACCGCTCTACGACATAATCTATCGATTGAGTCGTGCTTCGCCAACGGCTCACACGCGTCCCACGCTTCGCCGGGTGCGCAGCTGGACCAGACTCTCACCTCGGCAGAGCTATACCGCAACATGGACGTCGATGAAGGTTACGCTGCAGACTACGCCGCCAGGGCGAACGAAGACTTCACACTTTTCGGCGGTGCGAACAACGCGTCAAGCACAACTGGCGGCGAGATGTTCCCGTCGCTAGCAGCCGGCACTTGGGGTAACTTTGACGGTCATTTCGATATCAACGATCCCCCCACTTTCACCACCGGTCACAGCGCTCTTGACGAATTGTTCCCAGAGTTGAAGGGTCACTAAGCGACTATGCCCAATTCGTCTGCGGATAGCCGTTGACTCCGTTGCCAAGCCAGCGGCAAGCTCCACAAGCGTACCACACATCAGCTTACCACTTCATGCCTTTCGGTTTGTCCACCACGATTTGTAGCTTTACGGACTTTTCCCCAGATGACGGCACCATGGACGAGATGCGATGGATATCGAGATATCGAGAACGTCAAAAATGCCGAAATCGAATAGAAAAACAGGATCCTCTCTGCTTGTCGACCGCTTACTGCGATGATCACGTAGGAGGAGTTCGGGCTCGCGGGTTTAGAAAAAGGCAAGATTGTCACAGAACTCCCCTTTGCGCCTGGGATAAGGGAGACGAGGAAAAGTAATGAGTGTAACGTCGAATTGCTATTGTACGCGTGCAGGGCCTGCGCCGTTGACAAGACGAGAACGGAGGACTTGTAGACGTCAAGTTCCCATCATTAATGGTCTCCACTTTGATCTTTCCCTCGTCGAGCATACATGGTAAGTTCACCATACCTAGTCCTTTCCTTTCCTTCCCTCTGTTGACCAATCCATCGGTGACCCCCTCTGCTTCCGCCTGCCTCCGCTTCCAGCTCCTTGGTTTGGGTCATGTCGGAGTCAGCAGCGGGGCCCCTTACCTTCCCTCATCGAGCACACGACGAGGTAATGTCCTTATCATCAGCTCCGAAGAACGGTAAGCCGTGGGAAAGGGAAAAGAAAAAGAATGTCCTCCGATGCCTGCCACCTCCCTCCCATCCATCCTCTTTCGTCTTTGTATCTTATGCACGAGGATCTACCTCTCTTCATCGATGTTGCATTGGCCGAGGACTTCGTGGCCAATTAAATCTCATCTATCTCCCTCAGCATCATCACTATATGCACAATCAGGCGTTGTCTATAGCTTAACGCAGAAGGAAAAACAATGATGTATCACCAACATCAACTCCACCAAGCGCAAATCATCCAGCAGCGCAACCGCCATGCCCTGCCGCCCTCGATCGCGGCGCGCGCCGGGTTGACGCCGATGCCCACGACGCCGCTGACGATGCGGCCGCGCACGAGCGTGGACGCGCACATGTTTGGCGAAGACGCGGATAAGTGGCGCCGGAGGGTGCGGCCGGAAGGGTCGACGTCGGAGGCGTTGGAGGAAGGGGGCGGGGTGTTTGGGACGAGGGTGGATGAGGTGGAGATCGAGTACGATGGGGAGGACGGGCAGGCGTATGTGGTTCGGTCGCCGCCGCCGCCGTGGCGGGAGATGGATGAGACGGAGGGGCAGGTCGTGGTGTTTCGACGGAACGGGCTGGGGGAGTTGGAGGGTGCGGAGGGGACGGTGTGGGAGAATGGTGTGGTGTGGGAGGGGGACGGAGAGGAGGATGAGGTGGTTAAGAGGAAGTTCTCGCGGCTGGCGAGTGTGGGCGATGCGGTGCAGTCGGTTGGGCGGGACGTCAAGCGGAAGTTGTCGCTGGGTGGGTGGTGGAGGAAGGACTCGGCGTTCCCAGGGCAGGAGAAGTCGAAGCGGGCAAGTGCTGCGGCTGAGGCGCCGAAGGAGAGCGAGGTTGCCGTGAGCAGTGGGAGCGATCGCGGGGAGGAGTATGGTGATGGTGAGAAGGGGAGCGAGTCCGCGTCGTGCTATGAAAGCGTGCCAGTGAGCGATGTCGATGGCGGACCCGATGGCGGACCGTTGACGCGCTGTCCCAAGACTGGAAGCAGAACTCCCCCACCTATCGCGTCTGGAGACCCGCACGTCCTCCGGTCGGCAATCGCCAAGCCACTCTTGCCTGCAGTGGCCTCGGGCCGGCGTCGAGCTCGTCGATTCGGCTCGGCCGCCATCGACACCATCCGCTTCACCGATATGGCGAGCACCCCTTCCCATCTGCGACCGCAACTCGCGTTCGACGCCAGACTGACGCCGTACCAGTGGTGTCAGATGATCAACCAAAGCATGTGGAAGGCGCACGAAATCGGCAGATTCGACGAGGGCCGTCGCGATCGACATATCCGGCGTGCACCCGGCAACAACACCACTCCGGCCGCCCAGGACAAGGCCGCCGTCAAGCACCGGATGGAGATTCAGGCGGAAAAGGAGCACCGGGATAAGATGTTCGCCAAAGCCCAGCGTGGCGAGGACATGGCGCGCGTCTGTGGCGATGTGCAGAAGCGATCGTGGCACTGGCGTCTTTCGCCCAGAGGATCGCAGGTCAGGCTGCAGCAGGCCTGGCAAGATATGCGGACACGGTCTGAGCCGGCGCTGGAGCAAAGTGCTATCGTGTGGGATCGAAGAGGGACCAGTCCGAACCCGGTGGCGGAGGCTGCCAGCGTTGTGGGTAGTGTGATGAGGCAGCGGGCCAGCACCATCGGTCTTCCCTTGACTCCGTAAAGTCATGTCGAAGCTTGCCAGGTCGAGATGGCTCTGCAGGATCTCATCCATCGATGTCGGCGTTGTCGAAGCGTCTCAGCAGACTCACTCGCCACTGCTGAAACACTCGGGCAGTTTCTGGCAGCAGCTGCGAGCCAGACTTCAACAAATCAACAAGCTCTCGGTACTCAAAGTCGGGGATTTCGATGTCTCCTTCCGACAGTCGCTGAGCGTTTAGCTCTTCAGATGCCACGCTGGGTAGCTCGCAATCTTGCCACATCACTTTCGCAACTTGCAACGGTTTTGACGTTCTTGCAGCGGACGAGGAGACCGTCAGCGTGGGCGTGAAGACCCAAAATTTGAGCGCTGCCGCTTGGTCGCCTTGATACTGAACGATAAACTTGCGGACGCCCTGGGACTCCAGAGACCGCAGGAGATAGCTAGTGAACCATTTCTCGTAGCTGTGCGATTTGGCAGATTCGGAGGAGAAGTGTGCTGTCACCGCCAATCGGGATTTACGGATGCGATCAGAGCTGTTGATATCAGTCGCGTCGGACGTTCCAAGTGGTGAATGGCACTGTGCGCAAGAGACTTGGCAGGTTGAGGTGGTTTCTGGTGGAGTGTAGACATTGTACTGAAGGCATATCATCAGCACTGATTGTTTGTACCTCCAAATTGAAAGCATAGGAAAACATTTGCATTGCTCAGTTCCTCTCATGACGTATGTATCTAGTCTTTAATCCCGCCCAAGCCCATGAACTTCAAGACTGCACGGTGAAACGCTAGACGGTGTGAGAGCATGCTCCACGAGATCACCCACTGCGAGCGCAAGGTTGACGCTCGCTTCGCAACACTCAGGGCTTGATGTTGGGCGCTTGTATCCCGACGCTTTCCCCGAACGTGACCTTGCGGCCTGAAGGAGCCGGTTCTTTTAATCGCCCAGTACTCTGTGTACACCGAGTGAAGTAACGAGAGGAGTAACGGAGGAAGTGTTAAGTACCTACCGTGACATTCTGCGTGTCTTCTCTAGCGAAGACGAACTCCATCGCTCCCACCAGGCCGACGCCAGCTTCGATCGCGAGCTTGCCAGCAGCCGAGTACGCCTTGTGCTGGCCAACGTTACGATCCTGCCCGTGACCGTGAGGGGCGTAAGGCTTGTGACAATGCCAAAAATCCATCATCTCTGCCCAGCCCTCTGATGGCAGGTCCTTCCATGTGTGAATTCTGTCCCGTGGAAGCAGGATTGCGGAGCACTTACTACAGCTCACTTCCGTGCCGAGTGTCAGTGAAGCAGCTGTCCAAGGATCAAAGAGACGGTCGTCTGGATAGCCGTGACCAAGGATGTTGTCCGAATTTGTCTTTTCTTCCACTTGGAGCCGGAAAGTCAGGTCCTTGGTGGGAGCTGCAGGGATAGTCAAGGTGGCGTCACTGCGATCTCCGGGGATCGCGACGTGTAGTTCTATAGAGGCCTTCTCGCCCTCGTGGTGAAGTGTCAGGGTACTGCCGTCCGCCGAGAGTGTTGCTCGGGTTTCCTCATTTGAGATGGTGGACAATGATGCCTGAATGGAGAGCGTGCGGATGTTGAGCAAATGCTCGGCGTAGAGGTGGATCATCTTCGTCTATACGAGCATGGCGACCGGGTTTCAATGCCGTGAACGACAATGTGCATGATGTTTTGAAGGCGAGGAGGCATTGGTGCGCCACGAGTTTGCCTCGAAAGGTGGAGCCGGTCAGCCACACGCCACATGGTTCGGGCTACAGATCAATGCAGGGACGAGAAGGCCAGAACAAGAACTTTCAGCGATTGTTGATCAAAGGCGACATATCTCTTAACAAAACAAGCGATCCGTATCATTGACATCGACCGAACAACGAGCACGACTACCGAATCGAAGCAGTAGAGTATGCAAGCGTAGCTGCAGTCTGATCACCCCAAGCGCCCATCTACAACCCCCACCCGACCATCTCTTTCCCCTTATGGCGTACAGACCAGGCGAGAAGGTCAAGTCGCTGGGCCATGTCGTCGTCACCGGCGGCTCCGGCTTCCTCGGCCACCACATCGTCTCGCTCCTGGCCTCTCGCAGCGCCTGCTCGAAGCTCACCTCCCTCGACCTGAAACCCGCCCCCAAGCCCGTCGAAGGCGTCAACTACGAGCTCGGCGACCTGACCGACTACGACAAGACCCTCGCGCTCTTCCAAAAGATCAAACCCGACGCAGTTATCCACACCGCGAGTCCAATCGCACTTGGGAAGGACCAGAAGAGCCATGATCTGTACTACCAAGTCAACGTCGGCGGCACCAAAACCCTCGTACGAGTATCGCAAGAGACCGGCGTCAAGGCCTTTGTGTACACGTCGTCCGCCTCCGTCATCCACGACACCGTCTCCGACCTCATCAACGCCGACGAATCATATCCTTTGATCACGGGCAAGCAGCAGCCAGAGTACTACACGACGACGAAAGCGCAAGCAGAAGTGCACGTGCTCGCCTCGAACCGCTCCGCCTCGCACCCCAACTTCCTCACCGCCGCCATCCGACCGAGCGCCATGTTCGGCGAAGGCGACGTCCAGCTCCTCCCGCCGGGCCTGTCCGCCTACTACCGCGGCCAGACCAGGTTCCAAATCGGCGACAACGAGAACCTCTTCGACTTCACCGAAATCACCAACGTCGCGCACGCCCATCACCTCGCCCTCGCCGCCCTGCTGGCCACACGCGATCGCGACGACACCCGCCTCGCCGCGCCCCTCGACCACGAAAAAATCGACGGCGAAGCCTTCTTCATCACCAACGACAGCCCCGTCTACTTCTTCGACTTCGCGCGCCTGTGCTGGGCCGCGGCGGGGGACACGACGCAACCGTCGCAGGTTTGGGCCCTGTCCAAGGACTTGGGGTTGCTGATCGCAACCATCATGGAGTGGGTATTCTGGATTCTCCGCCTGGGACAGCCGGGCCTCACGCGCCATCAGGTCAAGTACACGTGTATGACGCGGTATTATAACATTAATAAGGCGAAGCAGAGGCTGGGTTATAAACCGATTGTAAAATTGGATGAAGGGGTGCGGAGAGGGGTGAAGGATGCTCTGTATCGGGGTGTGGTGGTTGGGCAGCCGCCGGAGTTGAAAGGGAAGAAGGATTGATATTGTATATAAGCCGTAAATAGGTGGGAGTTTTGTTATGAATGGCTTCACACCAACTTGTCGTGTTCTTTACCCTGGCACAAGTCCACATAAGCCTCGATATGCGAGAGGTGGGTGATAGGTTCATTCAAACTATTTGATACTACATTCCAGCCTGGAATGACAGGCTGGATGCCAATTGATGAATAGAGCGGTTGGTATCGCGCTTCCCCAATGCTATGCGAATGCTCTTCTCTTTCGCTCTCATCACATCAAAGTCACAATCTAGCCCACTCGTTGGCCACCAACACCATGCATGCATTCGAAGATCGCCACAAGACCCAAGATGGTGGCTTTCACACTCGACCCTTCGCATCACTTCTGTCGCGCGCAATGCTGCTATATTCACTTCCACTCATGCAGCAGCCAGCTCCCCCATCGCGACCGTCTTACCCTTCTCTTTTCCCTTGGTCCTCGTCGACCGGCTGGAGCCCTCCGTCTCGACAACAAACTTCGGCGCACCCGCCGGCCGGCGCTCCTTGGCCTCGCCGTGAAAGAACTCGCATCGGAACTTCAGGCCGGGCTTGTCCATGCCGGCGTTGCACACCGTGATCTCATCGCCCGTGTAAATGCGCCCGAACCTCGTCTTCCCGGGCTCGCCGCGGTGAAGCATGACGCCGTTGACCCAGATGCCGGCGCTGCTGCCGGTGGCGATGCCGCAATGCAGGTCCGGCAGCTTGAGCCACTCGTCCTGCTCGAGCTTCTTCTCGATGTCCGGCGCGTGGAAGTAGACGATAATGCCACGTTTCGGCACGCGAGTCTCGCGCGCGTCCGGGTAGACGTGCGTGTTGTTGGGAGCGCGGCCCCAGGTCGTGATCTGCAAGCTCAAGTCGATCCGGATTTGGACGAAGGAGTCGGAGGTGGAGACGAGCCGACCGAGACGTGGTGGCGGCTTGATGAAGTTAGTGGGTGTTTGCAGTAGAGGCGGCGCTTCAGCCTCGATGTCTGTATCTTCGCCATGATACTCGTCGTGATCCTCTTCAGTCGCGTCGCCGCTCACGGTGGCTGGTAGAGAAATATCGCGTTTGTTGACGACGTAGCTCGGATTGGCGAGGAAGTCATGCCCGCTGACTTTTGAAGCATATTCCAAGGTGTGCGTAGTAGGGTCGTTCGGATCGAAGAAGAAAGAGGCGGGCAATGGAATGTTGATTTGGCGGTTGAATGTCGCGTGTGGTCGCTGTTTGGGCGTGATGTCGTTGTGAGGTGTACCGTTCGCATGGCGTGGCCTCTCGGATGTTATTGGTGTTTTGGGCTCGATCGGCTCGACCAGATCGACTGAAGGTGAATCGGTACCACGCGGTGAGTTCATGTGCACGTCTCGCATCAATGACTCTGCACCGAGCAGGCTTGGTGAAGCTCCGGCGCCAGCCATGGTCTGTATCGCGCGATCTGCACTATCACTCGAGCCGTTTGCAGGAGATGGTGCTCCGTTTTGTGTGACGTCGGGGGTTGGCAAGCTATGCGTGAAGGGAGCACCCAGCGTTGAGCGGCTGATCTCGCCGAATAGCTTCCGGTGAGCAGGCAGCGGTTTAGGGGGTGGAACGTAGTTTGGTGGGTGACCAATGTGTAGTGATCGATGTAGGAGTTCCGCACTCGAGTCGATGGCGTCTGCCTGCTCACGGTACGTGAATGCGTTCGACTTGAAACGCTTGGATTGTCGAGGGTCAAAGAAGTTCATCGAGCCGGAGTGAATGCTCGCTTCGTCGTAGTAAGGGTTGTCTTGGCTGTCGCCACTTCCATGCTCACTCAAGCTGAGCTGCGAAACACCAAGTTCCTCGCCGCCTTCTTCTTCCTCTTCGGCAATGGCTACTAAACCTTGCTCAACCTCGGTCGCTCCTTGCCCTGTGGATTGCTCTTGCCCAAACCATTGATGGCGCAAACATTGCGCGGGGGATGGTCTGGATGCAGGATCGGTGTTGAGCATATCCGCTAACAAGGCAACCGCGATGTCCGATATCCCTTGCTTCACCAAGTCGGTCGGATCCAGCGGCGTCATCATTATCTTTTCGAACATGCCGCGGCCGGTGTTATCGGCCACGCCCTCGAAAGGAGGCTTCAGACAGAGTGAATACCACACCACCGCTCCGAACGACCAAATGTCCACACACTGACTGTAGCTGTGAAACTTGGAAGGTTGCTGGGCATTGCCTTTGCGAGCGCGTTTCTGTCCCCTCCCAGCCACGTGTGCATCGTAATGAGGGAAGACTTCGGGCGCGCAGTAGAGGAGCGTGCCGCAAAAGGTTTTGAGAAACGTGTCGTTGTCTTTGACGACTTTGGACAAGCCAAAGTCGGAGAGCTTGACGGTGAAGTGATCTGGGTCCATGTTCGCCAACAGGATGTTGTCAGGCTTAATGTCGCGGTGGGTGATTTTCTTCGCGTGTAAGTACGCCAAAGAGTCGAGGACCTGGGCAGCCATCTTCCTGCCCAGCGCTTCGGACAACGGACCTTGCAAGCCCAGGTAATGCTGTAGATCACCACAGGGCACGAACTCCATGATGATGTACAGGTGGTTTGCATAATCGTGGTAGTCGACATATTGCACAATGTTCGGGTGACTGATGGCTTTCATGATTTGCATTTCGTTGTCCAGCTTGCGGTCAAGGACGCCGTTCTTCATGAACTTGCGCTTCTCAAGCTCCTTCGCGGCGAAGAGATGACCTTCGCTCTTGGTGGCGAGCTGATAGACGGTTGCAAACGCGCCCTTTCCGATGAGCCCGACCACGTTGTACTTGTCACCCCCGGTCCAGTGCATGCCATATTGATTGTGGACGAGTGGAGCCTTGATCGAGCCGCCGCTCTGCGTTTTGGTTTGCGCAGGTGCAAGTCGCCTGGCGAACCTTTCGTTCTCTGCAGTTTTCGTAGCTTGACCGCGTGCAAATCGGTCGATGTAGCTTTTGAACTTCCCTTCGTACGCTTCGACGTGGCCTTCACGGGACGGTATCCTCACGACGAACTTCACGATCTCGTCCGGCTTGGGCGACAAGATCTGGATGATGGAGCCTGGGTTGAGCATGCGAGTCTGTGGCTCGCGGGCCGTCTTACCCTTGAGAAGCACATCATCGACCATGGTGCCGTTCGTTGACATGTCTTGCAGCATAAGAACGCCGTGATCATTCATGAATATGCTGAAGTGCATGTTGCTAACACGCTTGTGCGTATCAGTCGCCAGCACAATGTCACACATCCTCTCGTTGCGGCCAAAGACAAAGCCCAGAGTCTGATTGATCGTTCGGGCTGTGAAACGTAGCGCTAGATCCATGGCTTGAGTCGGCCCATCACCGATGAGGATGAACGTTTCTTGCTCTTCCAGCACGCTCTTGGTAAAGACGTCATCGTGGTCGCCGAACCCATCGTTCTGCAGGACGTTCTGCGGACTCAGTTCAGCTGTAGTAGCGACAATCTGAAAAGCAGCTGGCGAACACGGGTGCAATATGCACATCACGTCCGAGATGTCCGCCTCGGTCAGACCGGAATTGTTGCGTCCCATCCTCCTTGGATCCACGACTCCTTGTGTGCATTGTGTAGCGTCGTCATTATCCATCGTGGGTTGTGGACTTTGAAATAAGTCTTTGTCTCGGAAGCAGTCTGAGTCACGGCGGGCGTGAGCATGTAGACGTATGTCGCCTGACAGCGAGGCGTACGCTAATGCCAACTTCCGCAGCACAAAGGAGCCACTTCTTGAGCGCTATATAGGACAGAGCACTGTTGATTCTTGGGAAGAACGTTCTCGCCTGATGCCTGAAGCCTGATGCCTGATGATTGTTTCCTCGACGTCAACGATTCAGCGGTCCACCACGTCGCTCGTCCGATAGCCAGGCCGGCCACAGCTGTCGGGAGCAACGTTGGATTCGACAGTAATACTATGATGTGTTTTCGTCCTACAACGATTTTCGCTTCGCCAGATCTGATTTCCTGCCAGCTGCTGTATGAACGATGCTGCTCTTTTAACGGCAAACCGTCGTGGGCGTCAACTACCAAGTTGGTAGGCTTGATTACATGTAGACGTCCTCCCAGCCTGTTCGCAGGCTTCCTAGTCAAAGGTGAGTCGATCGTGAGGGAACGGCGGTCCGGCGCCTGTCGTGGAATATATTGGCTGATTATCCTCCCATCTAGCCTTCGTCAATCCGACCGTGTGCACCAGCAGTAGTGCTCAGGCTTGCCTGATCGAAAGACCGTCGAAGTCGAGAAGTGGAGAAAGGTGTGGTGGTCTGGGAAGCAGATGTTCTGCCTCGACTTGAGCCTCTACAACTTTCCGCGTATGTATTGTCCGCGCCTCGCGTGCCTGACTAATACATGCAATTAACCCCCGGATGGAGCCCGAGATCTTCTAGCGTTACTTACATAATGCATGTTCACGGAGAAACCACCCGGCACATGAAGTGCACAGCAACCACTTCTCACTCGAACGTCTTGCCCTGTGTTGATCTTCTGCTGTCAGTGTCGATGGTACCGACTGTAACTATGGACAGGCGTCTTGCCATCACTTCAGCAGAAGATGTACTGCCGGCGGCCAACGTATTGGACTCGCCGCCCAGGGCTCCGTTTCTCAGCCTGTCTCGTCTCCAGGAAGACAGGAGCTGTGAGTAAACAAGGCAGAACGATCAGGCCTATCTCTTAATTCAGTCACTCTCGCGCTTCTATTGTAATGGACGAGGCAGCAGCGAGTATACTTCAGCCCTACCATGGTTCAGGATCGTACAACAGGCGAACCTTGAGACCGAACAAGAGCATTCCTTTGATACGGTAAGGGATCGTACGCGGTGGAGATAGAGTGCAAAGGTAGGAGGTCGTTTGCTCCGTATCTGCCGTGGGAGACACGAGCCTCGGAGTACCTGGGTAACCAACAGGATGATAAGCTCAGCCTTTACCGAACATGATACTGGCGATCGCCGCTTCTGGTACGTACCAATGCCGAGGACCATTCGACTTGACCTGGACGCCTCCAAAACAGGTCCAACCCGAACCTGATCGTAACCATTGATGAAGTCTTGACTGTGTACCGTAACACGCAGGTCAAGCTAAACGAAGATGCAGCGAAGCCTTGGTCCACGGCCAGCTACCAACGGAACTACCAACGGAGTGAACGATCATGCGAATGGCACCAGTAAGACGTACGAGCTCGACGCATGCATTGTTGGAGCGGGTTTCTCTGGGGTCTACCTGCTTCATCGACTGCGACAGGAAGGCTTCAACGTAAAGATTGTTGAAGCTGGGACTGCGCTTGGAGGGGTCTGGTATTGGAACTCTTGTACGTACAGTGACGAGCGTCGGCCGCTTCGGGACCGCTGACCGTCGGTTCTTGTCCTCCTCTAGATCCGGGGGCCCGAGTAGACAGTCAGTTTCCTGTCTATGCGTACTCTATACCAGAACTCTACAACACGTGGACCTGGTCGGAGCGATACCCCGGCGAGAAAGAATTGAAGCGGTACTTCCAGCATGTCGACGACATCTTGGATATCTCCAAGGACACGCTTTTCGGGCACAAGGTTGTGCGAGCGGAATTTGACGCATCCGCCGACAAATGGCGGATTACGTGCGAGAACGGAGTTTGCATCATCGCTCGCTACTTTCTGTGCTGTTTAGGGTTTGCGGCCAAACGGCACTTCCCTGACTGGCCGGGTCTGGACGACTACAGAGGCTACATCTGCCACTCATCTTTCTGGCCAGCTGGGGGTGTCGACATGAAAGGGAAGAGGGTCGCCGTGGTTGGTACGGGCGCCACCGGAATTCAGATCGCTCAAGAGACGGCAAGAGAGGCCGCCCACCTTACTTGCTTCGTGCGAACGCCTAATTTCTGCGTGCCGATGCAACAAAAATCCATCGATTCTGATGAGCACCAACATAGCCTTCTTGATCTCCCAGAACAGCTGCAGACGCTACGGTACGAGAACATCGGAGGCATGCTGTATCCCAAGGCGAGCAAGAGTGTCTTGGACTTCACGCCACAGGAACGCGAACGAGTGATGGATGCCGCATGGCAGCAAGGCGGCTTCGCGCTCGCTTTCGCATTCACCGATACCTTGACCAATCAAGAGGCGAATGACGTTGTGTATGACTTCTGGGCTAGGAAACGCAGAGGGTCTCTGACCGATCCCAAGAAGCGCGACCTTCTTGTCCCTTTGGTGCCACCCCACCCTTTCGGCGGCAAGCGTCTCAGCCTGGAGCAAGACTACTACGAGCAGATGGACAAGCCGCACGTTGACTTGATCGACGTGCGGGAGAACCCTATCTCGCACGTAGTGGAGAATGGTATCGTGACCCAGGACGGCAAGCTGCACGAGCTCGACGTCATCGCTATCGCCACAGGCTTCGACAGCATCACTGGTGGGTACAAAGACATCGAGATCACCGGGCTGAACGAGGAAAAGCTGGAGGAAAAGTGGAAGATGGGCACGTACACTTACCTTGGAATGTCCGTGTCCAACTTCCCGAACTTCTTCTATACCTACGGCCCTCAAGCCCCCACCGCATACGCGAACGGACCGACCATCATCGAACTGCAGGCCAAGTGGATCATTGGTGTGTTGGAGAAGATGCGGGACCAGGGTAAGACGAGGATCAATGCGGATGCGCATGCCGAGCAGGAATGGAAAGAGACGATACGGTATCTGCACAGCCTTTCGCTGCGAGACAAGACCGAAGGGTGGTACATGGGTAAGGCGTATCTGACGCACTCGTCACATAAAAATGCATTCGTTGACACTGGGAAATAGGCACCAATGTCCCTGGTAAGCCGAGAGAGGCTCTGAATTATGCTGGTGGCGTGCCTTTGTATTGGAAAACGATCAGCGAGAGCTTGGATCAAGACTTCAAGGGGTTCACTGTAACGTAGCCGATTGTGTTATTCCTACTTTCTGCTGAACAGTAACTTCGTTCATGGAGCTGCTCTTCCGCTATTGTTGGCGTTTGTGATCTTCCCTCCGATGACCTTAGGATCAACCGCTTTTTCACGAGGCGTCGATCTCGGAGCCATTACACTGTGTCCCAATAGCACCGTAAGCCGAAGAGTGAAAAATGGTGATCAGTTTCAGCCTTACCGTCAAGTTGCTCAACGGTGGAAAGAAGGCAGTGAGCGCACGGACCAAGAGACTTACATTCTCCGGATCGCGGAACAAACCGGCGGGTAGACTGTTCTGCGAGAGGGCACATGCACAAGTATAATTGCACCTTTGTCGCATAGATTCACAAACAAACATTCACCATTGACACTATAAATCTCGCGTTCTGCTCGTCAATTCTCCCTGCTAGCGACTCTACAAAACCACCGAAATGACGGACCGAAAGCGCTCGCGCGATGAGCACGATGAGTACAACCATTTCGGCATGGGTGCGACACTGTCGCGATTGAACGGAACCACTGCACAGGAAGAGAAGAGTCCAGCTCAGGGGCCGAACGGTGCTGACGACTCCGAAGAGTGGCAGCAGGTTGAGAGTCGTCATAAGAAACGCAAGAAGCTGCCAAAGAAAGAGAGCAACAACTATCCGGTCATAACACATTCGGCCAACGCCAGGCTGCAGTCCATCGTCAGGATCAGCGACCTACAAAATCTCGCACTGTATGCCATAGCGGACGGTAACGCGCCGCAATGGTGTGCCGTCCGCCACCATGGCCAAATTCGCAAAGTGGTGATGTTGATGGTACCTGGGCTGGAGGCGGGGATGTTCGACGGCAGCATTCCCCTTTCCACGTCGTCCGAAGAGGAGCAAAAGCAGGCGGTTACAGCAGCAGCAGCAGCAGCAGCAGATAGCACAGAGCTAGCGAAGAAAGACAATTCTGCCCCCGAAAACTCTGCAGAGTCTTCCGTTCAGCCTGCCACGCCGCGCGCACTGCACATCTCTCCCGATGATTACTACCCTGTCAAATTAGTGACATCTCGTCTACCACAGGCTCTCCAGCCGCTAGGTGATGTCTTTGACCACATCTGGCCGATTAAGACGCCGGGCGAAGACAAGTATGCCAGGATGCATTCGCCTCTTGCCGCCATCCTCACAACGCCCATTGTAAGGCCCAAGGAGGAGAAGAAGGGTAAAGGTCCACAGCCGCCACCCGAGGGCAAGAACTGGCGCAATCAGCGTACGGCAGCAACCGAGATGATGGCGACCCAGGACGAGCTTGCGGAGGAAGGCTACGTCCTTCATCCAGCTCACTACAATGGCACCTCCTCTGCCGCGACTGAAACCGCTCGCCGCGAACTCAACAAGACCACTTCCTCGGATGGCTGGGTGGACACATCTGGCATCAAGACACTGTCTGATGGTGATATTCCTGAGAAGGACATTGAACAGGGATCTGTCACCGCTGGCCGGAAAGTCTTGGCCATGGATTGCGAGATGTGCATCACATCGCCACCCGGCACGACACCACAGGTTTTCAGCCTCACACGCGTCTCGATCATCGACTGGGACGGTCATACCTTGTTAGATGAGCTTGTCAAACCTGCCGACCCGATCACGGACTACCTCACCCCATATTCCGGCATCACTCCTGCGATGCTCGAAGGTGTGACCACCACGCTTGCGGAAATCCAAGCCAAGCTTCTGTCCCTCCTCACACCGCAGACCATATTAGTCGGGCACTCTCTCAACAGCGATTTGAACGCTTTGCAGCTGACCCATCCGTACATCATCGACACAGCGCTACTCTTCCCACACCCTCGCGGCCCACCACTGAAGTCGAGCTTAAAATGGCTCGCGCAAAGGTACCTCTCGCGCGAGATCCAAAAGGGTCACGGGTCCACCGGACACGACAGCGTGGAGGACGCGAAAGCGTGCCTGGATCTCGTGAAGCAGAAGTGCGAGAAGGGGAAAGCCTGGGGCACCTCGGAGGCCTCGGGCGAAAGCATCTTCAAGCGCCTCGCGCGCAGCCACCGCCCGAGGCGCGATAAGGTCAACCCCATCGGCGACGACGAACCCCGCATCGGCGCCGTGGTCGACTGGGGCGAGCCGACGCGCGGCTACGGCGGCCAAGCCAAGGTCGCCATCGGCTGCGAAACCGACGCCGAGGTCGTCGCGGGCATCAAGCACGCCTTGACCGGCGACGCCGACGACGCCGTCGTGCCCAAAGGCGGCTGCGACTTCGTCTGGGCTCGGCTCCGCGCCCTCGAGGCCCACCGCGGTTGGTGGAACCGCAGCAAGCTCGTCGACACGGACGCCCTGCGCGCCTCGACCGCCGACGCCTCCGCGGCCGAAAGCCTAGAATCCGTGACGGCGCAGACGGCGGCGCACGTGCGCGAGGTCTTCGACGCCCTGCCGCCGTGCACCGCGTTCGTCGTCTACAGCGGCTCGGGCGACCCGCGCGACCTGTCCGAGATGCAAGCGCTGCAGCAGCGGTTCAAGGAGGAGTTCCGGACCAAGAAGTGGGATGAGCTGTCGGTGCGGTGGACGGATGTCGAGGAGCAGAGGCTCAGGGAGGCGTGCAAGAAGGCTAGATTGGGGGTGGGCTTCGTTACGGTGAAGTGATGGAGGTTAACTGGTTAGGATGTGTGCGCTGAGCGAGCGTCATACGCGAGCTTGATTAAGTTTACGATAGTGAGCAGACTCACAAACGAAGCACTCTACCTGCAACCTTTTCAACGAATTGACTATGTGATGAGTGTCTAATATGTGCTGTTGTACATTTCTCCCGGGTATCTCCAATGCCTTCGCTAAACCCTTTCCTTCGGATCTCGCATCCGCCGTTTATAGTTCTTCTTGTCAGAAATTCAAACATTACCCGGCCAAGCAGCCTCGTTCTCACTTATTACGCTCCTTCCGCGGTGGTTCGTTGTTCTTGCCGCACCATGCTCCCCCCAACCCAATCATTGTCATTACGTCTCACCTCCCGTGGGTATCTCCTCACGCCCAGCGTCCCCTTCCCCATCGCCGCCGACCGGCTGCTCGAAAACAGCGGCATGCTCGCTCGTATGTCGCGCGTCGCTCATATCCCGGCTGACGGCGTCTGCGGACATCTGACTGTCCAGCACTCCTTCCTCCTCCTCTTCCTCATGGTGTCGGCCACCTTCCGGCTCGTCATGGATCTCCTCTACCTTGATGACTCTCTCCTCTGGCGGAGGAACAGACATGATCGCCTCCTCGGCTCGAGGGAAGAATCGATCCGCCATACTCTGCCCTCCTCCTCCTCCTCCCATCCCGTCGATTCCACGAGGGAAAATCTTGCTCATGAGCTCCTGGTGTCTCTCTTGCGTGTACTGCTGCTGCTCGCCTCCACCCGGCGTCCCGTGCCGCGAACCCTCGGCGTCGATATCCTCGTCGGCCTCATCGTCGTCGTCGGACACGGAGCCCGAACGCGCGGGCGCGAGCGAGCGCATCGACGGCGGCGTGTGCCCTTCCCCGCCTTCCGCGCGCTCGGCCTCTTTCTTCGCGTGCACTTTGCGCAGGTTGTTGGCCGAGCTGACGGAGCGCATGTCGGGCCGGCCGTCCTTGCGGATGAGGATGCCGTCGGCGTTGCGGAAGGGTCGGGTCCGGCTCTTCTTGCCCGCGCTCGGGGGTAAGGGGCCGCCGTGCTCCGCGTGCGGGTGCGGGGGCTGTTGTTGCATGGCGTACGCTTCGTGGATGCTGTGCAGGGGTGTGGCGGAGTACTCGTGCGCGCGGTCCGAGGGGCTGCCGGCGACGCCGCCGGAGCGACGGATGATGCCTCCGCGGACGGCTGGATGTGCAGGGTTGTAGTAGCCGTTGGGAGGCATATGGTTGCCCGTCCAATGCGATCGCTCCCACTCGGACGGCCCGAGCTCGTGGTGCTGTAACGGCGCGTGTGCGGCGCCGCGGCCTCTGCCACGACCGCGTCCGCGTCCTCGACCCCTGCCCCTTCCGCTCGGAACGGGTGCTTCACGGTGCGCGTGCTGAATGCGCTCTGACTCTGCCCGCCACGGTTCCTGAGATTCGGCTGGGGCGGCGGAGGTGATGAAGTGATAGGAGTTGGTGGTGGCAGATGCGGAAGTGGGCAGCGTTTGGGATGGGTGTTGCGAACCGTCAGACAGTCGTCGAGCGTGCAGGTGGTAGAGTCCGTCGGATGTCGCTTGGGTTGCCACTTGCTGCATACCGGACGCGGTCGACGGATAGCTGTCGCCGCCGTAGTTACTCCTGGGCATTATTGGGGCCAGCCTGGCTCGCTTGGGTGAACCAGGCGCCGAGTGAACATCATACGGCGAGTGCCGCTGCTCCTCGAAAGGTCGCTTCGCGGTTTGATTAGTATTCACTGCCGCCCAACCAGTGTTTTGTGCGTCGGCTTCGGTTGCATATCCGCGATGTGACCTGGAGAGCGGCGGCGGCGGCGGCGGTAGACTCGAGTGTCGTTCGGACTCCGCTGGTCGCCAGCCAGACAGAGCGGATGGTGGAGGCAGAGGCTCAGTGGGTCTGATACTCGCTGTGGAAGAGGGAGGCGGTGCAGTGGACTGCTCGCCTGCCAACGTCCGCGACTCTGGCGAACGGCGATCAGCTGCGCTTTGTGAAGGGACCAAAGTTGGCGGTGGAACGCCACTCCGATGACCGCCAGGGGGTGACAGTGCAGACCCTGTCCGCATTGGGGGCAAGGGGTGGGATTGAGACGGGTGATGGTGGTACTGCGGTGCCGGAGTCACTTCGTACGGGTCGCGGTGAGAAGAAGTGCCGGGACGTTGAGCAGAGCCTGTCGGCGAGCCCAACTCCTCCAGCCTCTTCATCCGGTTCTTCATCAAATCCACCTGCACCCTCAGCAGATCGACCTCGTTCGCCTTCGTGGTGACCAGAGCGATCTGGCTCGCGAGTACATCCAGGTCACCGGCGTCGTGCCGGCCATGCTCCGGGTTGAGGGGCCTCGCGCGCACTTCCGCCTGCGTCTGATTGATGGCGGCCACGACGTTGGCCATGTCGGTATGGAGTCGGCTCACGGCGTGCTCGACGTCCGCCACTTGACGACGGTGGGACTCGAGCATGCTCGTGTTGAACGAGACCTGGGTCTGCAACCGCGCGATCGCCCCGGCCCAGACATCGCTGGCGGCGGAGCTGGAAGGCTGCGCATCGTTAGTGCCGCTGGGGAGTCGCGACGGTGCTTGAAGTTCATCCAGCGTCTTCGAAGAATGGACCGAGTCCCGGAGGGGAGGAGCGGCATGCGATGCTGCCATCGGACTGCTCCTCATTGCACCATCCATGTTCACCTTGGCGACGTAGCGATTCCGGGTTCGAAGAAAACATCAGCAGGCTGGAAGTGAAGTCCTTCAGCGACGATGCGATCGACGCATGTGATCGACGTCGCGTCGACCCGCTGTTATTGACAAGTGCGACGAGAGAGTGTATAGGTTGAACGGAAATCTCAGTAGTCTCGGACTCTGTACGCCCACTGATTTATTAGTGCACGTCCATGGGCCGTTGGTGACTGGGAGAAAGGGAAAGAAACGGACGGTTTATTGCAAGGTTGGGAATCTCGGGATGCATCGAGCTCATATGGAAAGCATCAAGGTTTGATTATGTTATAGACACCTGAAACGTACCTATACTGTTCCCTGCTACTGCGCGCATGGGTCACTATTCCTCTTTCTCTCTCCAATTCCTTTCACGAAGTCGGAACGGCGAGAGCGATTAGTGAGGGTGAGTGAGCGAGAAAAGAGGCACCGAGTGAAGTAGCGGCAGGCGTCACGACGCTGTACCTTCTGCCAGTGCCAGAGAGATGGAGGATGTTCTGTAGGTGTCAATACATATCTCTTGTCGGTCCGCTGAATCCGGTGAAGGTGAGACGTGTAGTAACAACCAGGACATACGAGGTGAATACCGCTCTCTCCTCCCTTTCTCACTCACGAATCCGAAACGCGGTGGGGACTCGGTGGTCCTCCACCGCAAAATTAAATCACCCTTTGTGCTTGGTTATAGGGAGGAGATATGGAGATAGAGTACAAGGGAGTAAGGTTACAGGCGCGGCAATGAACTCGCCCAGTAGAGTTTGGGAGCGGAGCGATTTGGAATCTGCTTTGAGACGAGTGAGTACAGTACTGTACTGTATACGGTATGCAGAGTGGCAGCAAGCACAAATTGCAACCTCGAGTGGGGGACTTTTGCTACGAGGACTGGCAAGAGGGAGAAGCTATGGGGTTGGAGATTCAGCAAAAGTTGGCAAGGCTGGTCAAGATTGCATGCATAACCTAGTAGTAGCAATACTAATGTATTGTAGGGTTTCCACTAATAAAACCAGCCGTTTAACGATATCTAGGTATCTAGGGTGCTGTAGATTATTGGCGCAAACGGGCAGGAATGGAGCTCGGAATGCCTGTAGTAGATAGTGTGGTCGTCAACGCAACATTAGAACAATCTGTGGAAGTACCTTTTAGCTACCTACGTATAGGATTGGGCTATGAGATCGTCTCGCAGCGTTTCGTGCCCCTCCTCACGCAGGTACAATGCATGCGACATGTACATCCCTGCCTTCGTGTCACGGAAGCGAACAGTCGTAACGATGGATGCGAAAAATCATGGTGGGTGGGCGCTGTGCTGTGCGCCTCCAGCTGTCTCCTCCCGTACCCTTGGTCGTAGCTTCGAAATGAAATGTAGTTCCGCATGCTGCATGCATGCGTGCAGAGTGTTTGAAATGTCCGTTGTCGCCTCCATTTTGCTGGACTCGGGATAAATAAAAGAGGGGATGTCAAGAGTGTGGCGCACAGGAATTCGGAATAAGTCTCCTTACCTAGGGAGCGGACGATGATTGTGCTTCGTGAGTAACGACTCGTCACAGTGGCGTGAACGCAGAGGAAAGGTTCAACTCATCTACATCAGCGGCGTCGGTTCGCCACCGCAGTCGCGATGTGCATGTAGTCGTGTGTGTGTGTGTGTTACGTGAAGGGATGAGAAAGCGGATGTCCCCTTATCGAGTAGCACAAAGGCAATTGAATGCAATATCATGCTGCCCGCATCGACTATGTATGCGCCACTTCCGGACGCTTCTATCTGATTATTACGCGCAAACTGAGCGGCTCCATGACTTGTGTGAGGTGACAGTGAAACGTCGAGGTTGGGCGACGATTTGGGGCATGTCGAGTTCTGCGCGCCACAGCGGTCGACGGAGGTCAGCGATCATGTTCTCATTCACTGTGGTTGGATCTGGGAATAGTGAGAGTGGTGTATAGCTACCTATGTACCTCTGTACCCAACGAGCGAGGGGAGCACATGAGGCTACCCAGGTACCTAGGTACTTACCTAGGTAAATACGTGGTACAGACAGGTGACTGACACTGTGCGGCTTCATTCCGTCCACTACCTCATCACCACCTTGCGACAACCTCGACAAGCGTGACCGGTGCAAGTAGTACACCATGCGCAGCACCGCCTGAACCACCGTCGGAACACCTTCACTCACACCCTCCACCAACTATAACAGCACGAATACCAGCATTCACTGACCCTCCTCACCCGCCCGCGTCGATGGTTAGCTGGGGCACCTGCGGCCCGCCAAGGAGGGCAGCTGGTTTGAGGATCGCGTCGCTGCACTCTTCCTGTGAAGGGCCATAAGAGCCTGCGCAATACGCATCGAACGGCCGGTATGCCTCATGCCACCAGCGACGAGGTGTCCGGCATCATGGACGAGAATGATGCGATCCAGAGCTATCTACGGGATGGAGGGCCAGAGGGCGGCGCCAACAACTTCTTCGAACGCGAGATCGACCAAGGCGACAAGGCCGACGATGCCGTAGACTACGAGAACATCAGCGATGACGACGACCTACCCGACGAGGAGACTGCGACTCATCGACTGGAGGATACGGACGATGTCAACACTTTCCTCAGCCAGGAGCCAAGCAGTTTCGACGGCTTGCCTACGCAAAGAAACGGCCATCACGATGCGAAAGAGCCGGCCAGTGACGAGCTCTTTGGTGGCACGGAAGAGATTAATGATCTCTTCGGAGAGCACACCTCGTCTCCTGAACAAGAGCGTCAGCCGCAGAGCAATGGTCAACCACCACCGCCTCGACTTGGTGGCCTGGCTTTACCCAGCAAGTCTGGGCTGGCGCTTCCCGGCTACAGTGGTACCTACCAGCAGGTCCAGCAGCAACGTCCGCTGGAGCCTCAGTACAGCCCGGAGTCGATGAGTCCCCCGTCGATGCACGACGATATATACGCGCGGACATCACCGGCGCGAGTGCTGGACTTCGACGATCTCGAAGGCGAGACTGATAAAGCGGTCCTGGAGCAGCGCAGGCTGATGCGTGCCGCCAAACTCAGGCAGCAAGGCGAGGAGGTAGAAGACGAGCGGGTGGAAGTCGACATGGAGACTTTTTATTCGCTATTTCCAGGGTACGAGGCAGATGAGAACCCCAGGTTTACCGAGCTGTTTCCGCCGAAGCTTGTCGCCTACAAAGGCAAGCTACCTCCGAAGCCCCCGAAACCGGTGCAGCCTACGAAGCTCTCTCTTGACATCCTGCAAGATCAGGCCAAGAGCTTCAAGAGCGCTGTAATTCCCAAGGTGGGCGAAGAGCGCGCACAGCGCGGCATGGTGTACTTCGATCTGGGCGCTGGGGCGCAGGAGGACAGTGATGATGACCTCTCGCTTAGCAATCTCGACGAATACGAACGAATTGGCGGCAATACCATGCACGATCTCACGATGATCTGCGAAGACTGGGAACTGCCTAGCGTGGACTCATCTTCGGATTTGGGTGAAGATGGCGGTCTCATGGACGGAGAGTGGGAAGCCGAAGAGCGTGCTCGACCTGCCAAAAAGCAGAAAACGAGCACACTCCACTCGGATCTCTTGTTCGCGATGCCTCAGCCGCAGGTGTCCTACGAAGATCCGGAACGCGCAGTCGCAATGCTTGCGAAAGCAGTTGCGCTCGATCTCAACGACCCGAATCTCTTGATCGATGAGCACGCGCCGCAGACCAAGCGTAGAACGCAGCGAGTACCGGGTGACATCGGACGTGACCCAGCACTCAACAGGGATCTGGTCAAGCGCTACAACATTAGTAATGACGAGGCGTACGATCTACTCAAGGAGAACCATCAGCATAAAATCCGCAGTACGCTGGGTGCCGCTGCTATCGAACACAGTCTTCCCGCCACGAAGCTGCAGTATCCATTTTATAAGGTGGACTTGGATGTCAAGAGTAAGCGATCTTTCCATCGCCCTTCACTCGACCTTAGATACGGACAAGGCAAAGAACATAAGTTCCAACGGCCGAAGACGATCAAGCGCAAAGAGCGTCGCGGCCGCGAAGTGAAGGATCTGTTCTCGAACGCGGAAAGTTTGTCGCACAATGACAACTCGAGTGTCATCTTGCTTGAGTACTCCGAAGAAGCGCCGCTGACACTGTCCAACTTCGGTATGGGCAACAAGCTTATCAATTACTATCGCAAACGGAACGCGGACGATCAAGACCGGCCGAAGCGTGAAATCGGCGATACGCATGTGCTCCTGACCCAGGATAAAAGCCCCTTCCAGAACTTCGGCCACGTTGACAGCGGAGAAGTCGTGCCGACTATACAGAACGGGCTGTATAGAGCGCCTGTCTTTCAGCATCAGCCGAAGTCGACGGATTTCCTCATCGGCGTCAGCACCACATGGGAGTATGGCAGCCGTCTTTACCTCCGTAATGTAGAGAACTTGCATACCGTCGGCCAGCAGTTCCCGATTGCTGAAGTGCCAGGCGAGCACTCCCGGCGGGTTACGGATGCTGCGAAGAAGCGTCTGCGTGCCATTTCGTACCGCATCCTCACCAAGCAGCACGATCCAGCACGCAAGGACAAGGTTCTCGACAACCACACGGTGATGGTTCACTTGAAGGGGCACGACATGCCTCAGACCCGGAGCAAGATGCGCGAGTTCATGCGCTACGAGCGTTTGACGAACAAAGACAGTGGCGTGTGGGTTCCGTTACCCGGCCAGGCTGTGCCGGATGCAGATACTCTGCGCAGCTGGGTCAAGCCGGAGGACGTTTGCCTCCTGGACTCCATGCAAATGGGCGTGCAGCACCTGGCCGACCTGGGAATCAAGGACGGTAAGGAGGTGGATGATGAGAAAGACATGGATGACACTGCGCATATCGAGAAGAGACTAGCGCCGTGGCGGACGACGAAAAATTTCCTGAGCGCTACGCAGGGCAAAGCGATGCTTGAACTACACGGCGAAGGCGATCCAACCGGTCGTGGCGAGGGGTTCAGCTTCGTTAAGACGTCGATGAAGGGCGGCTTCCAACCCCTGGGTGAAAGTGTGGAGGACAAGATCGATGCGAAGAAGCGGCGTGATAATGGTGGGCACAATTACAACGTCGCCAGACAGCAAAAGGCGTACGACGATCACATCAGAATGGTGTGGGACAAGCAGAAACAGAGCCTGTCGAACGACATCGAGATGTCTGATTACGAGGTGGATGATGAGCTGGAACACGAGCCCGACACTGCATATCCGTACGGCAGAGCAGGCACGCCGCGCTCGTCCGTCGCTGGCACGCCTGCGGTTGGGCGGCACGATGACGAGACCGCGACTCAATTCAGCAGAGGCAGTGTGAACCGCGGCCGTCGCGGTGGTGAGATCCTGGTCATCGAGCGCAAAGGTCGCGATATCTACGGTCAAGAGAGCGACGAACCCGTCGTCGTCGACGATCCGAGAGTGATCAAGGCTTACCGTGAAGCGAGAGCCAAAAAGCTGTTTGTGGATCATTTCGGAGGTCCGGACCCTGAACTACCCGAGTCTGTTTATTCCCTCATCCGACCTTCACTGCACTGGATAGTCACTGACCGTTCTCGCAGGCTTATGGCGTACGAAATCCCTGGCAAGGTTCCCGAGCTCGATGAACTGGTCAAGCTGAAGATAGAATCTCACGTGGTACGCATCGAGCGCAACATGGACCGACGGAACGCGCGTGAGAGGCAGAAGGGCAAGGTTGCCGCGTCGCCGTCCGCAACAGTCGGCTCCCCTGGCCCTTCGGAAGCCGAAGGCGTCGCGTCCGCCGCCGCCGCTGCCGACGCTAGCACCGACAATACCCCCCAGAAGGGTCGTGGCCGGAACAAGGACGGCACCGCGCGCAAGTGCGCCAACTGCGGCCAGGTCGGCCACATCAAGACGAACCGCAAGTCAGTATATACTTTTCGATGCGCTATCTGCAACACCGCCGTCAGGGTGCACCCGGGCGGCATCGTGCGCGAGGACCAGGAGCACGGCCAAGGCTATGCCGCTTCTCCGGCCTCAACGTCCTACGCTCAAAACAGCTTCTCGGTCTTCGAGCTTTGAGACTCTCGCTTGCTTTCAACGTGTTGAGTGAGAGCGGAGGCTTGGAGCATTGCTGGGTGGTTGGAAGCTTTACGACGACACTTTTTCCTTTTCACAATGGTTTGGGAGAAAGAGACCACGATTTCTTGCATGATGAACCCTAGCTGACTTTGAGAAATTGTTCAAGGCTCTGCCCTATGCTCAACGGACGGCTAAAGGCGGAAGACGCCAAACCACCGAGCGGCGAGAATTCGAGCTCGTTCGGGGCCGTGCCGGCTCCTCTTACGCTCTGAGTCTTCTACACAATCTACCACAGGCGCGCGACCTTCTCTATCGCCGATTCCCTGACTGCACTTCATTTGTTGAAAAGCAGGAACCTACGATATTCCAGTAAAGAGACAGGCAGTGGAAGCAGGGTGTTTTCAAGGATCATGCTTTGCATGAAGGTCCGGGGGACTACTCTCGCCTTGCGCCGATGCGCTGCAACTCTCGGCTTCGCGGAGGAGAAGAGGGTTTCGGCGGGCCTGTGTATTGTAGCTACACGCACTCTGCCGAAAGTGTCTTGGATCGCAACGAGTATCGTTCCATCTGACGAATCACACGGGCAATGCGTACAGAAACACTGCCATCTCATTCGACGGGTGCACCGTAGACACACGTAGCCTCATCAAACCATTCCATGCGCAAAGAGATTCACTCACCCCTCAACCTTCTTCACCCCAGCATCATCCGTAACCAACTTGGCCGCATTGAAATCCTCACTCGTCGGCAACTCCACATGCACCTCACTCGCCACCGCCATCTTCAACTCCACCCCTCCCTCCGCGCCCTCCACCTCCAACACATGCCCGCCCGCCGCGCGATCAGCGCGGATGAAATGCAAATGCTCGCCCGCGACCCCGAACCCCTGCCAATTCCGCGGCGTCCGGAACCCCACGATCGTGCCCTCGACCCCCTCGTACGTCTCCACCGACTGCTTCTCGCCCAGCTCCGCCAGCGGCTGCCCGGCGTACTCCTGTCCGCGCACGGTCCTGCACTTGAGGGAACGAAAGTGCCCGTCGATACGGTATGTCATGAACAGGTTCTTTGCGTGGGGGTTGAAAGCGTCGAGCGCGGCGTCGATGTCGGATTTGTCCTTGAGGGGGATTGTCTCGGTCCGTTGGGGCACGAATTGCGTCGAGACGGCGAAGGGGATCTGGTCGGTGGCGGACGCTTCTCGAACCTGGCCGTGGGCTTGGAGTTGGTAGATTTTGCCTTCGAGGAAGAGGAGCTCGCCGTCCATGCGGGCGAAGGTGCCGAGGCCTTGGTTACCCTTTGTGGCGAGTTTGGAGGCCGGGATGCCGGTTTCGCAGACGCCGTCCATGAGGGCATTTAGGAGGGAGTATTGGTAGATGTGGTTATCTTCCATTATGTGGTTATTGCTTTTGGGTTTTTCGGTTTTTGTTTTGCTTCTCCTGTTCGAGATTTGATCACAGTGAGGGTGGGCTAGAGTCGAAGAGCTAGTTGTGGGATACGAAAGGCGTTATTACTTGGTTTGATGCTCGAGAAGCAGTCAGACTCGTCGACATGGCATCGGTTGATAGAAGAACTGATCGTTTGATGCAGCTGTATGCTCTACAGAACGCCAAGCGGTATTCACTCAACGCGCATACCAGACGCTTTTGGAATGCTACAAAGTCATCTCTTTCATTATATTCGCTACCGCCGTAGTATTTACTGTCCGTCTCTCGTCGGAAACCTGCCCAGATCGTTACACTCGCTGCCTTTTCCTTTGCCACCCTATCCCACGCTGTCTTTGATCAGGTTGCCGGCCAAGTCCTTCGCATGACTGTAGTCAATCCTCACATTCACCAGACTCAGCCCCTTGTGCGCCAACGCCTGATCCATTACAGATTCAATCTGCGACGAGTCATCCATGTTGAAGCCCTTGCCACCAAAAGCCTCGGCGTACTTCGCAAAGTCCACGCCGCCCAGATGAATGCCGGAACTTCGTCCATATTTCATCTCCTCCTGGAACTCGACCATGTTATACGCCTCGTCGTTCCAGATGAAGTGCGTGATGTTGCAGCCTTGTTGGATCACAGTGGAAAGCTCCTGGGACGAAAACATGAAACCACCGTCTCCGCTCAGGCTCACAACTTTTTGCGAGCAGGGCGGCTCTTGGGTCAGTGACGCGGCGATGGCCCACGGCATGCCGACGCCAAGTGTCTGTTGGCCGTTGGAACACAGTAGGCGTCGAGGCTCGTAGGCGAAGAAATAGCGCATCATGTAGATGTACACCGTACCCACATCGCAGGTCACGGTCGTGTCTTTGGAGACGCGTGCTTGCAGGGCGGAGACGAAGTGCAACGGATGCACGAGTTTGCCAGTCCCTTTAGTACCGTCCAGCTGTTCTTTCCAGCTTACCAGCTCTTTGCTCAGATTCTGGCAAAAGTCGTGTTTCGAAGGGTCTGCGACGTGCTTGACTTCTTTGCTCAGCGCGAGAATGTTCTCTCTCACGGACCCGAGCAGTTCCACCTGAGGGTGGTAGTAGGTACCGTAGTCGCACGATGTATAGTCAACATGCACAATGTTCAACTTGCCGTCGGGGTTCCAGGCACTCGCATCGTATTCGGTCGGGTCGTAGCCAAGGGTAAGGATCAGATCAGACTTTGCGAGCAAGCGGTCGCCTGTCTGGTTACGGAAGAGACCGACTCTGCCGAAGAAGACGTGTTGAGCCTGCGACTCGGAGACGGCGCCTGCGGCTTGGAAGGTCTCGACGACCGCGATGGGATGCTTCTGAAGGAACTCCCGGACGGCCGCCACCACGATGCTACTGCTGGCCCGTTGGCCGAGGAACAACACCGGCAAGCTGGCTTTATTGATCATGTCCGCCACTCTGGCCACATCCTGTGCCGGAGACGGACCGTACAATGGTGGCCTGAAGGCGCTTGAGGGAAAAGCCGTAATCTTCGACGTCCCACCCGCGACATCCATGGGTATTGATATAACGCAGCTGCCCTTGGGAGAAGTAGCGGCCGATCGGAAAGCGGCCAGTACTACCTCAGCCGCTTGATCCTCGACATCAATCCCAGTGGCCGTCTTCGACGTCGGTCGAAGTATCTCCAAGGCTTTCATAGACTGATGGGTGTGCTTCGTGCTCAGCAGTCGCGGCACTGAGCCGACAATGGCGACGACCGGGTCGCCCTCGGTCGTTGCGGTCACGAGTCCGGTTGTGAGATTGCCGGCACCAGGTCCCGACGTCGCGATGCATACTCCCGGCACGCCTGTGATCCGACCGTAAGCCGCCGCCATGAAGGCCGCGTTCTGCTCATGTCGGCAGACTATCAGACGGATCTCCGGGTGGTCCGATAACGTGTCGAAGATGGCATCGACTTTGGCTCCCGGGATACCGAAGACGACTTTGACCCCAGCATTGTACAGGCTCTCCACAATGATCCGAGCGACCTGTTGTTCACCCGGCATGATGTGGTCTGTCGACGTATATTATGAACTGTTCACGAGATATCGTGTGGAGAAGTCACCAAGGGAATAGAATAGCTTTTGATCACTGCTTGCTCGTGTACAGCAAGTCTTACCTCGCCCTGGCCTGTACTATCAGTGGTGATATTGGTGAAGGGCACCTAAAAAGTTTCTAGAGACGAGCGATGGACACTGCAGATGCCGCGAACCTCCGCTTGCCTCTCGTCACGTCGAACTTTTGCGTACGGTGAAGCTCGACGTCAAACGCTTGGCGGAGGTTGCTCCTTACTTCACTTCAACGGGTGAACTCGTTCTGTTACGATCCCGCCCAAGATGTGAATAGAAACTCGGACTCATATGCGCCATGGCGCTCACAACTTTTCGCAAACGCAACAATGGCTCAGAAACGCAAGCATTCGCCTGACCCGTCTCCTGACATTGCCCCAACGGACGACGTTTTCCGCTCCGAGCCCATAGATGATCGCTCCTCGACCTTCATCGGCTATTACTCCCCGACTCTTCCCGCGGAAGAACTTCAGCGTCTGGAGGAGTTCAAGAGTGCGAGCCACAAGATCCTAGCATGGCGCAAAGAGAGCAATCAGCGCTCCATTATTGGCAACAAAACGCAATACGACGTGGGTCACGACGATGATGGGGAGAAGGATGGCGGTAAGAGAGTCGAGAAGGTCCTGGAGATGATGCGGGTCGGAGGCGCTTGCGTAGTGGCGAGGTGGTATGGCGGCAAGATGCTTGGTCCCGTACGGTTTAGTCACATGGAGGACTGCGCTCGGGGAGCGGTGCAGAAGTGGCTGGATCATGAGGCGCAAGAGCAAGTCAAAAGAAGGAAGGTCGTGCAAGATGTTGCGGACAAGGAGAAGCTTGTCCAGGCGTTGGCCGATCGAGATCAGAGTATCACTGTGCTTCGAGCCTTGGCTGTGGAGAAGGAGGAGAAGGTCAAGAATGAAATTGTCGGTGGGGTCCGGGCGATGACATCTGCAGATGGTAAGGCCCCAGAGGGTTTGGAAGATGAGAAAGCGAGCAAACGCAGAGCGCCGTCCGCGCTGGCGACACCGGCTGTCGACTATTCGGCAATGGTCATAGAGCGCCTGCGGGCACTCGACAAAGCGCGTGATGCAACGCTGTCATTCCTGCTAAAGCGCATTGATAAGGCCGATGCGGATCTGAAGGCCCTCAGTGAGCCAGATAATTCTTAACGAGCACTTCGTATTGGTCCTAACCGTGTCACCTTTGTTGTTTCGAGGAGATCAAACCAACCACGAACCCCTTCAACGCAAGGTCTTTCGGTTCCGCGCTTCAGCTTGCTCTACTTTACTGACGGAGTGAAGTGCCGCCGTGGTGAATACCGACAAGGCAACCGCTTCGCCAATTTGGCGCTGTTCAGCCAGAGGGTATCCTCGTGGAGGGAAGAACCTCTTTCAAGGACACGCTGTCACATGCTTGCAGTGGTCAGGTGTTGAAAAGCTTCACTCAGATCTCCCTCCACTACATATGCTTTGACAGACAATCCAAGGCCCTGCTTCGCCTCCAGTGTTTCTGCCGAAGCACACGAGCGACGCGCATAATCAACAATTCCGTAGCTACTCGATCATTGAAACCATCCAGAAACCCCTCGGCCTTGTCATGGCGCTGGATGGACCGCAAGCGGTGGGCGCACGCTGGAGTGCCGGAATGAAGCGTCGCCTCGGTACTGCCAACCGACGACGGACGCAGCAACGACCATTCCGGCTGCTCGAGCTTCCGCCGGAGCTACGGACTGGCATCTGTAAGTTCGCGGTCGAAATTGAAGGGATTATCTTCATCAACGCAGTTCGGACCAGCCCATGCTTCCTCCGGAGCTTCACCAAGTCCACCCTACAAGAGTACACCGAGTACAGGTCAAAGCTGGTGCAGCCTGCTACAACCAGAGTCTGCCGCGCAATTCGCGCAGAAGCACTTCCTCACTTCTACCGTGCGAACCTCTTCATCGCGGTGATGTTGAAATCTTCATCAAGTTCCTTGCGATACTGGCTTAACGCAATCGGCAAGAGCAACGTGGCGTCACTGCGACGATTGTACATCGCTGTCAGACCCGACGCAACATTCACGTTTGCTCTGGCCTCCGGATACCAACTCCAAGATATAGAAGACTGGCGGGATCTGGAAGAGATCTATAGGGATCAAATTCTGAAGCGGAGCAATTTCTGGTCTCCAAGGGCTCCTCGGAGATGTATCCTCGCTAAGATCCAGGATCAGAGGTGAAGAATGGAGAAGTCAACTGAAAAGCTCCGTGCCGCTTGACCGGCTGTTGGCGATGGAGAAAGCAGGCCCACGTCAATGGGCAATGCGTCCGAATCATCTTGCCGCTGTCCTACAATCGAGAACTCTAACCGGTCAGTAACATGCATTTGATCCATCGATTTCAATTCTTCAGCTTAAGATGGTAATGGAAGCCCCGGCGAGTGAGGTGACCGAATTTGGGCACTAGTTTCGCCACACCATCGCGAGAGCTTCACATATGGTCACAGACACTCTTACACTGCATATTTTGGGATGGGAAATATTGCCTGGCCGGCTTATCGTTGGGAAGTAGTGGTGCTCGAGTGGAAGTGCGAAATTTCGGCGCTTGGCTTGGAGCGCGCAGGCTTCGAAGTGATGCTCCTAGGAGCGTCGAACAGCACTGACGGTACGTGCGTGTGGTTATGCCAGAATTACAGCTCTGGTAGAGAGTGAACGATCAGGCAGTATCCATTTTGTCGTGGTCGTTCCCCTTCTGCCCGCTCTCCTTGTCCTCCGGCTTCCGCACCTCCGTCTCCTGTCCACCCGTCTGACTCGCACTCCCTGCTGGCTCGCCATTCGAATCCAGCAAGGGTTGTCGCTCACTGCCCTCCGCCTTGCTGCCACCTTCCTCCGGTACACTCTCCAACTGTGTCTTGCCCTCCGCTTCGTCGCTCTGTTTCTGCTCCCGCGCTTGCCGTTCCCGCTCTTCCTCCATCGACATCCGCAGCACGAGCGCCAGCTCCGGGTCCAGACTCGGGTCTACGCCAAACTCGAAGCTGTCACCTCCCGCTCCGCCCCCACCAGCTGCCGCATTCGCTTCTCCACCTGCGCCTGCC
>Ga0058704_10000201_pt1 | contig 32899 bp, 22 predicted proteins | sample AgamicMgSfe_FD_71363 | JGI IMG/M metagenome (GOLD analysis project Ga0058704, IMG submission 71363) | Agave microbial communities from Guanajuato, Mexico - Mg.Sf.e | ecosystem: Host-associated > Plants > Phyllosphere > Phylloplane/Leaf | place: Guanajuato, Mexico | collected 2012-05-30
GGGATGTGTAGTTAGATTGGCATACATGGCGGTCCCGCGTGGGTTTGTCCATATAACTTGTTAAGACATTTGTCGTATAGATCAAGTACATTCTATCTACAGGAGAGATTTCGAGTAAGAAGACACTGGCAGTGGCGTTCCGTACGACCGCTACTCCTGTACCTCCAAGGAGCCTGGAACAAAAGCGACCTCTTGACGCTTATGCACAACCGGCTGCTCTCTCACCAATAGAGAATCCGATCGCTTTGTCTCTGGCTCCTTGCCATGCCTCCGTACACGTAGCCGAGAGATATTTTGGGATCGTGGTATACTGGCGCGGGAAGGATTCCGCGTGACTCCATCCGGATGTGAACGACAGGTCACGTTGGCTCCGCAGCGCTGCGATCGTCACACTCGCTTACAGTAGGCAGTCAGCGTAGGTGTCGAGTACATAGGTAAAAGGAAGTAGACTTTCATTGCATCTCCCTTTCGTTTCGTATCCACCAAGCCGACAACCAATCCATATCTCAAGTCAAGAGGCAACCATGGCAGTACTAAGCGCATTCACCAACCTCGACTCCTTGACCTTCACCCTCGCCGTCCTCATCGGCTCCATCGCCGTCCTCGGCAGCGCTTGCTTCTACCTCTTCAGCCGACCGCCCTTCCCCAAAAACGCCCCGGCCCACACCAGCGAAACCTGGCCCGTCCTCGGCGCCTTGCCCTTCTTCACCGAACGCTGGACCTTCTTCCAACGCGCCATCGCCCACTCGCAGACGGGCAACTTCTCCTTCTACGCCGGCCAATGGCCCGTCGTCGGCGTCTCGGGCCAGGAGTCGCGGAAGGTGTTCTTCGAGCACCGGGGACTGGGCTTTGCGGAGGGGTACGCGGCGCTGCTCGGCGGGCAGCCACAGGTTAAAGAGAGCGGGGATCCGTCGCAGGGGGACAACGGAGGCGACAGCGGGTTTAGCAATTACTTCAACAAGCGTTTGATCAACATGTTGAAGGGCCCGCAGTTGAGGCAGAATCTCCCGCAACTGTTGAAAGATGCACGGAGTAACCTGGATGCGCTGGGGTCCGAGGGCTTGACGGACCCGTTCGACAGCATCTATCGCATGGTGTACCAATTCACGATGCGCACCGTGGCGTGCAATGAGATCGCGAACGACCCTGTTCTGCGGGAGAAGACGCTGAAACTGTACGAAACGATCGAGGGGACCGCCACGCCGTTGACCATCATGTATCCATGGTTGCCGCTGCCCGCGAAGTTCAAGCGTCTGTACGCGGGTGCCCGGCTGTACACGATCTTCAAGGGTGTGGTGGACGAGCGTAACAAGAACGGCTTTAGGGACGATGACGGCTTGCAGTACCTGATGGACCAAGGTGACAACATCACCCAGATCATCACGTTCGTCCTCGGCGCGCTGTTCGCGGGCCAACTCAACAGCGGCATCAACGCCGCCTGGATCCTCGTATACCTCACCTCCAAACCCTACTGGCTCGACCGCGTGCGGGAAGAAGTGAAAGGGGTCGCCGACCGCTACTGTCCAGACGACTCCCCCCCCCTCAAAGAACGCCTGATGCAGGTCCCGATCGAAGCCTGGGAGGGCGAGTTCCCCATCATCGACATGTGCCTTAGAGACTCGATCCGTCTGCAAGCCCTCGGCACCACGTTCCGGAAGAACATCTCCGGGCACGATATCCCGCTGAACAAGCAAGGCGAAGTCATCCCGAGTGGCGCGTACGTCTCGCTCGCCGTGGGCGACATGCATTATGATCCCAAGATCTACGAGAACCCGGATGAGTGGGATCCGGCGCGGTACCTGCCGGAAAGGGCCGAGGATAAGAAGCAGCTGTACGGATGTGAGTCTTGACCTTCCAGCAGCCCGATGCGCACTCCCACCAGTCTTACACATCCGGCGTTTGTTTGTTTTTTTCTTCACTGACAATATCTCAGTCATGGGCTGGGGCGTCGCGCGCCACCCGTGCCTCGGCATGCGCTTCGCCAAACTGGAGAACAACCTCATCGTCGCCTTCTTCCTCGCCTACTTCGACGACATCAAGCTCGCCGACGCCGCCGGCCGGGAGACCTCGCGCATCCCGCCCACGAACCGCAATCGGTATACTGCGCACAAGCCGGACGAGAAGATCTTCTTGAAGTATAAGGCTTCCACTACGGTAAAGACTTGAGTCGGGCTGTCGTGTGATGCTTTGCATAGGCTTCGGTTTATTCGGGATGAGCGGAGGGGTTGGACTGGCTGCCTTTATTATTGAATGTGAAGCTTTACGAGACACACGCCGTTATGATCAAGAGTCTATCTTAGGACAGATTTCGATCTCAATTACTTTCCATCCTCCTGCTGTCCCTGACTAAGACCTAACCTCTCTATGTCAAGGGAAAGTCATCGTAGCTATGAAGGCGTCGATGTATCGCTAGCCTTGATCGCTCGAACGATGTGCCGCTTGCGCAATTTGGACAATGCTGGCTTTGACGGGCCTACATTGAGCTCTATCGCAGAGCGGGAGCTGAAAATTGGCGAGTTGGTAGCGGAAAGGGCGCTGTTTGGAAGTCGTTTGCCTAAACGGCGCACAGACCTGCATTGCCAGCCGCCACACCTGTAGGTACCTAGGTAGCCTTGTAAAGACATATATGTAGAGGTACTCCATGAACCACCCACTGCTGTACGTACAAGCCGGGACAGATGTACTCCCGTATTCTGTAGTCCCGTATTCTCAAATCACGAATTGGACACCACATATATGATATATCTTGTTGCACCAGTGCACCTATCGCTGTCCCGGCCTCACATTTCGGCCATCAAGGTCGGTCCCTCGTGCTAGCTGCTATTATCCTGCCACATTCCCGACTTCACCTTTGGACCGACCTTCACTGTCATCTACATATGCTTCCACGTCCCACTCCCCGTCATGCGCGCGTTCTCCCAGAAGCTCCTCGGTATCATCAGCGCGCTTGCCTGGCCACAAGAGTAAGACCGCAGCTCCTCAGTGTTCTCTCGACGCCGCCACCAAGCCTTCCCAAGCGTCAGCAACTATCGCTGCCCGCCTGTACCTCTCGCTCATCGCACCGACCCGTATCGTCTCTACACCACTCTAGACCTTCCTCGCTCGCCGCGATCTCTGCTCTGAACCGCCTCCGCATCCCCCATCTAGACATCACGCGATCAAAACAACGATCGACACGCACGTTCGCAACTATGACTGAGTCGTTCAGCAGCCGCAGTGGCGTCGAAGTGCTCGCAGACAGGCATATTGAGAAACCGTTGCTCGACAACCGAAGTTATCGAGTGATCAAACTCCCCAACGACCTCGAGGCGCTGCTCATCCACGACCCGGACACGGACAAGGCGTCCGCCGCGGTGGACGTCAACGTGGGCAGCTTCAGCGATGCGGACGATATGCCGGGGATGGCGCACGCGGTAGAACACCTGCTCTTCATGGGCACGAAGAAGGTACGTGGGATCACCGGGACGGGTTCGATGGCAGGTGTGGAGGAACTGACGCCTGCTCACATAGTATCCAGGAGAGAACGACTACAACACCTACCTGACCAAGTACGGGGGTTACTCGAACGCCTTCACCGCGTCGACGTCCACGAATTACTACTTCGAGTTGTCCGCCTCAGCCTCGTCCAACAGCCCAGGCTCATCGGCGAACAATAGCAGGGAAAGTCTACCCGTGCCGAAGAAGCAAGCACCGCTGTATGGCGCGCTTGATCGCTTCGCGCAGTTCTTCGTGCAGCCGCTTTTTCTGGAGGATACGTTAGATCGAGAGCTGCGTGCAGTGGATTCGGAGAACAAGAAGAACCTGCAGAGCGACGCCTGGCGGCTAAACCAGCTGAATAAGAGCTTGTCAAGCAAGAAACACCCTTACCAGAAGTTCTCGACAGGCAACTACAAGGTTCTGCACGATGATCCGATACAGCGTGGCGTCAAGATCAGAGATGCGTTCATCCAGTTCTACGAGAAGCACTACTCCGCCAATCGTATGAAGTTGGTAGTGTTGGGCAGAGAGGGCCTGGATGAGCTGCAAGGCTGGGTGGAGGAGCTTTTCTCGGATGTGAGGAATCAGACCTTGCCGCAGTTGAGATGGGACGGTCTGCCGATGCTTGATCGCGAAGAGTTGGGCACGCAGATCTTCGCCAAGCCCGTGATGGATCAGCGGATGTTGGACATATACTTCACCTATCCGGATGAGGAGGATTTGTACGAGTCGCAACCCGGGCGGTACTTGAGCCATCTGATAGGGCACGAAGGACCTGGCAGCATACTGGCATACCTGAAGGCGAAAGGCTGGGCCAATGGTCTGAGCTCGGGTGCAGCTCCCGTTTGTCCCGGCTCTGCATTCTTCTCGATCGATGTCCGACTGACAGAGGACGGACTCAAGAACTACCGGGAGGTTGTGAAAGTCATTTTCCAATATATCGCGATGACAAAGGAGCAGCCACCACATCAATGGATTGTCGATGAGATGAGCAAGCTTGCCGAAGTCGACTTCAAGTACAGACAGAAGATCCCAGCGTCACGGACAGCCAGCATGCTCAGCGGTGTCATGCAGAAACCGCTGCCGAGAGATTGGCTGTTGAGTGGGCAGAGCCTGATTCGCAAGTTCAACCCCGAAGCCATCAAACGAGGTCTAGAACATCTCACACCCGAGAACTTCCGCTTGATGCTGGTGAGCAAGGAGCTGCCAGGCGCGCCGGACAGTAAGGAGCAGTGGTATGGCACTGAGTACAAGTATGAAAAGATCCCGCACGACTTCATGCAGGCGCTGGTGGATGCTGCCAAGGCGCCTGCTGGCAAACGACCGGCCGAGCTACATCTGCCCGCAAAGAATGAATTCGTACCGCAACGGTTAGACGTCGAGAAGAAAGAAGTCGCCGAGCCGCTTGCATCGCCTAAGCTCATCCGCAATGAGGAGAACGTTCGGATGTGGTACAAGAAGGATGATCGATTCTGGGTACCGAAGGCGAATATTGACGTCTCTCTCCGGAGTCCGCTGGTCAACCTCACCCCGCTCACGGCTGTGATGGCCCAGTTGTACAGGGAGCTCGTTGAGGACTCACTCGTGGAGTACTCTTACGATGCAGAGATTGCAGGTCTTGAGTACGATATACAGAACCACGCTCAAGGTCTGGATGTGACGGTAAGCGGATACAACGACAAGATGCCAGTGTTGTTGGAGAAGGTGCTGGTCTCGATGCGAGATCTCGTGATCACCCGGGAACGATTCGACATCATCAAAGAGCGCATGATGCGCGGTTTCCGCAACTTCGAGTACCAGGAGCCGTATCGGCAGATCTCGACATACAGTCGCTGGATCGTCAGCGAGAAGGGCTGGGCCCAACATCAATTGCTAGAGGAGCTACCTTCGGTCAAACTGGAGGATGTCCGAGCTTTCTTCCCACAGATCCTAAAGCAGATGCACATCGAAATCTTGGCGCACGGCAACCTGTACAAAGAGGACGCGCTGCGGGTGGCGGATCTTGTGGAATCGTCGCTCAAGCCCAGACGGTTACCGCCAAGTCAGTGGCCGATCCGGCGGTCACTTATCCTGCCACCTGGTAGCGACTACCGCTACGAGCGCACCCTCAAGAACGCGGACAACGTCAACCACTGCATTGAGTACGTGCTTTTCGTCGGCAACAACTTAGACCGACCTCTGCGCGCCAAGTTGTTGCTCCTCGCTCAGATGACGGACGAACCGTGCTTCGATCAGCTACGGACGAAAGAACAGCTGGGCTATGTCGTGGGCAGCGGTGCGCTCATCTTCAGCACCGTCGCAGCATATCGTGTTCTTATCCAGAGTGAGAAGGACTGCGCTTACTTGGAAAAGCGGATTGACCACTTCTTAACCGGCTTCGAACGAGCGATCCAGGATATGCCTGTGGAGGAATTCCAGGCGCACAAAATCGGCTTGATCAACAAGCGACTTGAAAAGTTGAAGAACTTGAACCAGGAGTCGGGCCGGTTCTGGCATCATATCACGAGCGAGGTGTATGACTTCCAACTCGGTAAGCTTCTCCTAGACTCTCACGTTGCCTTGCAGACCGAGCATGCTAACGTACTCGTGCAGCGCACCGCGACGTCGAAAACATCGAGCCCTTGACGAAAAAAGACATGCTTGACTTCTACCGCGCCTACTTCCTCCCCAGCTCGAAGACCCGCTCGAAGGCCTCCGTACACCTCATCGCGCAGTCTTCGGCCGCAGACATCGTCGCCAAGACCGATCCCCGGGAGCAAACGGCCAAACTCATCTCGACCGTCTCGCAACTGCTCGGACAACTCGGGGTGGAAGTCGACACCGCCGCGCTCGAGAAGCGGCTGGGCGCCGTCGATATTTCCGGTGGCGACACGGCGAGGATCACGTCCGCGGTGGGCGGATATTTGAAAGACACGGCCGGCATGGCGACCGAGCAGGTCGAGCAGGTCATGCAGCAGGGTCGGGTGGTGATCGCGCAGGTCCTGCCGAGCTTGGGCATCGTGTCCAAGGACGAGTCTGCGGAGGCGGCGAGGGATGGTGGCGAGGTGGGACAGAGTCTGAGCAAGACGATCGTCGTGGAGGATGTCAAGGCGTTCAAGGCGAGCATGCCGCTGTCGGCGGGCGCGGCGCCCGTCAAGGATCTGAGTGAATTCGAGGAGGTGGAACCGAAGTTGTGAAGAGGAAGGCAGAGATGGTGGGATGTTGCTGTGTATGTGTACATGAGTCTATGGTGAGAAGGATTATCTAGGCCATCGCTTTGCCTTGCCGTGTGATTTCGGATGCCAGGGGTTATCATCCTTCGTGGTATCAGTTCGTCTATGCGACATGGACGAGCGAGCGCAGTACGCATCAACACACTAAATCACAGACATAAGAGAACTGTTATAGTGCAGGAAAGGTGAAGTCGGGAGATCTGACCAGCATGCACGGGCCATTCCTTCTCCTCAACCTCTCACTTCACTTCGTGATACTCCTCCAGATGTCCCCCTTCGCCCCGCCAAACTTCCTGGTGATGATGACGATGAAGGCAAGCTATAGCCTACACAAAAGCAAGTAACACATTGTACGATAGACAATCTGCTGCCCGTACCCACATCGAGCTTCTCTCCGATCGGGCCTTTGACCGAGGCCGCCTTTCGTCTCATAAACTCTCTCTAAAACGCATCTCTGTCGATGGTTTAATGCTGCACAGAGCAGATTTTCCGCGATGTCCTCATGGACTTGGCTCGTCACGGGAGCCTCCAGTGGCCAGGGTCTCGAGATCGCCCTAGCGGCTCTGGGTGCAGGCCATGATGTTATCGCTACGGCACGCAATGTTAGTCGGGCGAAAGAAGAGCACTCAGAGGTTGAGCGACTGGGGGGTCAGTGGCTATCTCTCGATGTTACGCAGAACGACGCAGAGGCTGTGGTCGCACAGGCGGTCAAGGAATACGGCATTAATGTTCTGGTTAACAACGCTGGGTATGGACTGAGGGGAGTACTGGAAGACCTGGAGTAGGTTCTACATCTGAACAATACTATCTGTATGTTGTCGGGGGGCTGACGGAATGCCAGCATGCAACAAATCCGCGCGCAGATGGAGACGAACTTTTTCGGCGCGCTCGCCGTCACGAAAGGGGCGATCCCGACGTTCCGTGAGCGACGCCGGGGAACGATTGTCATGATCTCTTCGGCATCCGCCTTGACCGGGACACCCAGCCAGAGCTTGTACTCAGCCTCCAAATTCGCACTCGAAGGAGCCTCGGAAGCTATCGCCGAGGAGCTGAAGCCTTTCGGCATTCGCGTCTTATCCGTGGTGCTCGGGGCCTTCCGGACTCCCTTCCAGAGCGCTGTGGAGAAGCCGGACGGCGTGATGAGCCAGCCTTACAGAGGCACGACGGCGGATCTTGCCGCACGGCGGATTACTGCTGGACATGGCAGACAGGATGGTGATCCGGTGAAGGCTGCTAAGGCGGTTGTCGATGTTGTGACTGGGAAAGGCAAGGGCGGAGAGCTGCAGGGAATATTCCGTTTGTTGCTTGGCAAGGATGCGGTAGTACGCGCGGAGATGAAGATCCGGTCGTTGACTGAAGACACGGAGAAGACGAGGGAAGTTGCGCGATGGGCTTCTTTCAACGAGGCGTGGGATGGGTACCCGCCCCTATGATGAGGTTCCTGTGGCTAAAGAGGGTGTCACTGCCGATGAGGAGGGATTTAGCCGCAGCATTCAATGGATCCTACCATGGCGGAGAGGTCACGTTGCGAATCATGGGTGACGGCGGCTAGAAGCAGACCGATGTTCGCTCGTCCGGTTCCCATTTCCGGCATGTTAAACTGCGCCGATTTCGAGAACCGCTGGTTTTTGCAAATCATTCGAACTGTTGGATGGGACGAACATTCCACCCCAGAGGCTTGTTTGGTTTTACATGGATATTAAGGGTGTAAGGGGTCGGTATAAGCCGGCGAAATGCGTAGCATCTGTTCAAAGCTTCAGCTTGACAAACGTTGCCATTGCACAAACCCCAGTCCTTTGTATACCGAGCAACGCCTTCGATACCCAGATCACACTGATCAACACCTGATACCAATTGGCCATATTCGTCTGCTGGACCATGGCGACGCTGTGTCTACCGTGCTGTTGGCCATTTGCCGACGTCTGGCTGGAGGAAGTCGAGGAAGTCGAGCCCGCGAGGAAACACCGCAAGCGTCACAAGAAGCGGGAGAAGACGGCGACGGCTGCATCGGAGAGCACCACCAGCATCACACTCGAGACCGGCCACACGCAACGTCCATCTCCTTGTCCGGAAAAGAAACAGAAGAAGAAGAAAAAGTCTGCTAGAGTGGTGAGTGGGTCGTTCGCTCCTTCCTTTTTCGTCCCTGCTGCGTGTTTCAGCTTTACCCGCCGCCAGCAACGTCACCCAAGTCACCTGATCTGGTTTCACGCAAGACCGTAACCTTCAATTCGACATTTCACCAAACATAATCTTCTCACCTCACACCACATCATCCAAAGCCACTGCCAAATACCCTGATATCCAGCATGACTGCCACGCACGCAAGCAACGACAACGACAGCGACTACGAGCACTGGCCGGACGACGCAACCTACATCAGCGAGGCCGCTGTCAGTGCTCCAGGTTACGACAGTCACAACGGCGCGCGCAGTCACGTCTACGCTCCCGCCCAGCCCAAGCCACCGTCCCCCAAAACACCCAAGTCACAACCTGCTCCCCAAACCTTCTACCCTTATACACCGCAAGCGGCTCAGATGATGGCTTACCCACCCATGCAGTACGCCTACCCAGCGCAAGCCATGCTGCCAATGGCGTATCCCGTCGCCCAGGCGTACTACACCTACGCCCAACCACCCGCGCCGCAGCCACAACCGCAACCGCAACCGCAACCGCAACCGCAACCGCAGCCGGTATCGAACGATTACGTCTACAAACCGACGCACAGCGCCCCGCAAGCCAACCGCTGGACCGGACGCACCAAGTCCGAGGTCGAAGAGGACGACATGAAAATCGCCGCGAGAGAGGGCGCGTACGACAAGCGCAAGGTCGAGCCGGTCGGCATGCGAGACGATCAGATGTGCTGGGTGGTGGAGTGTGACGGAAGCCATACTCTTCGGTGAGTCTTGCTCCCAATTCAAGTAGTTTTTGCAATTTGCCCGATTTTCTGGAGAGTTTAACTGACTCTATCGCCAAGCTCTTTCGTGGCTATCAAGGAGCTCAAGGGTCAGTGGAAGAAGGACCCGCGCTTCGAGGATACTTACTACTTCGTGCGCGAGGACGAGAAGAAGAAGGATTGACTCGCTTTGATGGGGCGATTCCGGATCGGAGGCTGAGCAGAGTGTTTCATCCATTCTAACTTTCAATGTATGAATGGAGGGCAAGACACGGGGTCGTCAATTGGTCGGGCGACAAGGAGCGTTATGCAGACTTATTGTGTCAACGCTGCCGCATACTGTATCGTAGTTCCTGAGAATGCACCATTCCACTACGTTCACAGCAAGATTGATCATCGAAACACGGTACTGGATTAGATTGGGCGGACCCCGAGCCCTCTAGATGAGGCGTTAGGTGTGCGACTGTGGTAAGGCGAGCTGGCCTTGTATAATATAACCGTGGCCATCTAAGCGGAAGCCGGATGTCAAGTGGCATGGTGCTGCTGATGTTTGAACATTATCGTGAGGTGCGTTTGCACCGGAAGGTAGATGAAGTCCAAAGAGATGAGACGCGACTTAAGCGGTACGCTCGAGCAAAGCTTCACTATACGATCTACTTGCCTAATCCGGCGTTGCCAAGCCGGGCTGTACGTTTCGCCTAAGTGGGCTCCGAGCAACACGACTTTCAGCCCAGCAATCACCCATCCTCCTCCATCTCCGTCTCATCCTGATCAGCCAGCGCGAGCCGCGCCCGAACGTCCTTGACCAAACTCTTCGCCTCCTCCACCTCAACGCCATCCTGGCAAAGCTCGTTCGCGAGCTCCATCGTCCGCTGCCACATTCCACACCCATAACTGTACTTGGCCAGCCACAGCCTCGCCCGACTGGTGACCTGCGTCACCCCCAGACCCTCATCGCCCTCCTCCGCGCCCTCTTCCTGCTCGAGCGCCAATTCCATGAACGCCGCCGCCTCGTCGTTGTTGCCCTCGCGCTCGTACAGCAGCGCGATCTCGTACAAGATCTGGGGGTCGAGCGCGCCGCCCACCGCGTGCGCGAGCGGGTCCGAGGTCGCGCTGCCGAAGCTGCCGCCCGCGTCCATCCGGCTCCCGACGACGAGGGCGCGCTTGTAGGCTTGGATGGCGTTGGCGATCTTGTTGCACTTGCCGTACGCCAAGCCCACGGCGGCCCACATCTTCGGGTCGGCGGGGCAGAGCGCCGCGGCGCGCTGGTAGTAGAATAAGCTGTACGAGTAGCATTCCAGCATCTCGTAGCCCTGGCCCAAGCCGTACCAGGCGCGGTAGTCTTTGCGATTGGTGTCGACCGCGCGGCGGTACGACTCGATGGCGGCCTGGGTGTTTTTCAGCTCGATGTACTCGTGACCCATGAGCGTCCATGCCGCCTGGAAGTTCCGGTCCAGTGTCAGTGCGCGCCGGAAGTGAAGGACGGCTTTCTCGTGCTCGGCGATCAGGCTGTAGTAATTCCCTAGGATGCAGTTCGTTTCGGGTCGGAATTTGTCCGTATCGCTCGCGAGGCTGGCGATGGTGGCAAGCTTCGGTCGGTCGGGAAGGACGTACAGGAGGTTGCTGTATACCTCCATGCCTTCCAATCGGTGGGGATGATCTCGAAGAAGGGCATCAAACATCTGCATTGCGGCCTCGTGATCCCTTGCGTGGTAATGCAGTAGCGCTTTCTGCTGGCACAGGAAGGCAGAGCGTGGAAGTACGCTCTGGATCTGCGCCAGAGTGTTCAGAATCTCGGGCGTCTGCTGGTAAAGCTCCTGACTACAGTAGATGTGGAAGAAGAACGTCACGATGTTGCGAGGGAGGTGCTCGGACACCTGCTGCAGCTCCTCCTGCGAACCTATCAGGGAGGCCAATTCCAGCCATGCGGACCAGTTGTAGGGGTTTATGTTGACACTGCGTAACAGCCATTGCTTGGCAAGCGCTTGGGACTTGGTCCTCAGCAGAGTTATGCCGTATAAATAGTCCAGCCAGCCTTGCGAACTGCTGAGGTCGTGCAGTCCGCCGTGAGCGTTGAAATAGTCCTCGAGAGACACCAATATTTTTGGTACCTCTTTGTTGGCCGTGGTAGGCCCATCGGTAGGGCCGAGGATGGTCTCGGAATCTTCGTTCTTGCGCTTCTCGCCGGAGAGGTATCGCGCGTATAGCGCAAGGAACAATGCCTTCTGACTGAGATTCTTCGGCAGAGGGAAACGTTGTGGCTTTGCGTTACCAGAGCTGAGTGTCGCTTTGTGGTATTTGCCAGATGGCGTTGATTGGACCTTGCTCGGTGATATCTGCATCGGTGGAGTACTGTGCGGGATCTGAGAAGGCAAGAACACGGCAGCACAACGGTCATACTCCCGGCAGTCGAAGAACGATTTTGCCATCAAGTAACGGGGAAGCTCCTTCTTTTCCAGACGTGCTTCTCTCCGGTCATTGTCGGATGGAGCAGTACTACGTGGCGGCTCCGGGTCCTCATCAACATCCGTGTCGGAGGACTCATCGTTAGTCTCTTCGCCGGAGCTTGCAAACGAGTTGAGGAGCTCTGCCGACCTTAGTATTCGTTGTTAGATCTCAGTCATCGCCACGGTGGTGTCGACGTACCACTTCGCGGCGAAGTAAAGACATCGCTCATTGCACGCCACGATGGCCTGCTGGAGCTGAATTTGTAGCTCCACTTGCTGATCGCTCGAGAGAGCCATCTCGCATTAACAAGCTTGAAACCCAAGACCTCTTTTGGACGGAGGAGGTGATGTCCTGCTCTCTCGTGGTGAAGATGTCGTCTCGGACAACGCACCAAGTCGGGAAGTCACGCGCTACTGTCGTCGAATGCAAACAGCAATCCCACGCGTGCACGGGAGCTGGCACGGCCCGATGCAGGGACAAACGCCCGTGGTAAACATTGATGTTTTTCCCCATCGTACGAGTCTCGAGGGATGCCTTCAAACGCCTTGTTCTTGCGACAAACCACCCTCGTTTCTATTGCTTTCTTCTCTGCGACACTATCAGTCTTCTCAGTCTACGAGCGCTCGCTGTCACTCCGCCTGGAAGAGCGCAGTGTACGGCGAATACCCACCGCTACTATACCACCGAAAGCCCCTCGCTTGACCGCCCAACATGTCGTTCACACAGACTTCGCTGAAGGAGTTCGAATCCGTCTTCCCGCGATTGATGGAAGACCTGAGAGAGGATTGTAAGAAATACAACCTCCCCGACCAGGCCCTCAACTGGTTCGAAGCGGTAAGGCCAGCATGACCCGTTGACAACCCACCGCCCCGACTCCCATTGACTGATCACAGCGCACCTAGTCCGTCAGCCACAATGCCCGCGGCGGCAAGGCCATCCGCGCGCTCTCCGTCATCGACACCACCAAACGTCTCCTCAACCGCGAGCTCAGCGAAGACGAATTCTTCCGCGCCGCCATGCTCGGCTGGCTCGTCGAGCTCATGCAGGCCTACTTCCTCGTGGCCGACGACATCATGGACAGCAGCCGCACGCGCCGCGGCATGCCGTGCTGGTACCTCATGCCCAACGTCGGCATGATCGCCATCAATGACGCCTTCATGCTCGAGAGCGCCATCTACCTGCAACTGAAGCGCCACTTCCGCCCGCAGAAGTACTACGTCGACCTCCTCGAGCTCTTCCACGAGGTCACGTTCCAGACCGAGCTGGGCCAGTGCTGCGACCTGCTCACGGCGCCGGAAGACGCCGTCGACCTCGACAAGTTCAGCGTCGAGAAGTGGTCCTTCATCGTCACGTACAAGACCGCATACTACACCTTTTACCTCCCCGTCGCCATCGGCATGCACCTGGCGGGCGTCGCGACGCCGAGCAACTTGAAACAGGCTGAGGACATCCTGATCCCGATGGGCGAGTACTTCCAAGCGCAAGACGACTACCTCGACAACTTCGCCGACCCGAGCGTGCTCGGCAAGATCGGGACGGACATCCAGGACAACAAGTGCAGCTGGCTCGTGAACCAGGCCTTGCGGCTGTGCAACCCAGAGCAGCGGCAGGTGCTCGAAGAGAACTACGGCCGCAAGGACCAGGAGAAAGAGGCCAAGGTCAAACAGCTCTTCGCCGAGCTGAAACTGGAGGATGTCTACAAGGAGTACGAGGAGTCGCGGGTCAAGGAGCTGAGGGAGAAGATCGCGGCGCTGGACGAGAGCGAGGGGTTGACGAAGACGGTGTTTGAGGAGTTCTTGCGCAAGATTTATAAGAGGAGTAAATAGGCTTTGTTGGCGCTGACAGACAATTCATGGGCGGGAAAGTGCTAGATCGACGATACCACTGCCAATTTCTTCACGATTTGTTCGTCATCACAGACAGCGCACGCAGCGCAGCATTGAAATATCGTTCCTTCGACTACCCAGGATAAAGGAAGGTAGCCAGGCGACCGTCGAGCATAAGAGTCAGAGGTGAGGTGCAAACCCCCGGAAAGCAGAGAACACTGCTTCATGGATTTGATACCAGCCCTCCTGTTGCGCTTTCTGATGCAGACACCGCCTTTCGGACGGGCATTGCCGCGTGAGGTGCAATGCTGGTGCTGTAGGAAATAAGTCATCTTCTGTTGAGCTGAGTTTGTACTCGTCCCCGATTAGCCATCCCAAATATTGATGATGCCACATAGAGATTCATATTCATTCTCACGTTCTTCATGATGGATCCGGGTCATCATACTGAAGACGACTAACCGAAACCGATAGAAGGGACAAACACGAGAATGAAGCTCGTTTTCTCTCGATTGGGACGACGCAGATGGCTTGCATGCATACCTACGAACTCTATCCTTTACCGCCCGCTCGCCATCGCGCTGGACTACCTACATGCGCCGGGCAGGATGTTTTTTACCCTGAGCGGAAGCGTCTATTTCTCGTAGATCCAGTCGTGCTGGGCCTGCTTGTAGCTCTGGATCTCGCTCTTCTCGAACCAGAGCGCGATCTCCTTCTGAGCGGACTCGACGGCGTCGGAGCCGTGGCATACGTTACGGCCGACGTCCTGCACAAACATGAAACGTCAGCAAGTGTACACAGCCAGCGAGTGTTTGATCGGATGGTCTCGGGAGATTGGTCTTACGATGGCAAAGTCACCGCGGATGGTGCCGGGCTGCGAGGCGAGCGGGTTGGTGGCCCCGAGGATCATGCGGCCGGTCTTGACGACCTCGCGGCCTTCCCAGACCATGGCGCAGACGGGACCGCTACCCATGTCTGGAGATGTATGTCAGCCTGTATGTTGTCCTACACATACCGCTCTTCCTATTCGGTTGTGGGGGCGTACGTACAGGTGACGAGACCCTTGAAGAAGGGCTTCTCGCTCAGGTCGGCGTAGTGCTTCTCGAGGTGCTCCTTGGACGGGGTGACGAGCTTGATGGCGGCGAGCTTGAATCTGTTCGTGGTGGTGGTGTGAGCTTTCGTCGGGGATTTCGCAACTTATGTTCATTCTTCGTACCCTCTCTTCTCGAAGCGGCTGATGATCTCGCCGACGATGCCACGCTGTGGACAGACCCGTTAGCTCGAGGTTCGGGTATGTTTGCCAATGGTTTGTTTCTCAACCCATCATACCTGGACACCGTCCGGCTTAACAGCGATGAAGCTGTTGGTACGGTCAGGGACATGTTCGCTGTCCGTAATTCTCTCACAGTCTCCACTCACGTCTGCTCGGAAGTCATGATGTCGGGTTGTTCCTCTGCCTTTGCCTTTGTTGTATGTGAAGGGCGACGGTAATGGGTCAAGATGGAGCGGTGTGAGTTGCTTCGTCTGTTGACAAGTGACAAAACTTTTGGGGGGAGCTTCCACCATTGGCGCGGCGGGGCCTGGTGGGGCGGGGACTCCCGAGCGGGGAGTCTCTGCTGCTGCAGGGTCAATGTATGCTGTTGACATAAGCAGCCCACGAGGATAATAAAGGCAACGACAAAGGCGACCACGGAGACCACCGTTCGCACCACCCACCGACCGCATCTTTCACGGTCCTCATCATTGATCAATGTCACGACCACAACTCCTCATAACGTTGACCCAGCCAAGCTACGGGCGGATTGAGGTCGCGGTCCCATGGCCGAGGCGGGCGGCGAAGGCGTCGACATGAGATCTCAGGCCGAGGAGCCGCAGGAGCATCCAGAAGACACACGATAGCACATCTGTCGCTAGCTGGTGCCAAAATCAGGACTGGCATTGTCAGCACGTGAAAGCTTCGTCTTTAAATGAGTGATACCTACAGCATGACTCCGCATGTCGCCTCGAACGATTGTACGAGAGATGTTGGCTGATTGCGAGATGCTGTGCCGACAGCGACAATACTGTACGTACCTTGAGTGATGAACGAAGTGCGGCTGCTGTCAGTGGTAGAGGTACCAGAGAAGAAGAGTGCAGAAGAGCGGACTGCAAGCTAGGGATTGCGTCGCTAGCCATCGTACCTACTGCGACTGGTTATGGCCACTTTCCCCCTTGGCCTCATAGGACACAACGTACCACAGATGGGGAGCTAGGACGAACGCTCAAACGGCCTGTCGAGCCTAGCGCCAGTCATCCGCCCATGAGAGGAGTGGCGAAGACGTAAGATGGGCAATCAAAAACCCGAAGCTAACGCGTGTACTGGATATGTATGAAAGGTAAGAGGAACCCGCTCTGGGTCTGTAGGTGATCTCGGTACATGTATACATCTTGTCGTACATCTTCCGTTCAGGGTCATTCTGCAATCGAATCGCGTATCACAAGACCTCCTCAGAATAACTTCAACTTAGCACTGCAGACGACTCGGCTTACCACACTCAATAGAACCTACATATGCCAGCTCAGATATGTATCAAGCGACTGGCTGCTCGATCACAGCTTCTGTTCCGGTACGCTGCTCGGCCTGTGGCGAAACGGCATCTTCTTGCGGCCCAACAGCCTTCGGCTCCGCAGGTGTGTTCAAATTCTCGTCTCCCGACCTTATCTGAGCATCAAGCGCTGCAAAGGTACCCTCTCGATCCTCAGCAATCGTCTTCTTCATCTCCACCTCGCACCGCTTTCTGTCACTGTTCAATGGACGCGGTAGGTCATCAGGATCGTGATAACTGACATCGCCAATGGCATCCGCCATGCCCTTGTCAATGAAGTCGATATACCGCGCCATGTCGTTCGTGCGCGCTTCCTCGGTCTTCTCCCCCGTGTCACTGCCCGCTTCCGCCTGCACAGATCCGCCACGCGCCACCGAACCGTTCTTGTCGGCCATGATGAGATTGTATAGCTCTTCATTCGGACCCAATGCATTCCGCTTCTTCTTCGACGGAACTTGGGCTTCAGCTTGTGTACTCGACTGTTTTCCGTGCGCGTTGATCGGTGCATTGTTCGTTGGCGGAGTAAGCGAAGGCGGGACCGTGGCTTCGTTGCGCTCGTCTCGTTCGAGTAGTTTCGTAATCATGCCCTGCATCTCCCTGAGCTGCCTGCTCAAGGACTCGATCGTTTCGGGTCGTGGTGTCGTGGCATCGCTTGACGGATGAGAGGCAGATAATGGAAGGCTGATATCGTCGGCCTTGGACTGGTCGAACGGCCCGGGAGGCGTCCCACGCGCGATCGGCACACGAGCCTCAGGAACTTCAAGATCCTTGCCTTGGTCGTTCTTCGCAAACGACACTGTCCGCCTCTGACCGCTCACAGAGTTCAGCCTTATGGCAGGCGTCGAAAGCGAAGCTTTCTGATGTCCGGTAGTGCCAGCAGTGTACCATGTCTCCGCCGCAACATCGTCCCTCGTACGCTCTGCAGTGGTCAACCATGCCTCAGCAGCTTGGATGGACAAGCCCCGTGCGCGATACCGCGACGCTACTGCCGAGTCCGCGGCTGCCTGTTCGAAGATCGTCGTATTTCTGCTCCGCATCCATACTAGGAGCCAAGACACAGTCTTATTATCGAGGTTGTGTTCATCAAAGTCTCTTGACTCAAGAGGATGACCAAGATGGATGATGTCGCCCAGTCGCGTAGACGCCCATTCGTCGAAGACAGTACCGCTACCGACGGTCTTCAGCTCCGCAAAGGCGTCTTTGCTGGGTGTGGTGAGACCTTCGGGCGAGCGAGCGAAGGCGGACGTTGGATCTTGATGCACGCTGCCGGTATCGACGTACGACTGGCGGCGAGAGGAAGGCTCGTGCCTTTGGAAGAATGGCGCCGTAGAAAACGGTTCCTTGCCACCCGACGACCACTGCTGAGACATTGACATGGGCTGGCTGAAAGATTGCTGTCTCGAAAGCGTCCTGGCTTTGAAGGAGGATGTGGTCGGATCATACATCCGTGGCATCTCTCCCCTAGCCCTCCTGCCCGGAGAGCTGGCCTCGAGTGATCCGCTCAACCCATACGGCAATGCTGCCGAGTGCAAGTAATGATATCCAGACCTGATGTCTGCGTCTGAGGGTGACGCTCGAGGCACGTCATCATTCGTCCGCACAACGAGTCCGCGATACTGCAATTCGCGGGCGACGACGTCCAAGGTGCGATTATACGCCGCCTTCTCGAGAGTGTGCATTGGTCGGCTTGTGATCACCGTGTGCAAGGACAGTTGCAGAGAAGCAACGAGGTGTGTGCGGCGGTTCTCAATGTCAGATTGGCTGAGCGGAAGCATAAGTTTGACATTCCGGACACCTTCGTAGTCCAGCATTGTCACGTCGAACCAGGCGATTGCCTCGGTGCCGGAGCCGATGGTGAACGTTCCCGACGATTCGCATCCGTTGCCCTTTAAGCCCGAAGAGCTCGATTGTATTACGGAGAGGGCCGGGCGATGCGGCTGCTCAATAGCATCGACGTTTTTGACCGTAGTGGCATTTCGAGCAGTGGCGGACGCGCGTCGCTGCGAACCCGAAGGCTCAAAAGCGTTATCGTCTTCTTTCGCGAATTCACGGGGCCCACGAGCCGCCGTCCGTGCCGCGGTTGATCTCAGCTCTTGGCTTAAACCGATTATCCTCGAATCCGGTTCATCGAACTGCTGCTGCGATCGCAACAGAAGACCGGAAACGTACAGGAGCGCGGCTCTGCGCTGTTCACCGTCGTCTGCGGCCTGCGTGATCTCAGCTAGACCAGGTACGCCGCGAGGAAACATATTGTTTGGTGGGCGGGCATGCGCCGCGCTGCGAAAGGCTGCGCTGAGATCACTGATGACTGCCTGTGCTGCTTGGACTTGCTCGCTTGGCGGGTGCCCAGCGCAACGATTGCTGATAACTCGTTGGATTGAGCTGAGCAATCCTGCCAACATCGAGTTGAGCTGGCGGTCTGCATGTGCCATGATTGGATCGCTCATGGTGGAGATTGGCAAGATGTCGAAGAGTTGTAAGGTCTTCGACGAGGAGAAGGTTGTGTACGTGAGGGTCGATCAATTTTGAGGGTCTGAATGTGCACTCAGAGCTTGATTGCTTAAGGTGGACTGGAGAAAGCGGGTGTTGGTGCGAGATATTCATCTTATACGACTTCGAGAAGCCTCCCTGGCGCTTCATGAGAGATAGCATCAGTTAATGCGGATGTCATGCCTCAATCAACGCATATGTGTGATCAGAACCAGAATCGACGCAATGCGACCCGACGTAGAGCTGACTATGACGTTGTAAGCAAACAAAAGTAACATGAGCATGGTGGTAATTCGACACTCTGCTACCATTGATACGATATATAGAACATGATGGAGCAACCGTACAGATAAGGTCGTGACATGGATCCCGAAAGCGCCGAAACCAGAGGAAAAGTCGAAGGCTGTCTACCACAGGAAGGGCACGAATTTATACGGCACCGTCTTCTCGTAGTGCTCGTACTTGTCGGCGTACTGCAATTACGGTCAGTCAAGTGGCGAGTATGTTTGTTGATGTCTGGTGACGCATACCTTCTCCTCCAGGTAATGCTGCAATACCGGAATGCCTCTCTGAGTGAAGTCATACCTGCACGGCAAAGGTAAGTTTCTGCCTCTCACGACCATCACACGCCTCTTGCGCCAGGACACTCACGTGAAGAAAGCAGCCACCACCACTCCCCAGATCCACCCGCCAGCTGCCACTGCATATCCAGACCTCCACATGGTGTAACCGAAGTAGTTGATATGTCTGCTGAGCGAGAAAAGTCCGCCTTCGTAGACCTTGCCCTTGTTCGCGGGATCTTTCTTCCACAATGCTCGTTGGATCTCCGAATGAGCCTCCAAGAACAAGCCGACAGCATACATGGCCGACCCGACGATGAGTGGTGTCTGTGGGAAGTGTTCGCCGTTGACGGAGGCCGAAGTTTGCGAACAGATGAAGACGAGGGAGTTCAGCGAATTGAAGACGGTGTTGAACACACCCACGAACGCACCACTCAGTGGAGGCATCTCCTCTTGCATGATAGTGAGCAGGTGGAAGTTTTGCTTCACCATGCTGCCGACAGACATGGCCAAGATGATGGATCGGTATGGCGACAGGCCCAGGTTGTCGACGATGGTGTTGGTGATGAGTGGCGGTCCTCTAGGCAGTACAGTCCCACCAACTCTCTCGATCAAGGTTCTGCCCACGTTGTTCGACAGGATCTGGTACTGCAAGAAAGGGTCGGCGGCTCTGAAGCCGAAGAAAGTTGCGGTGCCGACGTAGTTTGATCGCTTGTGGCCACGCTGGACATTGTCGCGTTTGCGCGACGACTCGTCGTATGAGTCCGACGACATCTTTGCGTGCGTGAGGTTCACGTTGTCGGGGGGAAAGCTAATGGGGTGTAGTAGAGCGAGATAGAACGAGGTTATTAATGTAGCTGGAGGTGATCGGGTTACATAGTAAGTTGGAGCTATTCGCTTTGTCAGCAGAGACACATGTGCGGGGGTGGGGAACGGGACGGGTCGCGCACGTGGTCCGGCCCCGTCACGGGTGTATCTTTCTCAATCTTCGTAAGCAATCGAACAAATCCAAGCCGTGTGGAACCTCTGCTCTTTCAATACACAGCACAACAGGTCGGCCTTGTTCGCCTGCTGATAGGATGGCGACTCCAAGCAAGCCGGGTAAGACAATGTCTTCCCGGCTTCTCACCATGAAGGTAGCTATCGCGCCGACCGGAAAAGATCCGCGCATGCGCCAATTGACAGGGTGTAGTTCATGCAAAGAGCTGGATCTTCCCCGTCATCCACGCCGAGCACCCCGGCAGAGCCGCCGTCGAAAAAGCAACGACTGTCAAGTGGCTCCTACAATTTCACGCCGTCATCCACCCCTCGCTCAGACGCACAAGCTGCGCAGGATGCGCTCGCGGCAGACGAGTGGAAGCGGAGGGGGGTGATAGAGCGCGAAGGGGCGGATCGAGGAGAGACCAAGTGGTACCTCAGTCTCAAAGAGCCGGAGGCAGCGACCACGGCATCTCCACTTCGCATTGTATCAGCGGGATATTCTTCCTTGGATACAGCGGGCTCTACGAGGGAGCAACGATCGGAGGAAGATGAGCAGGAGAAAGCCAGGAGGCCACAGGTCGTTGGCCGAAGAAGCTTTGGTCGGTTCAACAAAGCAGTCGAGGTATGTGCAGCCCACGAGGTTTCCACCGATCAAGCTTACTGGGGCCGACAGAAACAGCAGAACCCGGATCTATCGTCCTCGGCGTCGGACTCTGAGGTTTCCCATGCCTCGGGAGCAAGCGAGGACGAGAGTGACGATCCAACCGGCGCCAAAGCTCTGATTACCCAGTCTCGTAAGGAGGCGGGCGAGAAGGCCCGCGTAGATCGCAAGGCCAAGAAAAAGGCCGACAGGGCCGAAGCGGCACGATTGGCCGAGGACCGCCGCAAGAAGCAGGTCAAGCTGAACGGTTTGACTAGCATCTCTGGCAACACCGGTGGCTCCTCCGGCGCTAGGGATATGATCTGCCATGGCTGCGGTGGGAAAGGTCACATGAGAAAGGACTGTCCGCAAGCTTCACAGCAGCGAGCGAGGAGGAAATGACTGTACGTCCGCTGACGACGATCTATCAGCGGACGCCATACCTCCCCGCAAGCCAGGGCCGTCGGTTTCTACCCATGTTCAGTCCCAAGCGTTTGCAAGGCTTGGTGAGTACACGCAGCAGGTGCTGCAGGAGAAGCTGACCTATGTAGTCTAGCCTTACACATCTGTCCATCAGAGTCTGAAACCGTATCGCCATCGGTAGGTACTATTCCCCATCATCCTCTGCGAACACACCTCTTCCGAATGCAGAGCACTTCTTCAGACTGCGAACACTTCTAGACCACCAACACCTTTTCTCCGACTGCCGGAATGGTTGTATACTATTGGCGTATCCCCTTCGACCTGGCTCGGCACGCTAGTAGTACACGCCTTGATCGAAGCGCGTGGCCTTCTAGATACCTGTATGTTCCGTATCCGCATGCGAGCAGAACGCCAGTGACACCCAATCCTGTCTCTCAACGGTCCGAACAACGGTACCTGTAGCCTACAACAATACTTCTGTCCTCGCCCCGGCAGTCCATCACGCAAACACGGAATTCACCGACAACGGGATTTCTTGGGCGTCCTGTCGCGTCCCGTCAGGCGTCCAGTGAGACGTCCCGTCAGGCGTCCCGGAGACAACCTAGAACAGCTACACTATCGGCACCGTTCAAAGGTATTCCGAGAACAGCAGTGTGTGTAGACTGAGCGAGAATATGAGAATGGGAACAGTGAGAGATCACATGATCGCAAGATGTTCCTCACCGTCTCATGGAAAACAATTCCACGAAACTCCAGGCTGTCAGAGATCTCTCACGGCTGACTCTCGAGCCTCGTATTGTTGATGAGGGGAGAGGGGGAGTGGCTTGTCGCAAGCGCAGCTGGGGATCCCCTATCAGATCAAACCCGAGGAAGGATCAAAAACAAATTGACCAGGCAAATCAACTGCGCTCGGTTCTCTTTACATCAGAGAAGAGAGCACAATCGAGTCCAGCACGAATACCGATGCATACCGCACACGTGACACGAACACCAGGGATGGTCCACCATATCGTTGCACCGACCCCTTCGATGTTCGAGCACAGCCTACAGAGGGTACGAGGGGGAATACACTTCGATAGCTCCGAGTTGCTTGGAATGATGAGTACTTGAGCACGACCGCGGTCGCCACGTATCGATTCGTCTAGCTTTCATCATCATCATCATCATCATCATCATCCTCTACCGCCACGTGCCGAGCGTGCCGGCGGAAGCCTTTTTGGTGTCGTTTAATAACCCTAGAATAAAATTTGAGTGAATGAGTTTGCCTTCGCCGCGAAGAGCAATTGCAAGTAATCTTGTTGATTTCTCTACAATTGGATTGGTATGACGAATGGGAGGAAAAAGGTCCGATTGGAAGTCTACATACCTCCCCGTTCTATATGCAGCTTCAAGTTATCAAACCACCGACCTTCGCTCAGCGAGGCCAAGAACGTAAATTAGTGCGATGTGTAACAAGAGATGGTATTCGTGTGTCGCCGCCCAGCCGCCGTCGAGCTCGATCGTCGTTTGCTGGACAGTTGAACTGCCTTGGCTCAGAGAGAAGTTCGATAGGGCAGTCCAAGGAAGTCAAGGACCAAGACTGTTGTCTCGTCACACTCGTCGAAAAGGAGGCTGACCGCTCGGGGAATAGGGCTTACGTCGTTATTCACTATGTGATAAGTACATAGTCCGATAGCCTACCGGATTCAGGGGGCCATTTTCCTGCTTCGGGGCTTTGCTTGGTAATTGATCAACAAAGCTCCGCCTGCTTCTTGCTCTATCATTTTTCCTGCTTTTCAATTGAAGTAAATGCCCGATGCCCACCGTTTTCCTCCCAGGGTGTTTGTAGACTCTTGTCCCTTGATCTCTGACGAACGATAGTAGGGGTCTGCTATCATCAGTTCATGTGGGCAACCCACCTGCACGCGGGAGGCCACACGTGACCCTCGCGCCTAGCTTCAGAAAGTCTGGATCGCCCGAACCCCTTGCCTCCTTTCCCTAGTAACTTCTCCACCTAATTTCGCCCATCCCCACCGGATCTGACACGCGTCTTGGCTTCTTGCTGACCTGCAGCCTCCGTGCAGCAGTAGTTTGGTCAGCACTCCAGCCTCGAATTCGGATCATTTGAATAATGCTCGGTAGATGGGGGTGCTGAGCATGGTCCATCCCTTGTATCCGAAAGCTGCTAGTCCGTTGACCAAATGGAGGAGACGAGATGGCTGGCGGGAGCATCTCCCTATTCCTGGGCCCGACGCCACCGCTACACTTGGGTCACTCTCGGCGCTGGGCCACTCGCGCGCCTGAGGTCACTCGACTCAGGATACTCGCCCTGCGTCCCGATGGGGGCAGAAAAGCTATTTTTCGCCAAATTGGACAAATTGGATCTTGTTTCACCCTCGGCCTCTGCCAACCGGGGATCTCCTTATTACGCCACGGATACGACCACGGCGAGCCCCAAACAAAAGGCCTGGTCAAGTTGCGCCGCTACCTTCAGGTTTTCTCCCTTCCTTGTTTCCTTCCACTCAACCCCTCGTCACTCGCTCAGCCTTCGTTTTATTCTTTCTTTTTGCCGTACACACACCCACACCCACACACACATACACACATACACCCTCTACCTCGTCCTAATACCACCTCACTCTATCAACACCACCCACACTCCTCCCAAGATGCGCTCCTCCATCCTCGCCGCCGCGACCTTCGCCCTCGGCGCCCTCGCCACCCCGACCCTCATGAAGCGCGACTGCAACGACACCTGCATGACCTACGACCAAGCCGCCAAAGTCGCCAACAACTTCCAAACCCTCATCGCCAACTACTCCGACGCCCTGGCCGACGCCACCCTGACCGTCGACTTCCAAGACTACTCCGACTCGGTCACCACCCTGATCGACTCCGGCTGCACCTCCCCGCAACCCCTCGGCTCCGTGACCTTCGACGGCCGCGCCGCCTTTGAAGCCGGCCAGGGCGCGCAGCCCCCGATCCCCTTCGAGATCCTGAACCTGTGGTACGCATGCACGGGGCCCGTCGTCATCCGCTGGCGCTCCGCCCAGTCCCCCGAGGAGATCACCGGCAACATCGTGCTCGAGACGGCGCGCGGCAACGGCTCCGAGCCCTGGCTCATCGTAAGTCGAATATGATCCTTTCGAGCTCTCAGAGACACCCGCTGACACTGAATCGTCACGAAGTCCACGACCTATTCTGAATTCAATTCGGGTGCCTGGCTGGTCAACCTCGGCGTCTTCACCCCCAACTGCTCCGCCGACGGCAACTCCCTCTCCGGCCCCGTCGGCAAGCGCTCCCTCGGCGGTCTCCCCGTTCGCATCATGTAAATGAGGGTTGTGAACTACTAGCCAAGCCTTGGGACAAAACCGACGCTCGACTCGATACCCGCGGCGACACTCTTAAGAAAGCGCACCGTGCTGTATCACACAACGCCCCGCAGCCGATCCGGGCACATGAGAGCGCTAGCAGGACGATGCCTTACCTTTGCTCATTTTCCTTTTCTTCTTGAATTCTTGGACGGACGGTTGATTGGCATAATTACTTGACCATTCAACGCCTCGCATCTATGGCGATTGTATGGATGTATGTATGTGCATGTATGTGTGTAGAGGGAAAACACTTTTTGTGGTGCGGCATCTGCGATGTTCCTTTACGTTTGTACATACTCTTTTCTCACGTGTCTATTACTGGTGTTCTGCGATTAGGAAAGCGCTTGGAGAATGTCGTGTATCAAGTTTCATCACACATCCAATCCCCCGTTTTCTCGTCTTTCCCGTCTGTGAACTTTGGTTCCTGCTGTGTATGCCCATCTGCTGGCATGCTGCAAACACCCAGCCTTGTCCTATCTATCGCAACATACTCTCTCGAGTCTCCATTAGGCAGGAGTAAGCTGCGGACGCCTGGTCCCGCCCTTGCACGTACCTGCATGTCAGCCACATGCTGACATGCTGACATGCAGCATTGCTGCACACTTCTTTCCGCAGGTACCTCTGTCAGCCGCTTTGCCCGGTCGGTTCTACCATGTATTCTCGCTTGCACCTCGCATTTATTTCAGCTCCTCATCGACAGACGATGAAGGCAGTTGCATTCGTGATCGGCTTCGACGAGGTGACGGCCGACGTGAGGTACCCTCCTACAGTTTTGAACTATACCATATTATACAATATGTGTGCAAGAGGAAGCCTGTTCCTCTTCCGATGTGCGGCAATTACCTGTATCGAATTTGAGTTTGGGCGACGACGTGGACTGCCGGGTACCGTACGAGCAAGTATATATAGGAACATCAGACTGCGAGATTGGATGCACAGATACTGTTCTTGTTCTGCGTTGTGGTTTACAGAGAGCAAGTCCTGTATCGAGTGAGTGTGGGAATGCAATTCGTGGGTTCGTCAATCATCGAGACACGGTATCACCGTGCTCGGCACACGGAACCGGACCCGGGATTCCATGAGTCCCTAGCAATCCTTTACCATCATCTCCAACCCTAGGGCGCATACGCCCTCGCCGTCGCCGGCGTAACGCTAGGAAAGAACGTCGTCGGCACAGTCGGGATCGCAATCGACGTCGTAACCCCCAAACCAGAACTCAGATCATCCGGCATATACGCCGCCTGCCACCCCTCCGGCGCCGCCGTCACAGTCTCAGTCGTCGTCCGATTCGGCACGAGCTCCACCGCGTCAGGAACAAGACAACCCCCACTCCCACGCGCGTTCGCACAGACATACTCCTCCTCGTCCCCGACATCCGTCCAGATGGCGAAATCCTCGATCACAATGTCCTCGCATGGCACCGAGGCGGGACAGATGACGCGGAGCGGGGCGCGTGAGGCGCCGTCGGCGCAGTCGCCGGTCCAGTTGCCGAAGGTGATGTTGGAGTAGAGGATGCCTGGGCCCGGTTGCACGGCTTCGCTGGCCCAGGCGGCGTTGATGTAGAGGGAGTAGGCGTTGGAGTGGCCGATGAAGTTGGTCAAGGTGACGTTGTCGACGGTGCCTGGGCGTGCGTTAGTGGAGCTTTGCTGGGGTTGAGGGGGGAAGGGAGGAGGAGGGTTGATATACCGCTTCCGCCGTTGCTTTTGAACATGTACCTGTCACACGGTTAGAGAGTGTGCAGCACGTACGTGAGGTGTGGGGCGCTACTTGCATCTGGTTCGAGTTGACGGTGTAGACGTTGTTGTACTCGATATGGGAAATCTCTGGAGACGATCAGCATGCCACCTACATGTACTAAGGCAAAGAGATGCGTACCTGTGCCAGCGTTGAGACTGCCCATGGCACAGCCTCCGGACCAGTTGCAGTAGATATTCTCCACTCTGATTGTGTCCCGGGGTCAGCTCGTAGTCATACGCCATACGAATAACGAACGTACAGGATGTGATCTGCAGGGCTCTTGACCGTGACGCACTCGTCCTGCAAGGGGTTAGTAACCATCCTCTACGTTGATCGCCATCTCGCATACCTTGTTCGTGACTTCGACATCATGAACCCAGATGTTGGATCCCCACACATCGATACCATCGAGCCCGCCTTCGTTCGCCCCCCGGATGATCATATTGTAAACCTCGCCGTGAGTGCAGGCGGCAAGGACCAAATGAAAAGCCGGCGAGTCCACGAGAGCGATGTCGTGGACGGCGAAATTCGTTACATTGGTGAGGCGCAGAATTCGCGGACCATACACGCCTTTGCCTCGCGATAGGAATCGATAACCATAGCCTTGGATCGCCCCCTTCCCATTCGCCGAATAGAACTCGAAATCACGGCTCGAGTCGATGGCGATCATATTTCCGGTGGAAACATTCCCGGCCCGCTCGATCGTGCCCTCGAGGTTGAGAGCCCATCCTTCGCCGCCGCTCAACGTGACGAAAGTCGACATGGTGTACGTGCCGGCGGGGATGTCGACCACGCCGCCGGTCGCACAGGCATTGAATGCGGCGTAGAGCGGTGGGCCGAGGTCGGTGGTGCCGTCTGCGACGGCGCCGTAGTCCGTCACGTCGCAGACTTTGACGCACCGTTTCGTGTCGGGTGTCGTGAGGGGGCCGGTGGAGGCGTTGAGCTGTGCCAGCACGCTCGGGAGCAGGGGAGCGGAGACGAGGAGTGAGAGGAGAAACATGTTGCGACGTAGTGAGGGGTGGACTGGCTATGATAGAATGGAAAAGAAGAGGAAGGGAGAGCAAGAAGAGATACTCACGCCGTGCAGGCAGTTTGGGGGGTATATGCAGATCTTCGCATACTACTACTTTTCTTCTTCCTCCCGGGCACACATTCTTCCTTCAATCGAACGAAGCGGCGGACGGCGATGGAAGCTCCAAGGCGGACGGTGTCAGAATGCTTCGGGGTGAAAGGACCCGATTTCGGTATGCTGTGATACCTCCTGCCATGTCAATGAGCTCGTATTCGGGTACTCGAACGCATGTTGGGATGCGTTTTGGTCGGCGTGTTGTGTCTGGAAGGTGTCGCAGATCGTGTGGGGTCACTCGCCCGCAGTCCAAGTTTTAATCATTATGAATATAATGGTAATTTTGCAAGATTTGTCGCATGATCCGAATGGCTCTATGGTCTAGGTAATTCACACGTCAACACGTGCGTTACCCAACATTCACTAATCGAATTATTCAAAGTGGTATGATTCCTGCTTTGGGGAAATCCTTCATCCTAAGCTGCAGGAGGCCCCGCGTTCGAATCGCGGTGGAGCCCCTTTTTCGCGTTTCTGCGTGTACTGTGTCCCTTTTTAATATCTGCCGAAGCGATGCTCTTACTCGAACTTGCAGTTAACACTGACACTCGTCTGTGGCGATGCCGCATGATGGACACGCCCAAGAACTCATCATCCGATGCAAGCGTGACCTAACCGCACTCTGTGAAGTCGAAGATGCCGAGACGGGCGCGGTCAAACGCTCGACCTACACCTACGTCGAAGCGAACGGCTCCGTCTGGTTTGGCCAAATGATAGGAGTCCGGAAATACGACCTTACACTTCAGGACCTGAGACGGACGTTGAAACGCATCCCGGACGAGATCATCTATCCGCCGTCGACGCCCGACATCACCGTCCTGCAAGAGGTCGATGCAAGGAGCTGCTACATCAAACGTCCCCAGTTCTTGTGTCTCGACAGTCCCGAGGAGACCGAACTGCTTCCTAGGATGTTGATCGAAGAAGCCCAGATCTTGGAACTCCTCGCATTGCATCCACACCCAAACCTCGTCCGCTACCATGGCTGCACCTCGAGGCATGGAAGGCTCACCGGGCTCGTCTTGGAGAGGTTCGACGTCATCCTCCAGTTCCGTATCGAACATGACCCGCGTGATCTCGACATTGCGGCGTGTGTCAACGGCATCCGGGCGGGGATCAAGCACTTGCATGCCCTCGGACTGGCACATAATGATATCACGCCATTCAACGTCGCTCTGGACGAAACCGATACACCAGTCATCCTGGACTTTGGGTCCTGTCGACCCTTTGGCGAGACGTTGTTGTCAGCGGGCACTCCAGGCTGGGTGGACGAAGACTTTGATACTTCTGCCCGGCATCATGATGAGATTGCAATCCACAGATTGGAGGCGTGGCTGGTCTCGAAGAAATTGGACAAGACGGACGGACGGAAATGAGTCTTGACTAAGACTATGTGAATCGTATGCTTGGACAAGCGTTTCTACCACTCTCAGTACAGGTTCCATCAAGACTCTCGACGACACAGTCGCGACTCCCACAGACGGGCTCATTGTCCTCGACCCCGGATCCTCTTCCCAACCTTAAGGAAGTATATGCGCGCTGATTCCCTACGAGACCCCCCGGACTGCTCCTCGAAACTCTGCGGTGTCGGTGCTGTCGACGACTTGGGATTCGCATCTGACGTCGGGCATTCCACGCGTCCACAGTCAACCCGTCTTATCTCCTTGACCGTTCGGCGGCGACCGTGGGCACCTTCAACGACTTTGATGTCCGTGACGTGTGTGCACCTGTGCCACCGTGAGTCAAGTGCTCAAAGGGGCGTAGACGAAGACTGATGGGGCCTACATGACTGTGAAATTGATCAAGCCAGATACTGGTAATCAAGTCATTTGTTTCTGAGGCAATGGTTGTGCTTCCGAGCTCTCGATCGCATCGATACCTACGGACAGCGGTCTGGGTCCACAGCTGCCTTTATAACAACACCTCCTCACTTTACGCACCCTATGCAGCCACATCGTCATACGTACGCGTCGGTACACCGGTCGACAAAAGCAAAACCAATCACAACGCAGGACAGGTGGGCGAGCTTCGAAGTACTCTTACACATCGAATGTGGTCCACGTAGCACCCCATGATGTTGCGCGCCTGGTACACGCATATGTGTAGCTTTCTGCCCATTATTCACACCTCATCGGTCGGTTATCTCTGGAGCCGACGACGCACGCCGCCGGTGGGACACATGCGAAAGCAAGTGTGGGTTGGTGGAAGAATATGCCAGAGAGGTGCGTTCACTAGAAACCCAACGTCTGGTGGTCAATGGTCCTGTGGGCTTTCGTAACAATGGCTTGTGAAAGGGGGCTTTCATGAAGCTCAAACATCACTGAGGAACCTCCCACCCAGCCTCCGTCTTCATACAGTGCATACCTTTACTAAACAACGAGTTCGACAAAGAGTGTGCGCATGTTCACCTCTCGGCCCGTCAGCCAGCGTTGCATACACGGTACTACTGGCGAAGAGGAAGAAGACCAAGCTCCGACGCAGCTTTGGCGGTCTTCCCGCACCATTAAGGGTAGGACGGCAAGCGGCGAGCGTGGCCACGAAATCCGAGGCAGTCCAGCGGCTCGAGGAGGCTGGACTTGCGCAGCGAAACCCCAGTCGATGATCCTGCTCGGTTGCTGGTCAATCTAGGCATGAGGAACTACCACCGCTGACCACCGCTCTGCAGCACGTATCGAACGACGTTGTATCGCTATCAACGATGACGTTCTGAGGCGTGAAATCGCCGTGGTCCATGGCTATATCCGATGCTGTTGCCGTCTATGTGAAAGACTGTTGACAAAAGCGCCTGCTGAGCCAGGCGATCCCGTCCCGAGAAAGCATGCCCTTCTCCATACGAAATCCGTGTGTGAGTCGCGCGTCTCGTGAAGATGACCATCCCAGTCGAAGAACCCACCACAAGGATCCATGAGCAATGGGTTGTGAATATCTCCTCCACGCTCACACATACCGGCTTCGAGCGTGCATTCAACTAAGCACAGCTGTATCGCCGCCAGCTGTTTAGAAACACGATCTCCCACCGGCCGTTCCGGCGAGTTCTCATCCCATGCCAGTTGCGAGCCTTTAACCCAAGCAAGCACAACGAACGGACGTCCAATCGCGTTGTCAAAAGCTCTCATCGCACCATGGCATTCCGGGGCCCAGGAGAAGCCTTTCGCTGCCAGGATGTCAAAGATACGCCGCTCGGCTTGATACGATTGCAATAGTGCTCTCCGGGTTACTTTCTAGTACCGATAGGGACGCGCGGGACGCGCACGGCTAGGCTTGGTTTCTTGTTGTCTGTGAAGCTCATTTTGAACATGTGGCATTGACCTTCATGGAATACATACCATTTAGGAAGGAGGCTTCAGTGTTGATGTTCAGCTGGGCGACTGCTCGGAGTAGATTTCGGGCTTCCGAATTGTGCGCGCCATGAAGTGGTATACTGATTGGAAATTGTAGTGCGGACATTGAAACCGGACTCGTAGATCACTGCAATTGGGTTGTGACTATGTACTCTTGCTAGTTCAAACTTCCACACTTGATCTGTGGAGCACTCCATATGAGGCCTGCCTCGCAACTCGGAAGAACAGGGCTTGATTGAATTTGCTTGAGAGGGTGTCAACCGAAAGTGACCCGCGCAAGCGCGCCCACGCCCATGGTCGACATTTGTGGCATCGACATAGAGGCGCAGGGTCGTTGACTGACAGTCGATCAACTCCCATAACTCGCCGGACCTCGCGTTTGTCAGGCCATGATGCCGGCGCAAGTCGAGTTATATTTTTGTCATCCTCGCCTCTGCGGGAGAACAGTAGTGTTGCTGAGGCCTCGCCGCTCGATTGCGACGGCGCAGCCTTCAAAAAGGCAAGATCGGACGCTGGGTATCATGAGGAGATCAAGTAGGTTCCCATGGAAGAAGACGTGTACGTCGTCGATGACCGTGAGTACCATTTGAGCGTGAAGAGGTAAACTCAACACTCCCTCTGACCCGCGACTACCACCAGATCACCGAAATTGCGTACCCATCCAACGCACTCTTAATCCCGCTCCTGAGACCCCGATGTACAAACGCCCGAGCAGACACAATCCCGCCACGCCGAAGCAAGCAAGACCAAGAAACTCTGCCCCTCTGGACTATCACTGATCGGCTCCCGAGACAGGTGTTCGACCGGGTTGACGGCGGGTTTGGCGAAGCCGTCGTCGTCGACGGTCTCGAACACCGCCTGCCGCTTCCGGTGCGCCCACTGTTCGTACTTGGGCTGGGCGTAGATTTCGGGGTTCAAGACGGCCATGCGGTACGCGGCGGCGGCGAGCAACGCCGTGCCGGACGTCTCTCCGAACCAGCTGTCGTCGCCGAGGTAGTTCCTCAGCAGGCCCGACTCATCGTCGTCGGTCCTGATCGCGCCGTCCAGGACCTCACCGATCCATCCGTCGAGTTTGTCGATCTCGCTCCGCATGGTCTCGTTGCTAGGCCTCCAACCACTGATCGTCGCCCGCACTCGCGCCATCCCGTACGCCACCCAAGCGTTCCCGGTACTCCACGCGCCCTCGTCAGCCATCTCGCTCGGTCCGACAATGTGCTTCCACAGACCCTTCTTCGGCCCGCTGGTGATGAGCATGACATCCCGATACAGTTCGCACTGCCGCACCGCCTCCTTCATCAGCTCCATATCATTCTCCGCCACGGCTAGGTAAGCCAGAAATGGCGTGATCATGTGTACCGCATCGGACCAGAGCTCGGGGACTTCGAGCCGATGACTGATGGCCCCGTTCGCGTACCGCGGCGCCTCGTGCAAGAGGAAATCCCTCTGCCGCTGCGCCGCATGCAAAAACTTCTCCCACCTCTGGCCCGTCATAATCGCCGCGACCCCGAGCGCCGCCGGGTCCGACACGGCCGTGTTATCGTGCGCGAGCGTCGGGTGCGTGACCCTGATCTTCTGATACGCCCAGATGATCGCCTGATCCAAATGCAAGCCCTGGCCGGGGATCTTGTCCCTCGGGAACGGATCGGCGGCGAACACGGCCTTTTCGGGGTTCACCAGCTCCGTGACGGCCTCGGCGGCCGTGCCGATCTCCCAGCTCCGGGTAGAGAGTTGCTCGGCCTGGTGCCGCGCCGCGTTGATCCGGAAGGTGAAGTTGAAGGTGCCGCGACAGCTCTCCACCGTCGACATGTCGACG